>Ga0099798_10226_pt1 | contig 19224 bp, 16 predicted proteins | sample Uncmet_Sort29A_1_FD_89870 | JGI IMG/M metagenome (GOLD analysis project Ga0099798, IMG submission 89870) | Marine eukaryotic communities from CALCOFI LINE 67, Pacific Ocean - CN13ID_Sort29A_1 | ecosystem: Environmental > Aquatic > Marine > Oceanic | place: Pacific Ocean: Monterey Bay | collected...
TACACCAGAAATGAGTCATAAAAAACGGTTAGATGTCTATGTCGAAGAAACGTATAACCATACAAAATCTCATGCACAGTCCATCATTATGCAAGGATTTGTATTTGTAAATGATCAAAAAACAACCAAACCTGGAACCTTAATTACCACACGTGATGCCATTGAATGTAGATACAAAAAGCCGCCATATGTAAGCCGAAGCGGACTCAAACTTGAAGGTGCTTTTCAGTCATTCAAACTATCCTGCCAAAACAAACATTGCTTAGATATTGGCCTATCAACGGGTGGCTTCACCGATTACTTACTTCAACACCAAGCAAGCCATGTGACCGGCATCGACGTTGCCTACGGCAAAATCAACACCACAATTCGCAACCATCCCCAAACGTCCATCATCGAACGACAAAATGCTCGCACATTTCAAATTCCAAAATCAAAAACACCCATTACACTCGTTGTCATGGATGTTTCCTTTATTGCCGTTCATAAAATACTAATCAATATCGCACCCCAACTCTCTGATCAAACTAATTATATTGTCTTAATCAAACCTCAATTTGAAGGCAAAAAAACATTAATCCCGCATGGTGGTGTCATCAAAGACCCCGAGGTCATTAACGATATTTTAGAAACAACAACTCAAAAACTTCATCAAATCGGACTCACCAAAATCAAAACCTGTAAAGCCCCCATTACAGGTAGCAAAGGTAATCAAGAATACTTTTTTTGGTTAAAAAATACCAAAAATACCCCATCAAATGCCATCTAAGCCCACAACCATTGATTATTTAATCATGTGGATTGCTGTCGAATGATTGATGCGTAAATTTTTCATTTATGCTAAAATAATACTCATATGATGAAATATTATGAAATTATCTCAAGCAATCATTGAAAAATACAACATCAACGGACCCCGCTACACCAGTTACCCCACCGCCCCCAATTGGCAACCCACAACAACAGATTCTCACTACATTACCCATCTCAAAACCCTAAAATCCAACACAGCCCCCCTCTCACTGTATATCCATATCCCCTTTTGTGAAAAACAATGCTACTTCTGTGGCTGTAACGTCATTATCAAAAAGAAAAAAGAAGCATTTGGAGACACTTATCTCGATTATATTGAAAAAGAATGCCAACTCATTACCCAATCCCTTGGCCAGAACCATCCTGTCAATCAAATCCATATCGGTGGCGGGACACCCTCCTATTTATCCAACGATCAATTAACACGGCTTAATACCATCCTAAATACCTATTTTAACTGCCAATCTATCCACGAATACTCCATCGAAATTGACCCCAGATTATTTGAAAGCCACCGATTAGACCACCTCAAGGCCATGGGGATTAATCGACTCTCATTTGGTATCCAAGATTTTGATAAAACGGTCCAAGATGCCATTAACCGACATTATCGCAGTGAGGATTTTATTACATTATTATCTGCCGCAAGAAAACTATCGTTTTCATCCATTAACGTCGATCTTATTTACGGTCTACCCCACCAAAATACCGCCCACTTTCAAGACACCATCACAACCATTATCACACTAAAACCCGACCGTATTGCCCTGTATAGCTTTGCCTATTTACCCGATCTCATCTCCCATCATCGTCTCATTAAAAAAGAAAGCCTACCCAGTCCATCAGAGAAAATAAACCTATACCTTAGTGCCCAAAACGCATTTGAAAACAATGGATACCAATCTATTGCTATGGACCATTTTGCCTTACAAAGCGATGAACTTGCAATCGCATTTAACAAGGGAACTATGGCCCGAAATTTTATGGGCTATACCACCTTAAGCACCGAAAACTATCTTGGCATTGGGGTTTCCGCTATTGGCTATGCCCATCAAGCCTTTTTTCAAAATACCAAACAATTAAATCGCTACTATGAAGAATTGGATCAACATAAACTCCCCACTCATCGGGAATCACAGTTATCACAAGATGACCTTATCCGACAATGGGTCATCTTCCAATTAATGTGTCGGTTTAAATTAGATAAATCCCAATTTAAAACCCAATTTAACATCCCTTTTGATGACTATTTTCAAAACGAACAGACCCATCTCACCCACTGCGAATCAGAAGATCTCCTCACGACCAGTGATGTGATTACCATTTCAGAACTGGGAAAATTATTTATCCGCAATGTCTGTATGGGATTTGACCGCTACTTCCCCCCCCATCAAAAATCAAACCAAACCACATTTTCGAAAACAATTTAACTTCACATTTTAACCATTAAATGAAACAATACCCCCCTTATGAAAAATAACACCGTCAGAAATATTGCCATTATTGCCCACGTTGACCACGGCAAAACCACCCTTGTGGATCAATTATTTAAGCAAAGTGGTATGTGGCGAGATAACCAAGTTGTTGAAGAACGATTAATGGACTCGATGGATCTTGAAAAAGAGCGTGGCATTACCATTAAATCAAAAAATGGTGCTTGTATCTATAAAGACCATCACATTAATATTATTGATACACCTGGTCACGCTGATTTTGGTGGCGAAGTGGAACGTGTTCTCAAAATGGCCGATGGCGCACTGTTTTTAGTCGATGCCGCAGAAGGCCCCATGCCCCAATCGTATTTTGTTCTTAAAAAAGCCATCGCCCTAGCACTCCCCATTATCGTCATTGTCAATAAAATTGACAAACCCGCTGCCAGACCGGATTGGGCCATCGACCAAGTCTTTGACCTCATGGCTTCACTCGACGCCCCCGACCATATTTTAGATTTTTCCGTTATCTACGCATCGGCCAAAGACGGAATGGCCACAACAGATATCAACATCCCCAACAATAACATGTCGCCCATTTTAGATCAAGTCATTACCAGCATCCCTGCGCCAGAAGGCGATGATACAGCGCCATTAGAGTTGCTGATTTCAGCCATTAGTTACTCTCAATTTGTGGGACAGTTAGGAATTGGAAAAATCACAGCAGGGGCATTAAAAATAAATCAACCCATTGCCATTGCCTTAAATGGCGAAGTCATTGAAAAATCCCGACTAACCAAATTATTTATGTTTGATAGCAATACCCAAAAAGAAGTATCCGACGCCACCGTCGGCGATATTGTTGCAATTGCCGGTCTGGAGGGTATCCGTGTTGGTCAAACCATTACAGATCCCGACACCCCCGTCTTCTTAGATGGGATCGCCATCGATCCACCCACAATATCTATTAATATTATCCCGAATGATTCTCCCTTTGCGGGCAAAGAAGGGGATTTTATCACCTCAAACCAAATTAAAGACCGGCTTTACAAAGAACTATTAACTGATGTTGCCCTTAAAATTGACCCCTTAAGCACAGAAACAGGATTTAAAGTCTCTGGTCGTGGAGAACTTCATTTATCCATCTTAATTGAAAAGATGAGACGAGAAGGGTATGAGTTTCAAGTGTCTCGCCCCACAGTGCTGTATCAAGAAAAAGATGGGCAACAACTGGAACCCTACGAAAAACTAACCATTGACGTTGCTGATGACTTTTCAGGTAAAGTAATCGAAACGCTGGGCACTCGCAAGGGCCAACTGGAAGAAATGAATCAAGACAGAGAGATGACCCGCCTGATTTACAAAATTCCCACCCGTGGATTATTGGGCTATCAGTCCGAATTTATGACAATTACCAAAGGGTTGGGTGTGATGAATTATGTCTTTGACAGTTACGGCCCCTATAGTGGTGATATTAAAAGCAGACAAAACGGGGTAATGATTTCGACAGAGCCGTGTGAAACCATTGCCTATGCCTTGTTTAATTTACAGGAACGGGGACGACTATTTATGGGTGCTGGACAATCCGTTTATGAGGGGCAAATTATCGGTGAACATAGCCGTGATAATGATTTAGTTGTTAACCCTGGGAAAGGAAAAAAGCTAACCAATATGCGAGCATCCGGCTCTGATGAAAATGTGGTCTTAACCCCACCAACGATTTTTAGTTTAGAGCAACTGATTTCTTACATTACGACGGACGAGTTGGTTGAAATCACACCCAAATCCATCCGACTTCGAAAGCGACTTTTAAAAGAGTCAGATCGAAAGCGAGCTAAGCAGGTATAACGCACTATAACCCCACACTTTTTCCACCTGGCTTACGCAAATCAGATGCCCCATGTAAATAATCTCCCTTAATTAAAATACTCTGCAATGAGCCCGCAGCACGAGACGTTTTAATACGATGTCCCAGTCCAGTCAATTGCTTCACTGTATCTGGGCTGATGCCATTTTCAAGAAATAACACATCAGGCTGCCATTGATGATGAATCCGAGGAACCATTGTCGCCTCTGCAATATTCATCTTAAAATCAATCACATTTAATAGTTGTTGCAAGACCATCGTAATAATACGACTGCCCCCTGGCGTCCCCGTAACCAAACGCAACTGATTCTTTTCATCAAATACAAACGTCGGTGTCATTGAACTTAACATCCGTTTTTGTGGTGCAATTGCATTTTTTTCACCGCCAATCAACCCATATGCATTGGAACTCCCTGGCTTCGCACTAAAGTCATCCATTTCATTATTAAGTAAAATGCCTGTACCAGGAACCATAATCCCATTTCCATAACTAAAATTTAATGTATACGTATTGGCAACGGCATTTCCCCACTGATCCACAATCGAATAATGAGTCGTCTCTGGATGTTCATCATCCATATATTGGCCCGGTGCGATATCTTGACTTAACGCTACCTGTGTCGGTGAAATTGACGTTGCCAATTGTCGGGCATATAACTTTGAAATCAATGTCTGAACCGATACCGATACAAAATCAGGATCCCCTAAAAATTGAGATCGATCCGCATAAACCCGTTTCATGGCCGCTGCTAAATGATGAATATAATCTGCCGAATTATGCCCCATTTTTGACAAATCAAATGATTCTAAAATATGTAATAACTGAACCAAATGAACGCCACCTGAACTGGGTGGCGGCATTGATGCAATCCGATATCCCCGATAATTACCCGTCACAGGTTGCCGAAATACCGATCGATATTGTGCCAAATCAGCCTGAGTAATCAAACCCCGCTCATTCTTCATAAATCGTACTATCTTTTTAGCAATGTTGCCCTGATAAAAACTATTTTTACCGTCCTTTAAAATTTGAGTCAAACTCCAAGCCAAGTCCGGCTGCCGCAACCGCTCTCCAATACGATATGATGTCCCATCAGGCTTAAAAAATACCGCTCGACTCTCTGACGATAACCGAGATTTAACCTGATTTAAAGACGTCGCCAAATCTGAAGTGACGACAATGCCATCTCGAGCCAATTGAATCGCAGGTGTCATTAATACAGATAATGGTAACGTGCCATAATTTTCCCAGGCTGTCATTAATCCATACACTGTACCAGGAACACCTGTACTTAAAATATGATATTTTGATCGATCAGCATCCACGCTGCCATCCGCATGTAAATACATCGCGTGATGAGCACGTAGGGGTGCTGTTTCACGATAATCCAAGGCCAAGACCCGATTTTCAGACGCCAGATAAATCATCATAAATCCACCACCACCGACATTACCAGCCCGTGGCAATGTAACCGCCAGACTAAAACCAACGGCCACTGCTGCATCAACGGCATTCCCCCCTTGCGCTAAAATCGACGCCCCAACATCAGCCCCGACGGACTCTTGCACCGATACCATTGAATCACGCGCAACGACTGGATGAACGCGAGATTGAAAATCAATAATAGGGACAGCACCAAGATAATGACCTATTCCAATAATAAGCATAAAACAGAATAAAAATCGCAATACAAACATACTACACTTTTACTAACGGTGCATAACGAGCTAATAATTTTTTTGTTTTACCACTAAACATAACAAATAACACGGCATCTGGGCCATTACCTTGAATTTGAGTTACAACACCCGTCCCCCATGCAGCATGCATCACCGTTTCACCCATTTTATATGTGGCCACAGTCACAGGCTGATCCAAGACCACAGTCGATGATGGCGATTTTCGAAACGAAACCTGAACAGAACGGGCATCATGATCCAAACAATCCGAGGGAATTTCATCAATAAAACGAGACGGCTTCTGAAACCGCGGCTCACCAAATACACTGCGTTTCTGTGCCGCTGTCAATACGACCATTTGCTTACCTCGGGTAACCGCCACATAACACAAACGCCGCTCTTCTTCCATTTCATCTTGATCGTTTAAAGCCCGATAATGAGGTAACATCCCCTCCTCCATCCCCACAATAAATACCTGATCAAACTCCAAACCCTTGGCATGATGCATGGTCATTAACGTCACTGACGCTTGATCTGTTGAACGTGCGCTTTCCATTTCCGTCGCTAAAGATAATTTGGTAATAAAATCATCCAAGGCTAATTCTTCTTCTCTCGCAATCGAGACAAATTGTAAAATATTTTCCAAACGCTCCTGATCCTGAGAACTCGCTGATTGAGATAACATTTGTTGATAGCCTGTTTTCTCTAAAATTGATTTTAAAATACCCCCAATACGATCTGTTGTCGATTTCGCATAATCTGACGTTAATTCCTCGATTAACGCAACAAATGCCGTTAGTTTCCCCATCGCACGGGACGGTAATGTCGCATGACCATCACGAATCAATTCGATAATAGCGCACTGCATGGCATCCGCTTGCGACCGCAACTGATCCAAGGTTGTTTCACCAATTTGACGACCAGGTACATTGGCCACCCGTAAAAAGGCCATACTATCATTGGGATTTAAAATAAGTCGCAAATAGGCCATCATATCTTTAATTTCTTTGCGTTGAAAAAAGGATACCCCACCCACAATTTTAAAGGGGATCGAAGACCGACTTAAAGCCTCTTCATAAACACGGCTCAAGGCATTGATCCGAAACAATATCACCATATCATTTAAGGACACACCTTTTTCCTGTGCTTGACAAATTTTTTGTACAACAAACCGGGATTCCGCATGCTCATCCGCCCCAACATAATACAGTAGACGCTCACCATCTGTATGTTTTGTCCATAGTTTTTTATCTTTACGCTGGGTATTATTGGCAATAATGGCATTAGCTGCTTTTAAAATAAACGGAGTTGATCGATAGTTTTCTTCTAACTTAATCACTGTTGCACCGGCATACTCTTGTTCAAATCGTAAAATATTTTGAATATTTGCACCCCGCCAAGAATAAATATTTTGATCAAAATCACCCACCACAGTCACATTTAAATGAGACGATACCAATTGTTTAATCACCATATACTGGGTATGATTCGTATCTTGATATTCATCGACCAATACATGACGAAATTGATCCTGATATTGGGACAGGATATCAGGATGCTGAGAAAATAAAATAACCACAAAATAAAGTAAATCCGAAAAATCAACCGCTTGATTCTGCCACAACTGAGATTGATACCGCCGATAAATCTCGGCAATGGTATCATCAACTGTCCCTGCTGCTTTTCCCTCAGCATACCCCCGCGGTCCAATCAGTTGATTTTTTAAATTACCCAAAATACTCGCCACATATTGAGGTCGATATTTTTGATCTGTTACGGCCATATCCGTCATAATGGTTTTTAGCAAGCGATATTGTTCTTGGACATCAATAATTGCAAAGTGATTACTTCCCCCCAAACGCGAAAAATGATGCCGCAACACATACGCTGAAAACGCATGAAATGTACTTACCATCGGATACTGACCATCCGAATGAACGGAAGCAACCAATTGAGTGACACGTTGTTTCATCTCTGCTGCTGCTTTATTGGTAAAGGTAATAGCCAAAATAGCATCTGGCGAAACGCCTTCATTGACAATTAAATAATTAATCTTATGGGTAATCACTGTCGTTTTACCCGACCCTGCCCCCGCAATAATTAATAACGGACCACCCGAATGGGTCACCGCTTGATGCTGATGGGTATTTAAGGTTGCTGATATTAATTGTGACGGTAATAATCCTGACATTAAAGACTATTATAAATCACAACACCCCTTTATAATAGAGATAATGTCAGAAATTTCAATTTCAATTAAAGATCTCCATAAATACTACCAAAACAGCTTACACGCGCTAAAAGGGATTTCCGTTGATGTCCTCAAAGGCGACTTTTTTGCATTGCTTGGGCCCAACGGCGCAGGCAAATCAACAACAATCAGTATTTTATGTGGGCTGGCCACCAAAACCAGCGGTGATGTAACCATTAACGGCTACTCTATCGACACCCATTTTACAGAAGCCAAATCCCAACTGGGAATTGTACCACAAGAGTTTAATTTTAATATTTTTGAACCCTGTGAACAAATTATTATCAACCAAGCCGGATATTATGGGGTTCCCCGCACAACTGCCAAGAAAAGAGCCGAAGCACTGCTGGCCCAGCTGGGTTTATCAGACAAAGCCAAAACACCTGCAGGTCAATTATCAGGCGGATTAAAACGACGCTTAATGATTGCTCGTGCCCTCGTTCATGAACCAAATATTCTAATCTTAGACGAACCCACAGCCGGTGTTGATATTAGCTTACGGCGATCCATGTGGCACTTTTTAAAAGAAAAAAATAGAAACGGATTAACCATTATTTTAACCACACATTACCTTGAAGAAGCCGAGCAACTCTGCAAAAATATTGCCATTATTAACCATGGCGAATTAATTGCCAATACAGATATGAAAACACTATTAAATCAACTTCATACAGAAACACTTATTCTAGACTGCAGTCCTTTACCAACTCAATTACCCCCAATTAACCATAGTACGCTAACAGCCAAAGATACACACTGTCTTGAAATTACATTGCCCAAAAACCAATCCATTTCAGAACTGATCCAAACACTTAACACCCATCAAATTACGGTTCATCGCATCCAAAACAAAGCCAATCGACTTGAAGAACTCTTTATCCAACTCGTAGAATACAAGAAATGATCACCAATACACAACAAATTGGATTTTGTACCTTGGTTCGCAAAGAAGTAACACGGGTATTTAGGATTTGGCCCCAGACGATTCTCCCCTCCGTTATCACCACAACCCTGTATTTTTTGATTTTTGGTCAATTTATTGGCGATCGAATCGGCACCTTTAATGGCATCAACTACATTGAATTTATTGTACCCGGACTCATTATGATGTCTATAATCACCACCAGCTATGCCAATGTTGCCTCCTCTTTTTTTGGTTCAAAGTTTCAAGGCAATATTGAAGAACTGATTGTATCGCCATTACAAAACCATTGGATTATTTTAGGTTTTTTAAGTGGTGGCATTATCCGAAGCCTCATTGTTGGCACTCTCGTAACAGCCGTATCGATGATATTTTCCCCCCTATCATTTACCCATCCCATTCTCATTATCCTATCTGCAATACTCACCGCATTATTATTTTCCTTACTGGGATTTATCAATGGGATTTATGCTAAAAAATTTGATGATATTTCGATTATTCCGACATTTTTATTGACACCGTTAATTTATCTTGGTGGTGTTTTTTATTCGGTAACAATACTGCCCGATTTATGGCAAAAACTATCCTTTTTAAACCCCATTTTATACTTGGTTAATATTTTTAGATATGGCTGTTTGGGTATCAGTGACATCCATATCACATCCGCATTAATCATCATGAGTATTATGATTGGTTTATTATGGATCATCACATATAAAACCATCCAAAAAGGAGTTGGCATTCAAGTATAATGACAAGTAAAAAACCATATTTTCAATATCTCATTTTAAGTATTCTCATCATTTTAGCAAGTGCATGGCCCTCCAATACATATGGTCAAGTCAGTGATGATCGTAAACTAGGGGTCTATCCTATTTTTGGGTATTCCTCCAATACAGGGGCTCTTTTGGGTGGCATGGTGCTGAATCAAACCCCCAAGTGGGATAGCAATGCATTTTTACTATACGGTCAAAAATATGGCTATTTATTAATGTTAATGGCCAAAGACATCCCCTTGTACCAAAATGCGACATTAGAAACAGCCATTCGGTTATTTGACTGGAAAGACGAAATCACCGCTGACGATGAGACACGAAAATTAATTGATAACAAACAATATGAATTCATGATTGGACCACGATACTGGCATACGACAACATTCAGCTCAGCGGTACTGCTTCATTATGCCCAACGAACAGAATATCCAACAACATCCAAAGACCGACAATACAATAATGAAAAAAATCTTGGGTTTGAATTAAATATTAAACATGAAGGACGGGATAATCATCTATCGCCCCAAAATGGTTTATTAATTGAAAACCGATTACTCATATACCCCGAACCACTACGAACTGGAAAACAGTCCCTGGTTATCAATGCATTGGATACACGCTATTATCAAACACGAGGAAAGCATACCCTGGCATTTCGGGCCTATTTTGGACAAACAGTATCACAAAAAGAATCCAAAGCGGAGGGTCAACATTTTTTTATTTCAAAATTTCGGATTGGCAATAACCGCGAACTACGGGGTGAAAAAACCAATGCCTTAATTGGACAAGCCGTTACTTTATTTCAATCGGAATATCGATATAAAGTCCTTAAAAAATTACAATTAACAACGTTTCTTGAAGCGGGTCGAACTGAGGATTATATCGGATTCAATAATTTATTAGTCACCAAAGGGTGGGGGCTTCATTATAGTATGAAGCATAATGTCATTGCCCGATTGGAAATGGGATACGGTAACAACACCAAAAACGTCATCTTTAGCTTTAATACGGCGTTTTAATATAACAGTGATAAAAATTTGGCAAAATAATATCCATTTGATAAAGTAAAAGAATAAATAAAAAAGTGAATCATGAACCTAATTTTAACTCAAAAAACAATAGCAATAACACTCTTACTATTTATGACATTATTGTCTTCCATCACAGCTAAATCACAAACCCAAAGAATAAAAGATGCCGCCCCCCTATTTAATAAAAATCTACTAGTTGAATACAATACACACCTGTCTCGCATTGCGACACATGCCTTTCCGGCCATTGTTAATATATCTTCACCTAAAACAGAACCACCAAGCCTAGGTTCTGGCTTTGTTATCAGTAATGACGGCTATATTTTAACCAACCATCATGTCATCCAAAATGCAAACACCATTAATGTCACACTTCAAACCAATATAACGTATCCTGCAACTTTAATTGGATCTGATCCCAAAACTGATATCGCCCTGTTAAAAATAGGAACAAAAAAACTACCTTATTTAGAATTTGCCGATTCTGATGAAACCAAAGTCGGTGAACAGGCCATTGCATTGGGACATCACTTAACAATAGGCCCCACATTAACAACAGGTATTATTAGCGGGGTGGGACGCAACAACGTGGGAATCACCACCTACGAAAATTTTATTCAAACCGATACCACCATTAACCCAGGCAATTCTGGCGGACCATTGCTGAATATTTACGGTGAAGTTGTTGGCATAAACACCGCTATTTTATCCCAGACAGGGGGCAATCAAAACATTGATATCGGCTTTGGATTTGCTATACCCATTAACATGGCCAAACCCATTATCTCAACCCTTAAAACACATGGCAAAATTATTCGAGCATATCTTGGCGTTAAAATCCAAGATCTTACACCAGAAATCGCCACGGCATTTGGCATTAACACCAACCAAAAAGGCGCATTAATCACCCAAGTAATGACAAATTCACCCGCCCACACTGCCCAACTTGAAAATGGCGATATTATTTTAAAATTTAACGGTAAAACCATTACATCAGCAACCGCATTACGAAACAGCGTAGCCTTATCACCTATGAACAAACCCATTCAAATTATGTTCTTACGAGGAAAAAAAGAAGAAAATCGCTATGTTACACTTGCTAATATGCCACCCTCATCCACAGCACCATCAGCACCACATTTGGGAATTAATTCACTTCAAAATAGCATGACACTAACTCCATTAAACTTAAAAAAAAGAAAGCAACTCAAACTTCATCCCAGTATTCAAGGGACTCTAATTAGTGCTGTTATTACAGATGGGAAAGCCCATATGAGTGGCTTACAAGAAAATGATATTATGTTATCGGTAAACAATAACCGAACAGCATCGCCAAAGATCGTGCGTCAACTATTAAAACAAGCAACGAAAAAAAAGAGAGGAATTGTATTATTGATCTATCGAAATCAGCAAAATCATTTTATTTTGATTGATCAATAAACATTTTTTTACTAAACACATCTAACGAAATTTCTGCTTGGGTTTTGGCTTCTTTAAGACAGCGTAACAAAGGGACACTATCTGTCGCCATATCCAAAGATACCTGACGCAATTTGGTATTTTGAAGCGTATTTTTTTCAACCTCATAAATAAGTGCGTCAATACTTGAAATCGTTTCTCGCATCAATTGCAGGTAATCATCTTGAACCTGATATTTTAATAATGTCATATCAACTAATATTGTACGAAATCACATATAATCTATCAAATCACTATTAATTTGATATACTAATACAAATATCACCATGATCCGATTAAAAAAACACCATAAAAACAAACAGAACACCTTATTAAACCAACTCCCGATCAGTCATTATACGTATAGCCCAACCCCCATTACCGAAGCGTTTTACTGCGCCACAACCCAAGAATTAATCACCTATTACCCTCAAATCAAGAATACACCACTAGAAACGCCCTTTAAAACAGCGCTACTAGATCAACTTAAAACACCCGGAACTTGGTATACCCTCTACGAAAAAGCACTTCTCTTTTGGTCATGGTTTAAAAATGACCCCCAATTTAAAAATCAATTTCAAAACAAATTTCAATATTACATTAAAAAAAAACCAAAACGAATCAAATCATACTGTACACTACCACAACTAAACCAGTATTTTTCTGACGCAATCACCCATTACTTACATACCCATTACCCCACCCTTCATGAATTTCGAAAACAAGGTAAACATAAAAAAGTACTCCCATTATTTGAATTAAATACCGGTAAAATTGTGGCAGGCAGCCTTTTTTCAAACCAACAACCACTGCAAAATATCTGTGCCTTTGTCGCCACACTACCTGAGTCACTCACAACCATTCAGTTTGAAGCCTACCTCCAAAACACACCCCTTTCAAATCGGGAAAAAGCCCTATCCCGCTGGCTATACTGGTGCCCACATCTACCCATTGCCCCCCTCTTAACCATCGACAACCCAACACAATCCCCTATCTTAATCCAAACACTAGCCACCATGACCGTGTCAGACTGGATTCACGTCCATAAAACACAATCTAATCACCCCAAAACGCGCCACCACACCATTAACCTAGCCCGACAATGTATTACAATCGTTGCCAAACTCCATCGCCATGGCTATGCCCATCGCGATATCAAACCCAATAATATATTTTTATACGGCAACACACTTAAACTGGGCGATCTGGACTGCATGACAGCCACCCATACCCACTCCCCCCAAACCACCACCTATGCCCAACTATTTCAAGCCCCAGAAATTGGAAAACCCACCCATTGGAATGCGATTAAAACTGATGCCTTTGCACTGGGACTCACGTTAATTTGTCTATTTTATAAAACCATAATCCCACCACCACTATTTCGTAATTGGCACACATCCAATCAAGACAGTACCCCACCATTAGATAAAACTTATATCCCAACAAAGTGGATCCCTATTATCAAGGGATTACTTCACAAAAATCCCCATAACCGGTTTTCGGCAATGGACGCTCAAGCACGAATCGCATATACTATATAAGTAATTTGAAGACCACTACAAGCATAAAAACAAACACAACAATGACCAAACAACGGACAACAACCTTAGCACATTATTTAAGTGAAACCTCCCCTACCGAACTCAACACCGTCATATCCGCCATTACATCCGCCAGCATAAAAATACGTGCCCTCATTCATACTGCAGGACTTACCGATATATACGGATCCTCACAAACAACCAATATACACGATGAAGAGGCCCAAAAACTAGATTTAATTGCCAATACAATTATAAAAGAAACACTCTTAGACACAACGGTTGTCAGTGCCATTGCGTCAGAAGAAGAAGATACGTTATGTACACCCAGTGTCCCACCACAAAAAACGCGAAACTATGTGGTATTAATCGATCCTTTAGACGGCTCCTCAAATATTGATGTTAATATTAGCGTCGGCACTATTTTTGCAATATACGACGATATTAAAGAAAACCCGCTTTCATCTTGTCTGCAACCTGGTCGCAATCAAATTGCAGCGGGCTACATTTTATATGGGCCGGCAACCATGCTAATACTCACCGTCAAAAATGGGGTCATCGGATTTACATACGATCCGAATCACGATACATTTATCGTCTCTCATCCCAGCATTAAAATCCCTGATACGCATCAATACTATTCCATTAATGAAGGAAACACCTACCGTCTACGTCCAGAAAGCCTTAATTTTCTGACCTATGCCAAATCACAACATATCTCCAGCCGATACGTTGGGTCCTTGGTTGCCGATTTTCACCGTAATTTATTTAAAGGAGGCATCTATTTATATCCCGGACTTATCGAAAAACCCAATGGCAAATTACGGCTTCTATACGAGGGTAATCCATTGGCACTTATCTGTGAACAAGCAGGTGGCAACGCTACCAACGGCACTGACAATATTTTAGATATTACCCCTAAAACACTTCATCAAACCACGCCATTATTTATTGGCAATACCGCATTAGTACAACACATAAATTCACGCGATTAATCAAGTCTATAAGGAAGATCATATCCAGATTCTAAGGGTGAGTCATCAGCGTCATTTGCTTCAGCTGCGTCAAGTTTATTAATCAATTCATCATGAAATGTTGTAAATTCACTCTCATCGCAATCCAACGATTGACTTTCACAAAATTGATTTAATCGATGCTGAAATATACCTTCAATATTGGCATCATTTTCCACACCCATCGTAAGCCCCCCTTTATGATATACTATACCCAAAAACATAAAACATTAAACCAAAAAATGCAATAAAAACAATAGAAATAAAAACAATAGAAATAAAATGACAACACTCAGTATTAATATCAATAAATTTGCACTCATACGAAATGCACGCAATCAAAATAAGCCTGATATTATCCAAATTGCCACAGACTGCATTCGTTATGGCTGCCACGGCATAACCGTCCATCCCCGACCGGATGAGCGTCATATTCGCTATAGCGACCTCCCACCACTAAAGCATCTGATTAACAAATCTCCAGGAATCGAATTTAACATTGAAGGCTATCCCAGCCCATCATTTATGAAAGCCGTCCTCAACATTGTTCCCAATCAAGTGACACTCGTCCCCGATCCACCCGAGGCACTCACATCGTCATTTGGCTGGGACTTACACCGTCATAAGGATACACTCACATCCATTATTTCAACACTAAAAAATGCAGGTATCCGATCCTCATTATTTGTCGATCCCCGGTGTAATCATTTAGACCCATTACACGACATTCAACCTGACCGCATTGAACTATACACCTATGATTACAACGATCAATTTAAAACAAACCCAACCACAGCCATTGTGCCTTATAAAGCGGTTGTCAACTGGATTACCACACATACGACAATTGGCATTAACGCCGGCCACGACCTTAATTTAGACAACCTCAACACATTATTAAAAGTATTACCAGAAATCCAAGAAGTCTCCATCGGCCATCAACTGGTCTGTGATTGTCTGATATACGGACTGGAAAAAACAGTTAAAGCATATTTGGCGAAGTTACCTCAGGCGTAGTTGCATCGGGTATTATAATCTCATCAGATATTTCATTTGCAGTAGGCACCACCACTTTCAAGCCAAGTGAAGCCGACTGAACATCACGTCCATCACCAACAGGATCCACATGCGACAAAAAACCAAATTGTTTGTCAGGCGTAATCCTGCCTTGATCAGACCAAATAATCTGACCCGACTTATTTAAAAGATAAAGCAAAAGATCATTCTTACCGTTTACAGATAAGGACTTTAAAATACGGGATAAGCATTTAGGATACACGAGCACATGGGGATAGCGTCGGTCGAGCACATTTTTACGAATCACTTGATATTTCACAAAATTTAAAAAACTAGGTCCAATCATGGGTACAGCAAAATAACGGATTGTATCATAATCAAAAAACCGAGATTCAAAAAAATCAATCCATCCCTCTGCTTCGCTTTTATGATGTTCTTGAAAACCCAATAGAACAAATACCTGTTTACCGGCATAATCACGGGGAAATGTCATCCGTTTACCTGCCAATGTTTTACCTTTGATTATGGGGAAAGAAGTGGGATAAGATGTGGCATTAAGATACGAATTTACACCCAATAAATATCCACAAAATAAAAAAAGGATTAAACCAACAGCCAAGCGTAACACTATCATTAATGATTAAAATACCATTAATTTATCAATTGGAAAACAATTAAATAACCAGTACACTATAGTCTCATATGCATTTATCAAAAAAATTAAGCATTAACTAAAAAAAGGGGACGTAAACTTTATGCTTAACACAAAAGAATTTGGAGATACATTACTAGCAAAAGGGATTAACTTTATTGCAGGTGTACCGTGTTCGTTTTTAAAAAGTTTAATTAACTATGCCAATAACGAAACCCATTACATTATGTCACCCAACGAAGGAGACGCCGTTGCCACCTGCGCAGGCGCCTATCTTGGTGGCAAAACACCAGCAGTGTTGTTTCAAAATTCTGGATTAGGCAACGCCATATCGCCCTTAACCTCCTTAACCCATCCCTTTGAAATCCCCCTACTCGGATTTATCTCTTTACGTGGCGAGCCCTGCTTAAAAGATGAGCCTCAACATCAATTAATAGGTGAAATCACAACCAATATGCTTGATGCGATGAAAATTGAATGGGCCTACCTCTCCACTGATCAAAAAGCCGCCTCACAACAATTGGATATGGCCATGGCTACGATTAAAAAACACCGATCATTTTTCTTTATCGTGAAAAAAAACACATTTACTCCCCATGAATTACTCACTGGACAAGTTGATCCCCCCAAAAAACAAACCGCTGCAACCCCTTTTGACTCGACATTATCACCCACATTACCCCAACGCAATAACATCTTAAAAACGATCCTCAACCATAAAAACAATCAGACCATCCTTTTTTCAACCACAGGCTACACCAGCCGAGAATTATACTCACTACAAGACAGTCCCACCCACTTCTATCAAGTCGGATCTATGGGCTGTGTATCGGCCATTGCCTTGGGTTTTGCCCATGCCCAACCCAATAAAAAAGTCATTATCCTCGATGGAGATGGGGCGTTACTGATGCGAATGGGCAACCTCCCCACACTTGGCTATTACGGCCTCAACAACATTTGTCATATCGTCATTGATAACAGTGTCCATGAATCCACTGGCGCCCAACCCAGTATTTCATCACATATCGATTTGGGAATGATGGCAACGGCATGTGGCTACCCAACAGTGGTCAATAGCACGACTGAAACAGCACTAGAAAAGGCCATTATAGAATGGATGGATACCCCGGATCTTACCTTTATACGACAATTAACAACACCCGGAATTCCACAATCCTTACCCCGGCCCACGATCACCCCGGCCGAACAAGCGCAACGACTTAAAACATTTGTATGTCCACACACGATTCACGAATAATTTACACTTTGATATACTATAATAATGATTATTGTTAGTTTAAGTGTAATAGGCTTGATTTGTTTAGGTATACAAATTTACAATTTTCTCTCTGGAAGATGTTTTTTTCTAGATCGAATTGATCGCTATAAATTATCCAAAATAACATTACAAAACGCCTGTCAAAAATGGAAAAACAACACCAGCCGTTCTGATATCATTGTGTGCTTATCCACGATTCCCTCTCGAATTCATCTAATAACACCAACATTAATTAGCATACTAATGCAATCCAAAGCACCCCAAACTATTCGGTTACACATCCCCTACCACTCCAAACGAGAGCAAACAAATTACCAAATTCCCAAGGAACTAATTGATATTCCTAGTCTTACTATTATTCGATGTGATGATTATGGGCCTGCTACAAAGTTTATTCCGGCAATTAATGAATACAATGACCATCAACCCTTATTAATATTGGATGATGATTACCTATATCCTGCTAATTTAGTTGATCGATATTCTAAAACAAATATCACCCATCCAGACATTATTATCAGCGCCAGTGGATGGATTGTCCCCACTGACTTAACTGATCGACCCAGCACGTTATGGTCAAATATTTTCTCAATACCTCCCAAAGCAATATTATGTCCACGAGTAAAAAAGCCCACTGAAATTGATATTATTGAAGGCTACTCTGGCTATTTAGTTCAACCACGATTTTTTGATAAACACACGTTAAAAGATTACTCTAATGTACCCGAATGCCTATTTTTTGTTGATGATATATGGATTAGCGCTCATGCAAAAGTCAGTAAATGGGTTTTTCCGGAAAAACGATTTTGCATCGATCGCAAAAACGCAAACAAACTTTTCAACCCTTCAAGCTTAGGAAAACAATTCCACAATACCACAGCTGCAATACGATATTTTAAAAATCGCTGGTTATTTAACCAAAAGACGCCTTTACAAAAGACGCCAACATATGCTCGTTAATTTTATCAAAAAAAACAAATGGCCATTTTTTTACGCCATGGCATTTGGCTTATTAGCAGGCGGGTCTGCATCACTGTTACTAATCACCGTCCATAAAGGCCTAGACAATCTAAGTACAGGACTGCAACTCAACCATATTTTACAATTTGCTGCTGCATCCATTGGTTATGTTATTTTTTATATTCTATCTGATACCACACTGGCCAGGTTGGCTCAAGAATCCATTACCAATTTTCAACTCATTTTATCCAAAAAAATCATGCATGCCCGGCTCACCGCCATCGAACAAAAACAACCCTCAAAGATTTTAGATGTATTGCAACATGATTTACATATTATCGGCCGTATCATTGAAACATCACCCAAGGCCTTTGTCGATTTTTTTATTTTTATAGGTTGTCTCGGTTATATTGCCTATTTATCCGTTTATGTATTTATCATATTACTCTCTACAAGCGGTATGATTTTAGGATTATATTATTTATTAAATGAACGAATCAGAAATAACTCTACAAATATCCGTGATAGTTT
>Ga0099798_10227_pt1 | contig 19198 bp, 8 predicted proteins | sample Uncmet_Sort29A_1_FD_89870 | JGI IMG/M metagenome (GOLD analysis project Ga0099798, IMG submission 89870) | Marine eukaryotic communities from CALCOFI LINE 67, Pacific Ocean - CN13ID_Sort29A_1 | ecosystem: Environmental > Aquatic > Marine > Oceanic | place: Pacific Ocean: Monterey Bay | collected...
ATATAATTACGAAAAGCATCATGATGTATAAAATTTAAATTCAAAAAGATTCACTGTCAGTTTTCAACCGTGAATAATTCTCTGAACAATAAAATTATAATAACTAGCAACTGTACCTTAAGTTTTTCCGCACTAAATTTCGTAAACAATTTCTTATCCGTTAGTGTAATTTTTTCAGCAAAAAGTCATCACGATCTAAAATGGTGGATCGAAATTTGAAAATATTATTTACAATGCGTGCAATATTTGTTTTGTTTCTTCTTAAAGTTCTTATCAGTACTTTGATTTTTACTAGCCTAGGCCGTCACATCTTTATTAACTAGTTAAACTTGAACAATTTCCAACCAATTACCGGTCACAGTTCAATATCTAAATTTTAGACTGTTAGTACCTATTACAATTTTAAATAGCACGGTCAAGAAAAGTTCTGAAACGATCATTGACAATTATTCTGTCACTGAAGAAGTATTACTACTAGTTCTTTCGCCGCTGTTCACTGTTCAACTGTACTATGTTAATATCGTTCTGAATTTTAAGATCGTTATCGTTGTGAAATATGTCGTTTCAGACTCTCGTTGCAGACCCTCGTTTCAGAGCGAATCGAAAATTTGATTTGCAAACTGTAGCACAAAGGAAATCAAGATTGCGCTGCCTAACTTGCTCGTTTCTAATTGGCTGGCCCTATTAAGATCGCCGCTAATTCACAATCCTCTTGTCAATGGCATTGAATTTTTCTCGAAAACTATCCAACAAAAAAAAAAAAACAGCGCCTAATTTACCCATCATAAATGTCAATTATGTGTGGAGATCTCTGAATATTGTTGAGACACAAATTTAGTTAAGCTAATTTCAAGTTTTTAGTCGATTAGTTTGACAAAGTATATTATATACATCTCTAAATTACAATACAAAAAATCAGAAATTATGTTCAAATCCCTACGAAGATCTCTCGGTTCCAGTCCTAAAGACAACACCGATTCTTCTAAGCGGCAATCCCAGGATTCCCAGAACTCTGCACCAAAAAGTGGTGGTGGTCTCAAAAGACCCCCATCCGGTACAATTACCGCAAATGCACAGAAAGGTGCTGTAATTAATAGTAGTACCGCAGGCTCCGCACAACGAGCAACACCTGCCAGTGCTGGGCCTCCTTCGATGCCTCCTCCTTCAATGACAACATCGCGTCCCGCAGCTCCACCACAACCTAGACAAATTTCTAGACCGCCTGTTAGCAAGCCGCCTAACCCCAGTCCGCCGGTCATTAGTAAGCCACCCATTAACCCCAGTCCACCGGTCATGTCAAATATACCTGGAGGGAGAAATAGCACCGGTGAGAGAGGAGATAATAACAGGGGGTATGGGTATAATGGATCAATGAGAACTTCGGGAGGTCCGGGTCCAGCACCAGGTGTACCTAGTGTTACAGGTGTATTAAGAAATTCAAACGGACAACAGAACTTACAAGTACCTGGTGTAAGAAATTCAAACGGACAACAGTTACTACAAGTTCAACAGGTTCAACAGAAAGTTCAACAGCAACAGCGATACCATCATCATCATCAACAGAATAGGCAACAGCATGGTCAACGTCGGCGTATTCAGGATAATGAAACTCTAAGTGGCAGTGAAGAAGAATCTTATTCGGAAGAGGAAGAAAGTGGAAGTGGTAGTTACAGTCACGGTTCTAAGTATTCAGACGAGAGTAAAACGGAATCTAATAGTAAGTATGCGAAGGCATCGAAACAAGAAACAGAGGGACAGTTCCGACAAGAAGGTAATCTGAATGCCAATGGGAAACAAAATTTCCAGAATCAATTACCAATGGAACCAAAGTCTCAGCCAGAAGTGGGACAAAATAACAACAATCATGTCAATGAGAAACAAAATTTCCAGGATCAAATCCAGAATGATCAAGATAATCGAACAGTGACAGGAGCTCCAACAAATTTACCAATGGAACCGAAGTCTCAGCCAGGACAGGCACCAGGTTCTCAGCCAGAAGGGAGACAAAATAATGTTAGTCAGCCAGAAGACTTGAGACAAAATAACAACAATCATGTCAATGACAATCATGTCAATGAGAAACAAAATTTTCAGAATCAAATTGAAATTCAGAATCAAGATACTAAGTCTAATCAAACAATGCCTAAATTTCGAGCAGCTGCTCCTGTAATGGGAATGGCACCAGATATGGCAGATGCTCAGCCAGAAGACTTGAGACAAAATAATGTTAGTAACGGTTTAGACGGTGATGGTTACGGTTTAAAGCATATGGAAAAGTCATCGAAACAAGAATTTAGTACAGAGGGACAAAGAGACCGTAATTATCAGGAGTCTAAACAAAATGTCAATCAGATTCAAGATAATCGGACGTCAATGACTCAGCCTAGTACACAGCCTCCTACTACTGTGACACAGCATTCGAGGACATCGAAACAAGAATTTACTACAGAGGGACAACAAGAAGTTAATCATGTCACGGCAACTGCAATGCCAAATTTGACGTCAGAGTCTCATGGTCAGCCAGAAGTTCCCAGTAATCGTATAGAGAAACCCGGACCGGTATCCAATGTCAATGATTATGCTGGACCCGAAACAATTGGTCCAGATACAACTACTAGTATTGCTGGACCACAAGATCCTGGTACTAATAGCGGTAATCTGAAGCAAATTCAAAATGATCAAGATATTAATAAACGGACAATGACAGCAGCGGCTGCGCCAACTGCAATTCCAATTCCAATGACATCAACATCAGAGCCTCAGTCGGAAGTTCAGAAGAGACAAAACAACAATAATCCAGATAGTATTGGTTACAACCTTAATAATAACCGTATGGAACAAGACCGCAACAGCCGGCGTATGGAACAACAAACTAGGGATTGTGCTGGTGAAACCATTGGTCCAGATACAAGTTCTATTATTGCTCCACAAGAATCAGATCCTGGTAATAGTCTTAGAGGTAGAGAGAATAATGACATTGAGAAACAAAATATCCAAAATCAAAATTTCCAGAATCAAGATACTAAGTCTAATCAAACAATGCCTAATTTATTTCCGAAAATGAGAGAAGCCCCTGTTGTAATGGGAATGGCACCAGAATCTTCTCAGCCAGAAGTGAATCAAGCGAGACAAAATAATAATCTAGTCGGTGGTGATTACGGTAATCATAATGCTAACGGCAACCGTATGCCAGAAGAAACCAATCAGGAATATGCCGGTGTCATTGAAACAATTATTGGTCCAGGTACTACTCTTGCTCCTGGTCCTAAACATAACAAAAAACAAGTTATCCAGGATCATCAAACAGTTTCAAAATCAGAAGTTCAGCGAGAAAATCAGAATCTATCCGGTAGTAGTCTGGGCCAAAGCCTTAGCAAGTTCAACGAATCCGGTCCGGGTTACGATTATGCTGGCGAAACTATTGGGCCAAATACCATCGCTCCAGGACCTGAGGCTGGTCCTGAACCAAATAGTGTTACAGATAATTTCGATGACATCGGTAACACTGTCGATCCTTCTGAATCAATAAGCAATATAGGTGCGAACAACAGTAATGTAGATGCAAATAACAACAGTAACTTAGACTATGGTCGAGGTCCTGGTCCAGAAATTTCAGATAAGAATCAGAATCAGACATTGAATCAGATTCAGAATAATCAGCTTCAGATGCATCAGCTTCAGAACTACAACAACACTCAGCTACAAAACTACAACACAGTCAGTCAGCCAGGGCCTGAAAATGTAAATGTCCAAACATATGACAATAATGTTCAAACAATGACATATGATAGTAGATTGTTGCAAAGTAACGCTACGATCGGCGTAGAACCTAGTACAGTTGCAGGCGTAGAACCTAGTAGTAGTATAGTTGCAGGGAGTCCAGGTGAAAATTTAAAAGAATTTCCGGATTTTAATACTGCAAGTCAGAATCTAGTACCGTCGCCGATTATCATTCCGAAAGGCTCCAAAGAATCAGACAGTCACAATGTCAATCACAATCATAATGTTAATCAAGATTACACGAACAACAATAGAGTTCTCTCCCCCAGTCCCAAAGAGGAGTCTAAAACCACTAACGGGCCCATGAATAACAGCAGGATGAACAGCAAGGAATCAAATAGATCCAAGGAGTCCGAAGGTCTAGGTCTATTTAGTAGTCTTAGTAATAGATTGAATGGGATTATGGTTGGGCCGGGAGGTTCGGGTTCCGGTTCGGGTCCCAATAAGAGACCAAGTCCACCTCCCCAAGTAGATATCTCTCTCCTCCGCAAGCAATGGGAAGAAGAAAAAAACCTCGAAATCGACCTTCTTTCCAACAAGATGCAGATCGATTTCCATTCCAAAATTAGGTCGTTCGAAAAACAGTATCAAGAAAAGGCCGAAAAAGAGTATGGAAAGCTATTTCAGGTTAAATTAGAGGAGAAAACGGAGAGAATAAAGCAGGATGCAGAGGATAGAGTGGATGCAGTAAGGAAAGTAATGCGAAAAGAAATGAGAGAACGGGATGAAGTATGGAAGAAAAAGCTGTTGGCTCAGATGGAGGGAGAACAGAAGAAGGAGCCTGCGGACGCTTTAAATGTTACAAATTTAATGGGCAGTAATAGTAGTGCTAATGGACCTGGACCTGGTAGCAACATCGATATTAATAAGTCTAGTCTGAGTCAGATTTCGGAGTCAATCGACTGGAAGGAGAGATTCGAAGCACAAGAATCGAAGTTTAACGAGAAAGAAGAGTTATACAAAAACGAGTTAAAGAACTGGCACGACAGAGAACAAGCGTGGGAAAAGCGTTGGAAAAAAAAGTTTAAAGATTCTCAAAGAGATTACGAAGAGGAAAAGGAGAGTTTAAAGGAAGAAAAAGAGCGCGAAAGTCAAGAGTGGAAAAGAAAAGAAGAAGAGTGGAAGGAGAAAGAGATGGAATTAAGGCGTAGGAGCAAGATATTTAATGAAGAAAGAGAAGAAGAGAGGGAGAAATGGCGGATAAAAGAGGAAGAATTAGAAAGGGAAAATGAATATTATGGGAGTGTTCTGGCAGTGGGAGTAGGGATAAGTACAGTAAATACTACTGCTACTAATAATATAATTGTTGGGGGTGGAATTTCAATAATAGACAATGTTGGGAGTAGTAATGCTAATGCAAGTGGTGGTAATGCTAGTAATGCTACTGGTGGTACCAGTCCACCTGGACCTGGTAAGAGTTTAAGTCGAAGTTTTTCACGGTCGCCGACTTTTAGGTTGCCCAAAATTTCGGTGGATGAGTTTGAGAACAGCAGTGGAGAAGGTACTGTGGGTAACTTAACTTTGGAGGAACTTCAACTTGCCATTGCGCCAATAGTGCCGATAACAGAAGAGAATGAGCGATTTATTCTCGAAAAAGTTTTGAAGAAAGGTCTTGTTTACGGCGGTTTTTTGTTACTCTCCTTTTCTTCATTAATTAGTTCGGCGAAACACGGATGGGGCAAAGGAGCGTTGAAGCGATCCAACATTTTCGCAAATAACAATATGATGTCGAAGTGTCAAGACGTACCCTATATGATGTCGTTTCTGTCCAACACTTCAGCAGCGCTTCTGTTTTCACTTTTCTTTTTCTTGGTGTTGACAACCAGATTTCCTGTCCCACAACGCACCTCAATTAGCAAAGAGTCAAGGAAACAAACCATCAAGAAGAATCTCAACGAAATTTTTTCAAGATTGATGTGGCATCCAAACATCCAGAATTTCGAAGTTGGCGTTATATTCCTTAGTTTATTCAGGTTGGTGTTGTTGGGATTTGGGGGCACTCAATTTCAATGTTTTCTTCTTCAGAATCCCGATAGTAAAATGATGTTAAATTTCTTGAGGGAATCTCCTCTTACAATATTATCGTTGGTAAGTTCTATTATCGCTTGTTTTTGGTTGTGTTTTGTTTTCACGGCGGGAATAGTTTTACTGGATCTTATTCAGAATAACACATTGACCGACAAAAAAGAAAGGAACTGGAAACCCAGAATATATGGTGCGTTAGCTGTGTGTAATTTCTTTTGCAGTCTAGCTTGTTTACCGAAAGGATACGAAACAATATCAAGAATCTTCCACTATTTCACTGTAACAGTGTCTTCGTCGAAGGTTTTTACCGCGATAACTAGCTCTCCAACCATAACAACCCTGAGTTCTAAAGTTAACACGATGAAGTTTTTCAATACTCCTGTGTCCGACTACAACACCAATCTAAAATCATCGCTTTCTACGCTTCCCATGCTGTTTCTCGATGTCAATCATACGGGCAGTGGCACCACCAGTACTAGCAGTAGTTTGTTATCAATGTTAAACCCGTTGGATCACGCCTGTGGAAGTTTTTTAGTTTTGGCGATTTTTCTGGGCAAGGCCGCTTTCAAGACGATGTCGTCGCGGGACGGAAAGAGGGAAGGAGGGCAATACGGGATACTATCGTACTAATTAAATTATGGAGCGATAATTTAAATGATTACTATGGAAGATTGGAGGCGGCAGTAGTGGTTTTCAGTAACTTTAAGAGGAGGTAATATATGATTATGATGTGAATAGAAATGTGCATAGCAAATAGCAGCTTAATAATAAATGTTCATAACGTTGTTGAAAGAGTCAGATCATTTTTTTACAATAAGAATCAAGATTTTGCAAGTAGTACTATTATCATAAACTAGTCTTAGATAGTTGTCAAAAAAGTTTTCTGTGCGTCTGATATTACGAATCAGATTTGGTTTTAATACTTTATGTGAATAGTTCTCGATATTAAGGCAATTAAACTTACTGTGAATAGATACGATTTTCGGAAAAAAAAAAAAAAAAAGATAATCATAGCATTCAATTTCAAAATCATTCCGAGATAAATTAGTCGTGAATAGATAAAAATACAGGGTATGCAATAAGGTTCTCAAAGATATTCAAGACAGAGTAATAAGAATCAAAAAACCTGATATTCATATGTTAGTTGTTTCGAAGAACGTGTTTCATGGACCGTTTATAATATCTGTATAATATTCGCTGAAAAACCGTGACGATTGTAAGATTTCTTTGCTGTCACATTCGGTACTAAAGCTGCCATGGGTTCCGATCTGGTGATTATTTTTCTCAGAAGAAATGGTGCCATTCAACGAGTCTAATTTTGTAAAGATGTGAACAAGTTGATGATGAAGAAGGAAATTGCATCGTTGTCAACCGTTATTCTGATATCGTTTTTGAAAAGAATCTTCTCGTTTGTCATATTTTCTCGTTTAACCCGTTTTACCGTTTGGGAAGACGTTCATGGCTGAAACAGACTGGTACGCACTATTGTGAAATCGAATACAGTGTCGTTATCTTTTGCGCCATGTGACCGTTAGATTAAACCCGTTCGCGAGCTTTCCATGTTCCTCTACAATCGTTTTCCAGAAAAGGGAGTTAGCGCAACTATAAAATAAACCAGTTGCCGTCCATGCGACGCCCCTCACGAACATACGAACTTCCTAAAACATATGGTAGGTAATGTAGTGTATTTTGCTAAAAGTCCTTTCTGCATTCAACATCCAAAAACAAAACTACAGCTACAGAATATAATACTCTGCTTGAGCTGAAAACCGATAAAAAATCTAATTGAAAATATCTTATCCGATCCTCAAAAAAAGGTTGAGACATAGCGAAATAGCGCATACTACCACGATCATTCAAATTTAATATTGAATCTTCTTAATAACGCCACCTATTTTAGGTTAGTTCTCTCACTCAAAGTAAAATTTAGTCGTAAAACATCAATCTACATCCAAAACGATGTCAAGCATTATGGTTCCGAATTGGCACCGGCTCCTGTCTGAGCCCCTGAGTAGTATCCAATTGGATTCATTCTACATCTGGTCCGTTCCCGCGTACCTAGCGTTTCAATGGCTAGCACCACCGAACCGCCGTGGTTTTCGGTCGTCGGCGTGTCCACGACGCCGCCGCGTTCCAAGGGTGCAACGGAAACTGCCTGAGACCTCCATCACCACGATAACTACACCCAACACCGCCGTGCACCACTCTATGGCCACTCCGATCCGTTACGATGCGCCCTATGATTTGCTCCAGGAGCTTAAGCCCGAAGTGCCCGCCCCACAACTCAGTGGCAGTGTTAGCGATGACGACGAATCTGTTGTAGTTTTTAGTGGCACGCGGTTGGTGATGTCTGAATCTGATAACTCCGACTCAGAAGAGGTAGAAAATCACCACATTTTCGACCAGTCCGAAATTTCCGATGAAAGCCCGAGTGACGACTTGGATTCTATGTTTAGTGGCGATTGGGTCACACCGTTTGGGGGAGAGTTAACAGGAAACCCGATTGGTGTCAGGGATTGCTCATTTGATGACGTAGATTGCGAGAAGGGTCCGGGGCATTGGGGATGGGATATAGAAGCAGACTATGAAAGTTGGTGAATTTTGGTGGTCGGGGAATAGGAAAAGAATATGAGGGTGGATGGGTTATGTAAATTAAACGGGGTTTCATAGTACGAGCGATCCTATCAGCGTGGATCATGTTTTAGATCTAGATTTGTCTATACGATGCTTTTTTTGCTAATCTGGTATATTAAATGTGGATTATGTTTTTTTATCTTATAATATATCTGGGTTGACGTTGCGCCCAGGAATGACACATGCGATTTTTCTAATCATTGCTCGATATATTAACTCAATCTGAATGGTAATGACAATCAATTCAAACTTAAAGCAGTCAAATTCTTACAAATTACATTTATGAAAACAGAATGAAATTATAGCCAGCACAGTACAATATTTACCGTTACAGCATTGACATAACATTATCTTCTATTCACTACTTCAATTTCATTATATCTAGTCTTCCGAACCAAATTGAAAAAAAATCACCATGATATTATTGCCAGCACAGTACAATATTTTTCGTTACAGCATTGAAGTGCATTATGTCCTATTCATTATCTCAATTTCAATATATCTAGTCGTTCATTATATCTAGTCGTCCAAGCCAAAGTGAGAAGCAATCAGCATAACATTATTGCCAGCACAGTACAATATTTTCCGTTGCATCAGTGACAGTACATTATCTCCTGTTCACTCTATCAATTTCATTATATCTAGTCGTCCAAGCCAAATTGAAAAGGCATCAGTCGTATTAGCAACTCTCAGAAATCAATATACATGCAAATGATGTGCATGTCGGGATAAAAAAACTTTGAAAAAACACGGTACCGGCCGTCGCGTCGGTGGCTAAATTGTAAGAAGAGAACGTGTTGGCCATCAAGAAGCATATTGATCAGACTAACCCGCCATAATCATGACTCGTTGGCAACCAAAGATGCAGCCTTTCAATATTGTTGAATCTGATGCAAGGCCGAGAGTTCTTAACTATGAGTATCCTATATCTAAATCTGCGCCATCTTTCGAAACACAACTCCGTCGGCGTCCAAGCAGTGCTAAAACCGCTATGGATTCCGACTTGGTGTTTATTTTTCGCAGAAGAAATGGTGCTGTTCACAGAATCTAAATCTGTAAAGATGTGAACAAATTAACGACGAAAATGAAATTACATCGTTGTCAACTGTTATCCTGATATCGTTGCTTAAATGGTTCTTCTCGTTTATAGTATCATGTTTTCTCGTTTAGCCCGGCGCATCGTTTGGGCAGAAAGATTTTGAAATTAATGGCTGAAACAGACTGGTACGCACTATTGTGAAATCGAATACAGTGTCGTTATCTTTTGCGCCATGTGACCGTTAGATTAAACCCGTTCGCGAGCTTTCCAAGTTCCTCTACAATCGTTTTCCAGAAAAGGGAGTTAGCGCAACTATAAAATAAACCAGTTGCCGTCCATGCGACGCCCCTCACGAACATACGAACTTCTTAAAACATATGGTAGGTAATGTAGTGTATTTTGCTAAAAGTCCTTTCTGCATTCAACATCCAAAAACAAAACTACAGCTACAGAATATAATACTCTGCTTGAGCTGAAAACCGATAAAAAATCTAATTGAAAATATCTTATCCGATCCTCAAAAAAAGGTTGAGACATAGCGAAATAGCGCATACTACCACGATCATTCAAATTTAATATTGAATCTTCTTAATAACGCCACCTATTTTAGGTTAGTTCTCTCACTCAAAGTAAAATTTAGTCGTAAAACATCAATCTACATCCAAAACGATGTCAAGCATTATGGTTCCGAATTGGCACCGGCTCCTGTCTGAGCCCCTGAGTAGTATCCAATTGGATTCATTCTACATCTGGTCCGTTCCCGCGTACCTAGCGTTTCAATGGCTAGCACCACCGAACCGCCGTGGTTTTCGGTCGTCGGCGTGTCCACGACGCCGCCGCGTTCCAAGGGTGCAACGGAAACTGCCTGAGACCTCCATCACCACGATAACTACACCCAACACCGCCGTGCACCACTCTATGGCCACTCCGATCCGTTACGATGCGCCCTATGATTTGCTCCAGGAGCTTAAGCCCGAAGTGCCCGCCCCACAACTCAGTGGCAGTGTTAGCGATGACGACGAATCTGTTGTAGTTTTTAGTGGCACGCGGTTGGTGATGTCTGAATCTGATAACTCCGACTCAGAAGAGGTAGAAAATCACCACATTTTCGACCAGTCCGAAATTTCCGATGAAAGCCCGAGTGACGACTTGGATTCTATGTTTAGTGGCGATTGGGTCACACCGTTTGGGGGAGAGTTAACAGGAAACCCGATTGGTGTCAGGGATTGCTCATTTGATGACGTAGATTGCGAGAAGGGTCCGGGGCATTGGGGATGGGATATAGAAGCAGACTATGAAAGTTGGTGAATTTTGGTGGTCGGGGAATAGGAAAAGAATATGAGGGTGGATGGGTTATGTAAATTAAACGGGGTTTCATAGTACGAGCGATCCTATCAGCGTGGATCATGTTTTAGATCTAGATTTGTCTATACGATGCTTTTTTTGCTAATCTGGTATATTAAATGTGGATTATGTTTTTTTATCTTATAATATATCTGGGTTGACGTTGCGCCCAGGAATGACACATGCGATTTTTCTAATCATTGCTCGATATATTAACTCAATCTGAATGGTAATGACAATCAATTCAAACTTAAAGCAGTCAAATTCTTACAAATTACATTTATGAAAACAGAATGAAATTATAGCCAGCACAGTACAATATTTACCGTTACAGCATTGACATAACATTATCTTCTATTCACTACTTCAATTTCATTATATCTAGTCTTCCGAACCAAATTGAAAAAAAATCACCATGATATTATTGCCAGCACAGTACAATATTTTTCGTTACAGCATTGAAGTGCATTATGTCCTATTCATTATCTCAATTTCAATATATCTAGTCGTTCATTATATCTAGTCGTCCAAGCCAAAGTGAGAAGCAATCAGCATAACATTATTGCCAGCACAGTACAATATTTTCCGTTGCATCAGTGACAGTACATTATCTCCTGTTCACTCTATCAATTTCATTATATCTAGTCGTCCAAGCCAAATTGAAAAGGCATCAGTCGTATTAGCAACTCTCAGAAATCAATACACATGCAAATGATGTGCATGTCGGGATAAAAAAACTTTGAAAAAACACGGTACCGGCCGTCGCGTCGGTGGCTAAATTGTAAGAAGAGAACGTGTTGGCCATCAAGAAACATATTGATCAGACTAACCCGCCATAATCATGACTCGTTGGCAACCAAAGATGCAGCCTTTCAATATTGTTGAATCTGATGCAAGGCCGAGATTGGAGTTGTGTCTTAACTATGAGTATCCTATATCTAAATCTGCGCCATCTTTCGAAACACAACTCTGTATAACCTTTAAGCATTCGAAAACCGGAAGCTACGGTACAAAAGCTGGTAGTTTTTTTTTGCAACTTTTTTTTTATCTAGCTTATTCGATATTAAAGCTTGAACTGTCTTTTTCTGTTTTAACTTATTAATTTTCCGTTAAATTAGTCCTACAGTTACAGTATTACTTGGTTAACTAAGACTTATTCATACCTTAAACTTCTCTGTAACCACCATGCCTTCATCTCCCCAAGATAAAAAGCGAGCGAAAATGCTCTCCACCGCGCATCCAGCTCGAAACAATATCAAGCACACCAACACATCCAATATACGGATAGTGCGATCCACATGGAACAAACACAAAATGAAACATGAAGCGGCAAATGCTCAATTTACAAATGCTCAAAATATGCCAAATCATCATCCCAATTTACTTAAGAGACAAAGTACTTCGTTCACAGTTCACGGAGATTTTGAGTAGCCTGGTGATATAAGTCCGTGTTGGCGGAATCCAGGCGTAGATAAGGAACGCGATAAAAATGCTGATTTGTATTTGCCTCCGGAGGCATTTCAATTGGACAATCTGCCGCTTGGATTAAGTCCTCTGAAAGAAGAAGGAGCGGAAAATGAAAACTCAAGTAGTAAGTTCAGGGACCAAAGACTAAGTCATTTGAAGGGTAAGCTAGACAATAAGTCTCCTGAGCAACAAAAAATCCAATATCACGGCACAAAGGCTAAACCCGGCTCAGATGGGCAAGTCGGTTATTTTTCTATCGACGGCGAACTCAATGAAGAAGACGAAGAAATAATAAAAAGTCTTGAATTACAGCCGGGAGTTTATACTGGACCAGATGATAAAGGTAGAAATATCTCGAAAAACGGTCCAGCAGTTGTTTTACGGCCTGATGATCTAGAACCATTGGCTCAAAAGATGGCAAACGAGACGTACCAACCTCCTAAATCGTATAATTACAATGGAGATAATAATATACCATGTCCTGGGGTTTTGCATACTAATGTTCAAAATGATTTTCTTTCTGGTCTGATGAAAAACGCTGTGGATGCTCACGTTAACGATGTTGATGGGAAAAATAGGAAAATAGACGGCATAGTCACGAACGTAATGGATTTAGCCATAGAATCGCATGTGAATGAACACATCGAAGTTAGGAATGTAGTGGACAACGCGATTAATTACGGTGTAAAAGCATATGCTAATGGGTGGGGAGCGATGCCACCACCACCATCTAATCTAGTAAGTCAAAACAATAATTTGGTCCTGGAGGGGCCTTATCTTCCTATTGCCAGCAGTCCAAGCAGCAATTTTGGATCGCCCCCTAGCGGTGGTGCTAGAAGCCTTGGTCCGTATGTGAATGAAACCTATCCGACATCGTCGAGTCAAAGTCAACCTGGAACGAATTTAATGGGAACAAAACTAAGTCCGTTGAAGCATGTACCAAGCACTGGCAGTGTCAATAATCATCAGAATGTCCATTCGAATTTCAATTTGTTACCGTCAATCGAAGAAGGAACGCTACCACAAATGTCATCCGTTACAAATTTGGGTCGAAGTCCAACAACATTGTCAAATTTAGCGGGGGATCCTAGGTACACTGAAGGTCCCAATACAATGTCGATGGGTAATTCAGATTTTTCTCCCGGCGGAACCTCCCGCTTAATACGAAACACGAGTCCGCGCGGTATAGAAGTCATAAGGAGTCCACGAATAAATCCATTGGATGGAACTCTTGAAGGAGGGACGATAGCAACAATAGGAGGAGTGGGACCGAATAATAATTCAAATCAGAATAATTTGTCACCGGGAACAGTACAGTTGACTCGACCTCGACTCGCGGACCGATTTCATAGCAAAGATCCAGATAGACATGCGGTATAAGCATTTAAATGATATTTGCAGTATGCATGTTAATTTTCAGAAATTGAATTTGTCAAATTTGAAACCTAGTACCTACTAGATAGTTTTGTGCGCACTGTGCAGTGCAATTTCAATTTGTTATTCAGATTGTTTTCCAAATTTAACTTTCTTGACATGATTCTCTCTCTCTCTCTCCAAAGACTCTCCACGGTCGAGTTCTCTCACACGCCAAGAACGCGCTCGACAAATACCTCCTTCCCACCCACATCGAACGGGACACCACCACCATGCGATTATTGCCGTTGTCACGACTAGTAGTACCCGGAGGAGGCAGCTCGAATCATGATATGAATACATTCAACTGTAACAACAATTATAATAAACCTGGTTCTAATTTACATTTTCCGAATAGTAGTGGTATCAATCAATGTCATAATGGGGGTAACTACGGTATTAGTAATGTCACAAGACGGAAACCCGGTCCGAACACCGCCCTAAAACCGTTGAAAGAAAGAGAAGAGAAGGGTCCAAGGGCTTTGAAACCGATAGAAATGGGGTTTTTGGGGTACGGAAAGGAACGGATAGGAATGAATGCGACGAAATTGGCACCTTGATGTGTGATGATGTTGTGGTGATAACATGCTAGTAAGTAGTAGGTTGTTGTGACTTGTTTGTCGCTGTGAATGATTATGTTATGCAGCTGCTGGTCCAACTTTGAATGTTATGTTCAGTGTTGTGCTCATGGTAGCATGATATACAATTTGCGTTTAATACAGTAGGAGCTGGACAAAAAAAAAGTCCGTGATACTATGGACAGTTTCTGAGTCTGATTATGTAAACGAGTTCGAAATCTTGAGTCGGTGTTATATGAACTATTTTGACATCGTAATTTGAATAGACTGATTAATGGGTTTTACTTTTCTTCGGCGTTAATTTTCAGTTTGTCAGATGTCTGGCGAAAACACCATTTATTAACCACGCAATTGATCAAATCTCATCTACTTTCCCCTATTCCTAGCGGAAAAGAAAAGAGAAAAACTCCAACATTTTTTTTGAAAGCATTGAAATTTAATTCAAAAAATTCGAATTGCATAATTTATTCAAATTTCATACCAAGTATTGTATAACAGACTTTAACAGTATTACCGTGTATAAAAAACAGTAATTTTGCATTATACTTCTCCATACTACTGTTACAACAAACTGTAACAGGATGGAGAGTATAAAACAACATCCATCAAGTTCTCACCAATGTTCACATCAACAGCACGGGCACGGTGGTCCAACTTTGTTGCAAGTGAGCAACAATACGTCATCAAATTTTAATGCCAATCGAAGACGCAGTAGTAAATTTCTTTCATCCGATTCCCGGTCCGTCGGCGGAGGCCCAGAAACAAATTTATCATACGCTCACCAGGGTCTAGATAAACTCAAGCTCGGAAAATTTGGTTTCTGTGACCCAGTTGGAATGAACCAAATGTTTTGTAATTCACCGTCTCAGAATTCTTCCAACGCGTCTAGTAACATTAATCAGATAAGATCTCAGGCTGATAAGAGCAACAACAATTTGAATCCTAACATGTTGCAGAGTCACAATGTAAATACATTGAATGCCAATGCCTATGGTTTTCCATCCGGGCCTACTAGTGTAAATAATATAACCGGTAGTGTGGGGCCAATGGGAAACACCTATACCGTGAATAACAATACTTCGAACCACCATAGTGGTCCCGGACTCAGTCACAGAGATTTGTCACATGGTCACGGAAATCACCATCATGGTCACGGAAATGACCGGCATAAAGCACATCGGAAATCAAACTGTAAAACGTCTTCTAGTAAGACCGGTCACGGCGGCCACGGTCGTTCTTCAGCACCCAATTCTACATCTGAAGACTACGGGGTTAGTCACATGATAATGAAGAATTGTCACAACAATAACATTTATTTGAACAGCCGGGCAACCACTTCTTCGCGAAAAAACGTCGTTAATAACGACGACAATGGAGTCGGACCAGGAGCTTGTGAACAAGGGGAATCAAGTTCATCGGAATTATTTCAGAATTCAAGTTCAGACAATTATAATACAAACACAACTACTACTAGTAAACCATCATCAAGTTCTGATGATCCCTCTTCAAGTCCAAACTGCAAGACAAATAATTTGGCTGAAAGCAGCAGTAGCGGAAACGGGTCTAAATTGAATTCAATGAAACTTGCCAATCATAACAATAAAACTGAGTCTGACGGAACTATTCTGACAGATAATTATTCAGATTCTGATTCGGACGATGATTTTTTCGCGCCGGCAGAATATGAAAATGGAGATACAGTTCAAGTGACCAATAACAACAATATTTCTTCAGTTAATAATTATGGCAATGCACAACAATCATCACCTGGTGGTCAATTGCTTAATAGTGGTTTCCCGGGCCCGAATAGTCAAACTGCTAATACCAATTCCCATAATTCTAGTGGCTCTTCTAATTCATCGGGCTCTGGCCAAGTCGATGGTACAAGAATCTGTTCGATTGACGTAACCTCCTTTCCTCGCGGCATCGACCTCGAGAGACGGATTCTCGAGGTAAAAGAATTCGTCGAACGGAAGGGGCTCAAATTCAGCTACTCTGATCCAACAAATGAAAATAATAAGGCTATGAGTGCAAGTTCAGGAGGCTCCTACAAAAGCATGCATACGGTAAGGAGCAATTTAAGTAGAAGGAGTAGCTGTAGTAGGAACAGGAGCAAGAAAGTTCTGAGTAATAGTGAGGACGATATTCAAAACAGTTTGGAACAACAAGACATAGATATAGAATTAGATGACCACGATGAAATTTGTACCATACCGGAAGAACTAAGTGACATTGATTCATCTCATCTAGAAGAAGATTCAGATTTAGACCGTCATAACATTTCAGAAGATGAAGAGGGTAACAGCGGTCTAAGTGGAGAAGAGATGATTGTAAGTTCTACCAATAATTCTGTCAATTCCAGTGTTTCAGTTCCAGTTAGTCCAGGTCAATGTTCTGAAGACTTAGAACAAATTTCATCTGAAATTAATAAGATTTGTACTGTCACTGAGAGTATTACTACTAGTAGTACCGCTAGTGGTGTCAAAACTGAGTCTAAAACAACGGTCCTAGAACAACTTCAGAATCAAGGGGAAGAACTTGAACAAGACTCCACCAGTGATTTATCTGAGTCTGGATTTCAAAAGATGGTGAAACACAGCTGTACAGTGTCAGATCTATAGTGCAGATTTGATTTTTTTTTGAATTTTCCATTTGTAATTTGTAAATTCAAAATTGTGTCTTGTCAGATACTTTTTCTTTGAAATTGCACAGTAAATTCCGATTTAAGATTTCGAGGAGAAATTATGTCCTGTTTTGGTTAAACCTCGTGTCAGTTATACAATGTTGTCATTGACAAACTAGATAATACTAACACCGTGTAAGATAAGTTCGACTAGCATTTAAAAAAAAATCATCGCAAGTATTAGCATTTTTACGTTAATATGAGACTTGAGTCAGTGAACAAGTCATTTTGTCAGAAAAAAATTAGCCCTTTAGCCCTAAAATAGTACAAGTACAATAGTAGCCTTAGGGTGACCATGATATTATTATTAGTATGGTTTAAACTTTCCAGACTTAAATCAAAAGTAGTATTTAAATTACGCATGAGTCCTTTTTTGCATGGTCACATCGATCATCATGATGATCGATACCGTTAGGCTAAGTTAAATGTTGTTTAGTCTTGCTACTAGAATCGGTGCTAAGAATAGTTATATGTTGCATTGACTGTCGTTCAATTAATCCGTGTAGATGTCAAGGCAAATTTGCCGAGAAATTAATGAAACTTGGTTGGCGAATTCGTTATAGAATTTTTAATTATATCGAACTTCGAAGTGTAAAAATTTAAATTTGCTGTTACAGTCTATCGAGTCTCGACGTTCTGGTATTAGTAGTATTGATTCTCGTTTAACTTCCAAAAATGAGACTTGTTCTCGTTCAGAAAAAAAAAACCTGAGAGCAGAGTAGTCGAGATTAGAATTTGAGATAAGTCTTGACTCTAAAGCAAAAAAAAAAAAAATGCTATGATCAGAGCTAGCGATATGAATGATGAATTACGAATCCGAATTACATTCGAAATTCGAATTAACTACCTACGACCATAACTACGCCTACTAATTCAAATCATCATCATCATTTCCTCTCCCTTTCCAATTCAAAAACGAAGCAGCTTCGACTTTTTCTTCTGATACGTGAATCTAGCGTGACTCGTTAGTTTAGTTTTTATCGCAATTATAACAGCTGATCTAGTAAATATAATATCTTCTATTAAAGATTCATTGAAGTTCATTCTCTTAAACGATTTTATTATTGAAAGCGTACCTTGTGCTACAGTGCTACGATATACTGTCGTGCGTTTTTCATTTAATACAGTTTGACAAAGAAATTTCTAAATTCTACTAGTAGTCAAATTTAAGTCAAATTTATCTAAGTTCTAACAAAAGCTTATAAGTAACTCAGTCAATAAGTAGTGCTTTTGAAAGTTGGTTTCTAGCCGAAATAAAATTTAATTAAGCTTTGAAGCTCTATTAAATTAGAATATTACATTACTTGCTTAGTACGTATAATTGTCTGCAAATTAGATAATCATCGGACTCTAGTAAGTAATACAATCTGTTTCTTAAGTTCTCTTCTTAGACTTCTAACAAAAAGTTAAAACATGACTAACAATTCCAATTCTGATTCAACCAACCAATCCGGGACCTCCAACACAAGCCAAACTGATTTAGACCCGATGGCCTTCATTCTCAAGGCTTTTAACACCGTTCAGGAGGACCCCAAAACCGTGGAACCGCAACCTGTAGTAGTAACTAAGACAGAACTTGATTCTGGCACATCACGGTCTTTAAATGGAACTCCGCCGCCTGTTTTGATGAATTCAAATTCAATGTCATTAAATGGTGGTAATACTAATCACAGTAAATCCGATTGCAATTTGAGCAATGGTAGCGGGGATGCTGGTTCCGATGGTAACGGTAATGTTAACGGCGGTAATGGTGGTAATTTGGATTTTCTGTCTCACCACAACTACATCAACAGCGGACCTACTCTAAGTGGGAACAGTCCTACTGAACCACTGGGCAATACTACTACAGGTAACTTGTCGAAATTGAATTCCAAGAAATCATCCAAATCAAACAAGTCCAATTCCAAGAAAACCAAGCTTAACCCCGATGCGCCTTCGTTTTTCGTTCCATTATCCCAACAAGTCAACAACAATGATGTCAACAGCAGCGCCATGAATTCCGTCTCTTCAGATACCCCAGGTCGGGGAAATTTAGACTCAGCCGGTGTTGGCAATTTAAATCCAGGTTTAAATCCAGACGCTCCCGAATTCAATTATGACATGCAATCACAGAATAGCGGGGGAGGTGGCGAAGGGTTGAATGGGAGTTATAATGATGCCAGTGGTAATACTATGAACTTGAATGGAAGTTATAATAATGATGGGGTTCAAGTTGGATATAATCATAATGGTGTT
>Ga0099798_10228_pt1 | contig 19116 bp, 12 predicted proteins | sample Uncmet_Sort29A_1_FD_89870 | JGI IMG/M metagenome (GOLD analysis project Ga0099798, IMG submission 89870) | Marine eukaryotic communities from CALCOFI LINE 67, Pacific Ocean - CN13ID_Sort29A_1 | ecosystem: Environmental > Aquatic > Marine > Oceanic | place: Pacific Ocean: Monterey Bay | collected...
CCTTTCAGCAAAGATTTGATGATTGTAGACGAGATAGAATATATAGATCTATAAGTAAGTTTGGTCAAGGTGATAATCCTGATGCGGTAATATCTGTTTTGGTGGCTGTAGATGATAATGGTGTAATTCAAAATGATAAAAATCCTAAAGTAGTTGTTCAATCAACTAGGTTAACCGAAGACTGTGGTTTAGATTTATCTCAAGAATATTTATTTGACTTACAAGAAGATATAAATAAATTGAGTGATATTTCTGATGGTAATGAGTTTTATTCCAAATTTAGTGAGTTGCGATCAAAAGTAAGAAGCTTTAATAAGGAAGATTTTATTAGAGATAATTCTGAAAGTTATAAAGAGCTATGTGGCTTAGTAGACGGAGATCTCAGTAGAATACAGACTTTATTTGATGCTCCATCTATAACTTTTAGTTCTTTTTTAGGATCTCAAGAAATTGATAAACCAGCAGCAAAATATTGTTTTAAGAGGTTCTTTGAAAATTTAAATAAACTCAAGGGAGCAAATGATAATCTGATTTTTTCAGATGAAAAAGAAGATTTAAATTTATTTCTTGATCTAGAGCCTGTTATTGATGCTTTAAATATAATGATAGGATCAGGTGATATTTCTTCTGCATTATCGTTATTTAAAGATAAAGATATTACTGCTGACGATCTTAAATTGCTTCATAAATATTGCCAACCACAAGAGTATAGAAACTCAGATGATGCAAAAAGAGACAAGAATTTAACTCAAAAATTAGAGATTATTAGTGACCATATTTTAAACACACAAGGGTCGTTAAGGCAAGATATTACAGAGCCTAAAGCGGTTGTTGGGGGTTTTTCTGGTGCTGAAAAAAGACTCGGATTACAAGATTTCGATCTCCCAGAAATGAAAGATGTCCCAGAAATGACATTTGATTTAGATTCTTAAAAACCACCTGTAGCAAGCCCCTTTTTTTGTAGCGAACAAGAAGTTGCCTTGGGAGGGGGTTGTTTAAATTTATTTTGGTCAGATTGTTACTTTTTTTGGATAAAAATAATAATATTTACGAGTGCATTTTTTGGTAGGATCCAAGCAACAATGCCGGCTCTCACTGACTGCATTTTTTTATTCCCCAAATAATGTCTTTGGTTATAACGTTATAATAAATCAGGCATGAATTTATAAATTAATTTAGAAAAGCTATCTAAAACGCAAGCAAGCTATGCTTTTGTTGATTTAATTACACAACCGATATGCTATAATTAAGGATAATACTTAACAAATTTTAAAATTAATTAAGAGGTTTACAAAGATGAGTAAAAATGAAGTTACAGTAATGGTTTCAGGTGCTGCAGGTCAAATTAGTTATGCTTTATTGCCGCGTATTGTTAGCGGGCAGATGTTTGGCCCGGAAGTTAAAATCAACTTGCATCTATTAGAAATTACGCCGGCGATGTCAGCTCTAAAAGGTACAGCAATGGAGATAGAGGATGGGGCTTATCCATTATTGAAAAATATGCGATTATTTGATGATATTAACGAAGCTGCAAAGGGTGTTGACTGGGCTATTTTAGTTGGAGCAATGCCACGTAAAGCTGGCATGGAGCGAGCTGATTTATTAGAAAAAAATGCAAATATATTTAGCGTACAAGGAAAGGCGTTAGCACAAAATGCAAATAAAGACGTGAAGATTTTTGTAGTCGGAAATCCATGCAATACAAATGCCTTGATTGCAATGCATCATGCAGGTGGAACGATTCCTGCTGAAAACATTTTTGCGATGACAATGCTAGATGAGATGCGTGCTCGTACTCAAATTGCCGATAAAGCTGGAGTGCATGTAACTGATATTAAGCATTGTGCGGTATGGGGTAATCATTCAGCTACTCAATACCCTGATATTTATAATACTTTAATTAATGGTAAACCTGCCGCAGAAGTTATTAATGACCAGGCTTGGGTGAATGACACCTTTCTGCCAACAGTACAAAAACGTGGTGCTGCTATTATTGCAGCTCGAGGAGCCTCTTCTGCTGCCTCTGCAGCAAATGCAATAGTGCAGAGCGTATATAACCTAACCCATGATACAGCAGATAACGAATGGTTTTCAGTGGCGTGTCACTCTAATGGTGAATACGGAGTTGACGAAGGTTTAATGTTCTCATTTCCTTGTAGATTGGTTGATGGTGTTGTGCACAAAGTCTTAGATTTAAAGCATGATGCTTATTCTGAAGAAAAAATACAGGCTACTTTGCAAGAATTACGCGATGAGCGCGATGCAATTATCAAGCTTGGTTTGATTTCAGGTTAAAAAAGGATGTTTTATTTCCATTAAATAACAATCCATTCCCGCTAAGACCAACCTTGCGGGATGCGCTCTCTTTTATAAATAATATTTATATTATATAAATTTAAAAACAAAATAATCTAATTTAGTCTAATCTAATATAGAAGAATATTATTTTGAGGAGAGAGTTATGCTTAAAAAAAGGCATAATAAAAGTAATAATGATAAAAGCGATGCTAAAATCGATGTTAAAAGCATAAATAGAACCAAGGATACAAAAGGCAAAAGTAAATCCAGATTTAATTATCTGTTTAGGGCTGCACCAAAACAAGATGAAAGCAAATGGTTGGATTTGGAGACTATAGATGATGATGCCAATCAAGATTTTGGTGATGACAAACCTATTTCCATAAATGATGTTTCTTTACCTAATAAAGGAAATGATGATATTGATTTTTTAGATTTAAATCTTGTTGAGCAGAATATAGAGGTTCATAAATATATTTTTTGGGCAAAGTTAAAGAGTCAATTTAATCGCCTTCATTTTTTGGAAAAATTTATTGCAGAGTTTTCAGTATTTTCAGTTTCATCGCAGGATGATCCAAAAAATTCTTCTCAATATGAAGGCGAAGCTCCTGAATTTAAAATTAAAATTCAAAAAGAGCAAGAAATGGTTAGTGTGGCTAGGGATATAATTAGTAATATGAATAGTGCATATTATTGTTTGCAAGAGTTTAAATTAATCGTTGATAATAAAAACGATAATAAAATTTGCAATAAGTTATATAAAGTTGCCATGTCAGTTCTATATGTATATTGTCAAACATATTTATCTTCTAGTACGGATGATAGCTATAGCAAAAATAATTTATCAGGAGATAATGGTAAAAATGCTTTATTAGATGTATTAAACTCATGTGCAGAAGATGCTGCTTATAATTCATCTAGCATTTCAGCATCAATACCAAATCATATAAAAGCCTTGTTAAAAGAAATTAGAGACAAACACTTACAAAGGAGCTTAGGGTTTGATTGTCGCAAATTTATTAAAGCTAGCAAAGGTTTGGGCTGGAAGGATGTTAGGAGCGACATAATATTAAAATCTCAAGAGCTATCTATTGGGTTGTTGGGTAATTATTTTGAAATAGAGTTTTGTGATTATAAGGGCAAATCAATAAGGAGGGTGGTTTTAGATGTTTCTGATAAGATTTCATATTCAGAAATATCTAGGGCATTGTTTGGTGTGCCTAATGTTTTTTTATCTGAGAGTTTAATTCCAGATGATGGGAAAATTATTATTATTGAGGAGAGTTCTAATTTATCTTCTGAAAATATATATTCGGCATTACAAAAATTGGCGAGTATTTTTTCTGAGCATGAGTCGTTTTTCAAGCAAAAACCTAAACCTAAACCTAAACCTAAACCTATTCTTAAACCTATTATTGAAGAGTCAAAAGAATTTTCTGGTTTATCTGAGTTATTGGAGAAAAGTTGCGAGCATGATGCTAGTTATGGTTAGGCAGGTTCGTCTTTTATTAGCAAATAAACACGCAAGCTTTCAATAATTTAAGCAAATCTTGCGTCGATTAATTGTATTTGCGGAGAATAAATGCTATAATATACGCATAAGGTGCGAAGATTATGAGTTATATTTATGAGCATTCAAAATGGCCCGATTTATACTGGGATCAAGAAAAACTAGCAATATCTCTTTGTGAGGTGAAAAAACGCCAAGGATTTTTGCTTGGAAGAATAAGCTCTTTCGGGTTTGATCTTAAAAATAAAGGAAACCTTGATGTTTTAACGGAAAATATTGTTAAATCCAGTCAAATAGAAGGGGAGGATTTAGACCAGCAACAAGTTAGATCATCTATCGCTAAAAAGCTTGGAATAGAAATTGCAGGCATAAAGCATCAGCCAGTTAGTAGGCATGTTGATGGTGTTGTTGAGATGATGCTAGATGCTACTCAAAAATATAATCAACCATTAACAAAAGAAAGGCTATTTTCTTGGCACAGCGCTTTATTTCCTTTACTTAGATCTGGTATGACTAAAATTAAAGTTGGTGAGTGGAGAACAGTTGAGTCTGGTCCTATGCAAGTTGTATCTGGTGCAATGGGACGTGAAAAAGTACATTATGAAGCCCCTTGTGCATCAAAACTAGATCATGAAATAGATGTTTTTTTAGATTGGTTTAATAACTCAAAAGATATTGACCCAGTTATAAAAGCTGGAGTTGCACACTTTTGGTTTGTTACTATTCATCCTTTTGAAGATGGTAATGGTAGAATTGCTCGTGCAATAGCAGATATGTGTTTATCTAGAGCAGATGAAATGCCAGAGCGATTTTACAGCATGTCATCTCAAATCAAAGATGAAAGGTCTAAATATTATCTCATGCTAGAAAAATCTCAAGGCTATAATTTAGATATAACTAAGTGGTTAGAATGGTTTGTTGCATGTTTTGATCGATCTATTCAAAATGCAGATATAATACTTAATAAAATAATTATTAAAGCTAATTTATGGAGAAAGCTAGACTCTTATTCTAGCTCTATAAATATCAATATAAATGAAAGGCAGAAAAAAATTATTAATATTTTAACAGATAATTTTGAAGGAAAACTTACATCTAGTAAGTATGCTAAAATTAATAAATGCTCTCAAGATACAGCAATTAGAGATATAAAAATTCTAATAGAATATGGGGTTATATCTCAAAGTGAGAAATCTGGAAGAAGTACTAGTTATAGTTTGATTTTATGTTAGTTGCTTTTTTAATTAAATTATGAGCTATATAACTATTTGACTCACCTATGAAATCATTTATTTCTGGTGTTTCTGGACAAAACCCCCCATTTTGTAATAAGTCTGTCCAGTTGATTTGCAAACTCATGCTGATCACGCTGCTTTATTGCATCTGGTCCGCCGGTTATGATTCCTGAATCTCTAAGTTCAGTCATTATATTTCGAGTTGTGAGGTATTGTTTTATATTTGTTTTTGTGTAAAGGCGTCCTCTTGGGTTTAGCGCAAGTCCTCCTTTTTGAATTACCAGATCTGCTAGAGGGATATCAGCGGTTACTACTAAATCGCCTGGGGTTACTTGCAGAACAATTTCATTGTCTGCGACATCAAAGCCAGCTGCAACCTGATGCATAGTAATAAAAGGGGAGCGCGGGATCTCTAAGCGTTTGTTTGCAATTAGAATAACTTTTGTTTCTGTTCGTATAGCGGCACGAAATAAAATATCTTTAATTACTTTTGGGCAAGCGTCCGCATCAACAAATATACGCATATCATATTCCTTTTTTGTTTTTATGGTTTTCTATGGCCTTTGTTTGGTTTTTTCCTACCCGACGACTCACTATGACGTGCTTGTTGTTTTCTTGGTTCTTGTTTAAAGGATGATGCATTGTTTCGATTTTTATTATTCTTGTTATTCTTATTATGCTTAGATTTGTTTTTATTAGCACTACGCATTTGAATTGGCTCTGGCTTCAGATCTGGGTTGGGCTCATATCCGGAGATTATTTCCTTAGGTACTTTATAACGTAGTAATTTTTCAATATCTTTGAGTAGCTTATGTTCATCGATGCATACCAATGAAATAGCTAAGCCATGATGGCTGGCGCGACCTGTGCGTCCTATTCGATGGACATAGTCTTCAGGTACATTGGGTAATTCAAAATTAACAACATGAGGCAGCTTGGCGATATCCAGTCCTCGGGCAGCAATATCAGTAGCGACAAGTACACGTACTTTTCCAGCTTTAAAATCCGCTAGTGCACGGGTGCGTGCTGCTTGTGATTTGTTGCCATGAATAGCTGCAGCAGTTAATCCATCAGCTTCTAATTGTTTCGTTAAACGATTGGCGCCATGCTTGGTACGTGTAAACACCAATACTTGTTGCCAGTTTTTTGAGCCAATCATAAAGGATAATAATTCCCGTTTACGTGACTTATCAATGGGATAAATTACTTGCGTAATTTGTTCTGCAGTTGTGGTAGAACGAGCAACCTCAATGCGAGCAGGTGATGATAAAAGGTTATCAGCCAAGACTTTTATTTCTTTTGAAAAGGTTGCTGAAAATAATAAATTCTGTCGTCGTTCCGGCAGTAGGTTTATAACTTTACGGATATCACGAATAAACCCCATGTCCAGCATGCGATCAGCTTCATCTAATACAAACATCTCAACTTTAGATAGGTCTGCAACTCCTTGCTGGATTAAATCTAGTAAACGACCTGGAGTAGCAATTAATATATCTACACCAGATCGTAGTTGTTTGATTTGAGGATTAATATTCACTCCACCAAACACCTTTGCTGGGGTGAGCGGCAGGTATTTTCCGTACATTTGAATATTATCGAACACCTGTGCGGCTAACTCACGTGTGGGTGTTAAAATCAATGCATATATAGGTTTTTTACTTGCATTATTTTTTACAGAAATTTGATCGGAATTTTTAGAAAGACGTTGTGATAGCCTCTGTAATATCGGTAGTGTAAAAGCTGCTGTTTTTCCGGTTCCTGTTTGCGCACTCACCACAGCATCTTTACCCTTTAGAATAGGGGGGATTGCTTGCGATTGAACTGATGTGGGCTCGTTATAGCCTTTTTCACTAATAGAACGTAATAATTTAGCAGATAGGCCAAGTTTTTCAAATGACAATGACATAGATAATCTTCCTCAAATTGTATCCGTTATTTACTTTAGGGTAATATTGCAACTGTTCTTTTTAGTGCATGACAAAAATATTTTGAGTAAAAAATTAAGTGTGCCCATGACATAAGTTCTATTTTAAACGTCTACTTTGCTTGGGACAAGAGAAAAATGTAATGTTTTTATAATTATGATGCTTTACCTGCTGTTATTCTGACTCCTTAAGAAGGGGCAGCGCCACAAAACCGACTCTCCATGACTGCATTTTTTTAGCAAAGAATTATTAGAATATGAGGTTTAATTTAACAAAAATCTTTGCATTACAAAATAGATAAAATTAGCGTATTCTTTGCGAAATAACTCAAGCTAGTATAGATTACCTATATAAACATAAATTAACTATAAAAAAACACAGGAATAATTATGAAAAGATATATCATTAATTTTGAAAGTTCAGAGATGCTAATGCAAGACCAAGTAAAAAGCAACAAAGATCGCACATCATACCTTGAGGAAACTCACCAAGAGCTGGGTGGTAAGTTGATAGATGGCCCATACTACACTCTAGGAACTAACCGAGGGTTTCTTATTGTAGAGTATGAAAACACGGAGACCCTGCATGTTTTTTTACATAGCCATACAATGACATCAAATGCAAAATTTTTATCCGTCGAACAGATTATATCTTTTGAAGAGAATTCTAAATTATATCAGAAACATGCAGGGCTCCTAACCCAGTTTAAAATGCCTGGCCAGGAAGAAGAGTAAAAGCCCAAAGATAAGTAATTTGAGCTAGCAGTATTCATGGTGACTTTTAGAGTTTTTTCGGCACAACCACCAAATTTGCTCAACCTGATGATTTAATTTCTTTTTTGTTGATTAACCAATAAAAAACAGTAATTCCGATTATACTTAGTAAAATATAAGCAACTGACAAAATCGTAACGCCTTTAATAGTAAATAACGAAATGATAGCGGTGACTATAAACGATATCAAGTATTGAAACCCAGCATATAGCGCACCTGCTGCCCCTCGGTTTTTATGAAAAGGTGAGAGTGCTTTCGAAAAGGTAATTGGTGTAATAAATGTTTGTCCAAGCAATGTGAAGAAAACGAGTATTACTAAAAAGGAGACGTTAATAAGTCCTAATAATTGTAAAAAAAGCAGTATAATGCCTGGAATCAAAGCCATCATTAGGCCAGAAATCAATGTTTTATATGATCCTTTCCAGTTGATATAGTATGGAGCGAAAATTTTACCTGCAATACTTCCAGCTCCAGCAATGGCCGTCGCCCATCCATAAGCAACAGGACTTAAATGAAAGGAAGTTTGAAAAATAAAAGAGCTCGTGGTGGCATAAACCATGCTAATTGAGATAGCAACACCGCCAACAATGGTGCAGCCCATAAAAACAGGGTTCAACAGCAAAAGTTTATAGCTAGAACAAATTCCATAGATGGTGAATGCATTCTGATTTTTATGGTGATTTGTTTCAGGGGTAAGGCATAAGTAAAGCACTAGCGCTATTAACAGAACGCTTCCCAAAACAACAAAATTAGCCTGCCAATTGAAATAATGTTGAATGTACCCGCCTAATGCTGGCGCTAAAAGTGGCGACAATCCTATGACTAGGCTGAAGTAGGAGCCAAGTATTGCTAGCCGCTTACCTTGTAGCACATCCGCAAATATTGTTCCACCGAGTCCTGCGCAAACACCAGAACCAATCCCTTGGATTAAACGCATACTTAAAAAAGTATGGATATTGGTTGTGAGTGCTGCAGAAAAACTAGCAATAAAAGCTATTGATAGGCCAAGGATAACTATTGGCTTACGGCCATATTTATCAGACAGTGGCCCATATAAAAGCAAACTAGCACCCATCCCCAATAAAAACAAGGAAACAGATTGCTGCATTTGAGCTTTTGTGCTATGCATAAATGCCATAATGAATGGCATGGAGGCTAAATGAATATCAATCCCAAGTGTGCCGCATATGCCAATCAATATTACCGGTAGCAAAACCTTTAGTTCTTTTCTTGTCAAATCAAATAGCATAAATACACCTTATAAAAACAATTATAGGATAATTATTAATAAATATAAGTTTTTATATTATCATTGGTTTTTTTATATACTAAATAAATCGTTATTTATAAACATTATTTTATTTGTTTATCATATACACTTGTTGGAGTTATAAAAGCCGTAATGTCAGAAAAAGGAGTTAAAAAAGATATTAAAATAATAATAATTTAACAAAACCACATCTCATTTTTTTCAAAATTTTACATTATTTATGTTATTTTTAGCTTAATTTGCATAAAAAAACATAAAATCTTTAATATTATCTTAATATTCATTTGATAAAAATATAAGGGGCCAGTTTTTAGTAAAATAAGGTTAAACGGATTTAAATATTAACGAAAAATATTTTGCGTAGTTCTAAGTAAAATTTAAGGAAAAACAAAATGTATATAAATGAAAATAGTTCTAGAGATGAAGTTTTAGCAGCAGTAAAAGAAGATGTCTCTGTTCTTAAGCATGCATCAGAAGATTTAAGAGCAGATAAAGAATTTGTTTTAGAAGCAGTAAAAGAAGATGCCTGGGCTCTTGAGTATGCATCAGATCTTTTAAGAGCCGATAAAGAAGTTGTTTTGGAGGCAGTAAAACAAAATGTCTCTGTTCTTGAGCATGCATCAGAAGATTTAAGAGCAGATAAAGAATTTGTTTTAGAAGCAGTAAAAGAAGATGCCTGGGCTCTTGAGTATGCATCAGATCTTTTAAGAGCCGATAAAGAATTTGTTTTATCTGCAGTAAGACAAAATGGCTGGGCTCTTGAGCATGCATTAGGTGATTTAGAAGAAGATAAAGAAGTTGTTTTAGAGGCAGTAAGACGAAATGGCCCTGCTCTAAGGTATGCATCAGAAGATATAAGAGAAGATAAGGAAGTTGTTTTAGCTGCAGTAAAACAAGATTGCTGTGCTCTTGAGCATGCATCAGATTCTTTAAGAGCAGATAAAGAATTTGTTTTAGAAGCATTAAAGCAAAATGGCTGTGCTCTAAAGTATGCATCAGAAGATTTAAGAGAAGATAGGGAAGTTGTTTTAGCTGCAGTAAATCAACATGGCTGGGCTCTAAAGTCTGCATTAGGTGATTTAAGAAAAGATAAAGACGTTGTTTTAGCAGCAGTCAATCGACATGGCTCGGCTCTAAAGTATGCAAAAGGTGATTTAAGAAAAGATAAAGAAGTTGTTTTAGCAGCAGTAAAAGAATATAGCTATGCTCTTGAGTTTGCATCACCAGAGTTACAAGATGATCCAGAAGTTGTTTGGAAAGCAGTAAAACAAGAGGGCGGTGCTATTCAGTTTGCATCAACAAAGTTAAGATCAAACCCAAAATTTATTATCCGGCTGGAAAAACTGAAATCTATAATTAATTCAGAAAGCCTACCTAATGCAAAAAGTCTATCTTATGCTGAATTAAGTTTTTGTTATGACAACCGTGATTTATATAAATTCTTTTCCATGACAAGCAAAGATACTAGATTAGCTTGTGGGTCATCTTTTAATGCATCAATAGCCTTCCAAGACTCTTCCGTACAGGAGTCGATTTTTAGAATTGCCATAGATCTTGCTAGGAGGGACTAATCAGCGGTAACTACTTGGGGGTCAAGCAGAACAATTTTATCGCCTGCGCCCTCTTTATTGGCTGCGACATCATCTTGAAAGGTCTCTAAATACGCTGTCTGCGCATCTAAACTACAGACGTCAAAAGCACCAGAATAATCCCTGGCATAGTCGCAGCATAACCTTTGCCAAATGACACATTGACACCAAGTATATTCTTGATTATCATGTAAAGTTATCTGATTGGTAATGTCGCTCATATCTTTCGGACTGATTTTTTCTATTTTTTTTTCGCTGATTGCTTTAGCCTTTTTAGTAATAGCACAACAACCTGACCCTTTATGATAACCATCTATAAAATTAGATAATTTAAAAATGGCGGTATTTATTTGTTTAATAGCAGTACCTATTTCTTCGTTCCTATCTTTTTTTGTTATTAATCTTTCTTTAACCGTTTCTATTTTTTCTAATGCGGTGCGAAGTGAATTGGCAGTTTCTATTTCTTCAATAACCCTTTCTATGTTTAATGGTTCTTTCATATTTTTAATCCTTTAAAGTTTTACACACCACATGATATTCAGCCATTCCCAGCTGATCTTTAATACGCAATAAATGTTATGACTTAAATTTATTTTTAATTAATTACGTAATATTATTATATCATAAAATGATTGTGAGAATCAAATATTTTATATATATATTGTTTTTTAATATTCATTATGTATTTAAATATATTTTTACAAAATTTAGATGATAGATATTATCAATAAAATAAATTGATAATAAAAGAATGTAAATTATATATGTTTTCGCGCTAAAACATCGTTTTAGATGGTAGTGGCTCTACCATTTTATTATACTTTCATCCAGTTTTGGGATATAACTCATGGCAGTCTTCCCCAAAAACATATAGCCTTACCCCAATCAAATAAAAATTGATGATCTTTGGGGCTAACTCTGGTTATATAATTCATAGTTAACGAATCTAATAAAGATAAAAAATGAATATCAATCTCAAGTGTGCCTCATATGCCAATCAAAATTACCGGGAGCAAAACCTTTAGTTCTTTTCTTGTCAAATCAAATAGCATAAATACACTTTATAAAATAATATTACTGGATTATTATTATTTTAACTTAAATAACTATAAAAATTAAATAGCAAAAAAACATATCAAATTATTAATATTATCTTAAGCTTTATTCTGTTTAATGAATGTATCTAAATATTTTTTTGATAAAAGAAATAACACTGTTTTTAGCAAAACAGGGTGTTTTAATATTAACGAAATTTTTTTACGTGGTTCTGAGAAATATAATACATTTTGGAGAAGTTATGTCGGCTATTTCACCCATGCAATCCATGGTATCATTAAATAATAAATCACACACTAACGAGACAGGTGTAGAAACTTTTCTAACACCTGGTGCGATAGCATCTTTTCAAAAAGAAAAGGACAATTACACAAAGATACAAGCAACCTCTACTGAATATGAATCTATAATTAAGCGTTTGCGTTTCAAGGATACTGAAACAGTTGAGAAGCCAAAATTATTTAAAAGTCGTGAGTTTATACGGAAATGTGCACCTGATATAATTATATATAATGCTGAAACATGGAATGCAATAAAAGAATTTACTGATTTATGGTCAAAAGAGTTATCTAGAGTACAAACACAAATTAATAAAGAGCTAATAGAAAAACTAGAAAAAGTTAAGAGTTTTATTGTAAATGCCCAAGTGAAATTAGATCAAGCAAAGTCACATGAAGATATAGAAGCAATAAAAGAAGCAGAGTCAGAATATAAAAAGGCAACTAACCAAAAACAAGATATTTTGAAAAAGCAAAGGTATAATTTGGACATTAGTAAAGACAATATGGAGTTATTTAATAGAACTAGATACACTTCGGGAGATTTAGAAAATACCTTTAACTATGAGATTCTAAGAGCAAATACTATTGTTTGTGTAGGACATAATAATAGTGAAGAAAAATTTCTTGATATTGAAATTTTATATTTATCTAATGTCTCTCAAGCATTGATGCAAAATGAACGCAACAGTGTTGATACAATAAAAAATCTAAAAAAACTTCATAAAGCTTATTCTACATTTGTTTCTGATACGACCTCATGCAATATTTTCGGTGCTTCATTTATAAAAGATGAAGGTTCCGTTAGGGTTTTAGCAAAAAAAGTTAGCTCTGAAGCTAAATTGAAAAAAACTGAAGTCTCTGAATCTACATCTAAAGAAGCAGCAATTAAAAATAATAAACAAGGAAAGCGTAATGCGGATTGGGATTCGTACGGTAGATCAGGTAAACGCCCTATGTGCGGAAGAATGACTATGCTAGGTGGATCAAGCTCTCATAAAAGAGAGTTCATGAAGGTTAAAAGAGATGATTCTGTTTTTACAGGAATATTTCGTTCTGGTTTGGGTATAAAGCTTATTCTGGATCAAGGAAGTCCAGAATCAATAAAAAATTGCATAAAATATATAGCATCAATTATAGATAAATATAAAGTTCATACTAAGGAGGAGTTAAAGGATTACTTACAAAAAAGTGATCTTAAAAATCTTGAAAAAATCGTAATTGATAATGCAATACGTCTTATCATGGGTAAATTTAATAAAAAAAAAGAAGTAAACATGGACTTCTTAGAATCTCGTAAGGAAGTAGTTAAAAATTTTATAGAATTGTATCGTGTTATTGCTCCAGAGCTATTTTACCCACAACTTGCACGGTCCGAGTCTTTAGATCCATCTGGTGAAATGAGTATAAATGGTTCTTTAGAGGACACACTTTTAGTACAACAAAAAAATCGCAAGATGCTTGAAGAATCAAAACTAGACTTTAAAGGATTGGAATATATAACACTAGAGGACTTTGAAGAGTTGGCTGATATAACACGAGAGGAATTTGAAGATTATAAGACAGCTCGGGAAATTCTAGGTTCCTCAAATTTAGATAAGTTACTGGAATCATTGGGAGAGGAACCCCTTTCAGAAAAAGATCCTAACCATTTACAAAGGATAGCAATTACACGTGGAGCCTGTTTAGAGTTTCATCAAGACGACCACGAGAATGAAGTTATAACATTTTTTTGGCCTGGAAATAAAAAACGAGAAATAGTAGGTGGCTCTGTAAATGGACTGCTCGATAAAACAAAAACTAAAGCTGATTATAATAGATCCGAAAGTTCATCTCCTCTTAAGAGTGGACATAACTGGCGTTTTAATATTGGTCATTTTTTACTTCAACTGGATGGTGAAGATCCTAGGTCAAGTATGGTTATTTTTAATGGAGCATTAAATCATGGCACTCCTGCTACTGGCTCACATGTAGAACAACTAAAAGAACCAGATAGTACAAATTATCTTAAAAGATCAATACATGAGGTTCAACAACTTGTCGGAGATCTCCATACTGTAGGTCATGGGGGGACAGGTATGGCTTTAATACATAGTAAAAAAGATTTAGAGAAATATGATAGAGCTAAAAAAGAGGCCAAACTAACAGATCATTCTAAAACTTGTAGTGAATACTTTGAAACATATTTTGATGCATATCTAAAATTTAAAGACCAAAAAAAATATAAAGGAGATAGTTTGCGGTGTAAAACTGGTAAAAAATCTAATTCTGGTCAAGGTGATATGTATAGGGCTATAGAATCATGCATTTCCAGATCTAAACAACGAGAAGAGCAAGAGGGTTATGAGAATTTATTAGATGAGATGGAAATATAACTTTTAAAAATTTATAGGAAAACTTTATCCCATTTTTTTCAAAAACCACTAAAATTTATAATTAAAAACAATTATAAATTTATTTGTGGAGAAAATAATGCAAAATCAAATTACTTTACCATGTTTGATTTCAGAAGAGACTCGAGAGTTTGAAGCTAAAATAGAAATTTCAGAAGAGGTTTTAAAAAATTTATTAGAGGAAAACAAATCTTTACTAGGTGATTTAAGTAGCTCTGATGAAATAAGTGATAGCATGAGTGCCTATATAAAAACCTGGGAGGTTATTAATTATATATGCCCTGGGTTATTTGCAATAATGAACAGGACAACGGCTGATAAAACTCCATTTAGTTTAGAGAGGATGATATTAAGTTTATATGCTTTAAGTATTATTTTAGCAGCCTCTTTAATTTATAATAAATCATCTAAAGCTATTCCTTCTTTGTTTCATAAAAAACCAGAAGAATTATCTGGATATGAGAGTGCTTTGGCTTATGGCCTTACACCTATTATAGCTGGCTTAATATTTGTTTTTGTAATGAATTATATGTTTGTTCAGCCTGTTAGAGCTTACAGAAGGGCAAATTTAGATCAAGTGGTGCCCTATAAAATAATAGAAAAGATAAAAGATCTAACTAAAAATCATGTAATTGTAAATCAGTTAAAAGAGGACTTTACAAGCAAATTAAATATTACTATTGCTAATTTAAAATTAGATTCTAAAAAAGATGAAGATCATGAATTAATTATAACATGGATTGCCGCACACACTTTATGGGGAGGAGGGCGCCTAAGAGACTCCTTGCCGCAGTTTCATAATTACGCATGGGAAATATTAATGTGCCTATTAAAAAGCTCGACAAAAAAAATAAAAAATTTAAAACCATATCAAGCAGATCAATTTATTACTCGAAAAACAATTGAGGCACTATTAAAAGTAATCATATATGAAAAAACTCCTTCAGCTAGTGGTTGTATACCTAAATTATTTAAACTCAATAGTAATACTAAAAGTTTTTTTGACTCAGAATCATATAATGAAGAGTTCTTTTCTAAAACAAATGAGGCTATTACTCAACCATCAACCCCATTTGCTCTTTTTTCTTTAATTTATGGGCTAATATGTTTTAAAAATAAAATAGAAAAACAAGATATTTCTGAAAAAGAATTAAATCAAGTTTTAGAATATATAGAAGACAATAAAGATATAAAGTTTGAAGGAATTGATCATCAAGATGAAAAGTATTTAAAATCTACTATTGATTCTTTATCAGGTAATGTTTTTAATATAATTGATTTATTCCCAGGAGTTCCTAATAAATTAGAAGAGAAAACAAAAATTAAAGATTTTGCTAAAGATTTGTTATTTAATGCTTTATATTCTTATTTTCTTTTAAGTAACAAAAAATCCAAATATTGTTTTAATAGATGTAGATATGATCCTGTTCCATGTGTTTTTTATTCTAAAAGTTCACAGCAAATATTAAATAATATTGAGATTCCGTTAAGAGTGCTAGCCCCAAATATGGTTTAGATAATTTGTTTATTAAAATCACCTAAATTACATATTACTAGCTGGATTTATACCTATAATAGGCTGTGGTTGTCTATTTGGTCGCAGAAATATTGATCTAAGTTCAGCTACTTCATTTTCACTAAATCCCCATATAGGATCACGATTTTCATCAGGCTGCTCAAATCTTTCTTCAAGGTCATGCACTATATTTTCATTAGATCCAGCAATAGGGGTAGGGGCTCCATCAGGCTGCTCAAATCTTTCTTCAAGTTCATGCACTATATTTTCATTAGATCCAGCAATAGGGGTAGGTTCTCCATCAGACTGCACAAATCTTTCTTCAAGGTCAGGCGCTATATTTTCACCATCTATAGGTGACCTTATTCCATCATAATCACAAAAAGTAAAAAATAGAATAGATATAAACATTGGAGCTGTTATTCTCTCTAAAACTGTTATCGTAGTGCTTGAACCTGATTTGTAAGGTGTGTCTCTCTCCAGAATTTTATTTAGAGGCTTTACAATATCTGTACATTTACCATCTGGGATGCTGTCTACATATTCTTGTAATTTGCCATGCCAACCATAATTATCATCTACATCATATAATCTAACTGCCAATCTATCGTATTTATCAATATTACCATCTGGACAATAAAATTTGTTTTTATGAAATTCACTCATCCAGTTGTTAATATAAATATGATCTATAATCATTTTGATAATATTAACGCAAACTATTATAGATGCAACATAAGGCACTATTGAAATAATAGATCTAACGCATGAATCAAAATTTTTTTTTATAATTTTACAAGGAGCTAATCTTACAGGCATAATTACTCTCTAAATTTGTATAAGTGTTTTTATATTTATTTAAAGGAATCCAGAATACAGATTTACAAATAACATTTCTAGTGGTTATATAACCTTGGATTTAAATAATATTCTTTAGTTTGAAATAAATACGAAAATATATGAAGTTTTGATATTATATATTCTCAATTTGAGAAAACATAATTAATATAATTTGATTTTGTTTTTCACTAATTATTGTTAGTTTTTTTAGTGGTTTATATTTTGATACAAAGAATAAGTATTTAAATACACATCAATCTAAATCTTTTCTTAATTTTTTTTAATTATTATTATGGTTAACGAAGTTATTTACGCAATGTGTAAATCTTTTAAAGCTAGATTCAAAACCAATATAATTAGGAGTTATTATGTCAAATACTTATGATCAAACTCAACTGACTACTGTTCTTGGTGTTCCAAAAAATGTTGCAACAGCAATTCAAAAAGCAGAACAAAATATGTATGCAAAATTTAACGATAAAGTTGGATCTAAGGAATCCTTTGCCTCAGATGCATACTCACCCAACCTCAATGGTGTTAGCTCTTATGAAGAAATTGTGAAAGATCTTAGAGGCATAATTAGAGAAAGACAATGCTCTATAAAGCATTGGCTAAATCTCTTTTTAAGTTTTAGATTTAAACAAGAAGATTTTGATATCTTGTCGAATAATGGAATGTCTATAGGTGAATTTTCTCAAATTGCACTTGATAATTATAGTGACCTTCTTCCTGATTCAAAACTTAATTTTGCTAAGCTACGTTTTGAAGGACTTGGACTGATAGCTAACTCAGGAAAAGACCTTACGGTTGCACAGTGGTCAAGCCAGCTTCAAAAAAATGAATATACTCTATCTTCTTTGTTAAAAAACAGACAGTACTTCAATAGTTTTTTTGAGAGCCTATCATCTAGGCTTAATCAATGTCATCTAAGGAGAGCAATATTAGAAAGTTCTTTTGAATTAGTAGAAAAACTTGAAGATTTTTTGTTTCTTTTTGATAATTTAACTTCAGAAGAGTATGACGAGATTAACACATCGGCATCTTACAGTAACTTTATGGTTTCTAATAAACAAGCCACTAAATCTAAAATTATCGGTTTTCTTAACTCTTTACCAAAAAATAATAGAATAAACATTTTATTTTCTCATTCTTTTAAAAATTTTATAAAATCTAAAAATAATATTATTGATTTAGTTTTAAATAAAGATTTTGAAACAAGTGATTTTGAAGTTGAGCATTTTCATGAAATATTTAAATTAATAAATACTTCTACTAGCATCGAGGCTGATGAAAAAAGAAAACTTACTAATACTCTAGTAAAAAAGTTTGCTCTTAACCTAATAGGTTCGTATAAAAAAACTTTGAGGATATTATCTTCGGAAGACATTGAACAATTATATGAAAGAAATGAATTGTTTCAGATGGTGGTTCAACAATGTACTCTCAAAAAAATATTTGAAGAAAATAAAACATTAAAAAATCCATTGGCAGTAGATTTACAAGAAGATTTTAAAATAAATCCCGAAGATATTTCTGATACAGGAGAGCTAACGTTTGAGCCTCCTAGCTATGATCAATTAATTGTAGCAGCTAAAGAACTTGAAGACAGAAACCCATATCTGGCAATAAAAACTTACTGTGATGCTATGAATCATGGTAATCAGAATATTAAGACTGAAATACTAGATAAAACATATCAGTTGGTATGCTCAAGTGATGTTGATGTATCTAAAGTTCAAATACCTTTATTAAGGTCATTTAAGGATCATTTTATTCAAGAGTTAGAAAACTTCCAAGATCTGACTTTAAGCTCTCAAATAGAAAAGTTAACTGGTATTTCCAAGAGGCTGCATAATTATTATAACTTATGCAAAATATCTAATAATACAGACTATTTTAAAATTCCTGATGGTTTTATAATAAATTTAAAAAGTTCTAGTTTGACTTTAAAAAGAAGCGTTTTAGACAACCCAATTGATCCTCAGGAAGAAAATATAAATCAAATCAATAAGGCTTGGGAGAGTGTGCTTTCTCTGACTCATATTGAAGACTCAAAATATATTGAAAGAATGAATGATAAAATTAAAGCAAAGATAAATAAATCAGAATCTTATAAGGAAGCATTATTAGAGTTTGATAGTAAATATTTTAAATCGAACAAACAAAGAATTAAGGTTGCCTTATCAAAGATATATATGTCTTTATCAATAGATCCTAATCATAATTTAGATCATTGTTTTAAATTTAAAAAACCTGAATCAAAATCACAATATTTATTTAATTGTTTTAATAGATTAGAAGAAGATACCAAAGTTAAGTCACAAATTATAAGTGCTCTCCAAAATAATTATGTAGAATATATGTTTAATAATGAAATTAAGCCATTTGAGTTTAGTCCAGAAAATTTTAAGCAAATGGAACATCATCTTTTGC
>Ga0099798_10229_pt1 | contig 19091 bp, 9 predicted proteins | sample Uncmet_Sort29A_1_FD_89870 | JGI IMG/M metagenome (GOLD analysis project Ga0099798, IMG submission 89870) | Marine eukaryotic communities from CALCOFI LINE 67, Pacific Ocean - CN13ID_Sort29A_1 | ecosystem: Environmental > Aquatic > Marine > Oceanic | place: Pacific Ocean: Monterey Bay | collected...
TACATTGAAAGGGTCGTACTCCAACTCTATGAAGAGTATTACTAACTTGCTGAGAACCACGAACGCAGCATCAAATCGAAGAACAACACGTAATTTGCAGCAGAGTACGTTCAAAACTAGTCGGATTAAAGCCTTTGTTCATCATTGTGTTCGATCTCCTGGTGGCACAATGTCATCCTCGGCATCTCATATTGCAGCGCAAACTGTCATAGACGCGAATGTGCTTGCATCGTTTTTCGACCCGCAAATTTCGAGTGTTGGCGCACGTGACTGGAAAGGTTACACGCCTCTTCATTACTTTGCAAAACGGTCTGAATTTACACAACAACAAGTCTCGATGATTACCAATGTACTAAATCGGAACCCTAGCATTGTTAATTTGCAAAATGATCAAAGTGGCGAGTTTGTACTTTTTACCTTTGTGTCCTCGCGCAAGAACGTAAAGGGTATCAATGGAAACCATGCACTTCGTTTTCTACAAAACTTACTATCATATGATAAATCATTGCCAACTACCAAGGTTCGTGATAGTGGTACTGTCTTACACGTTGCAATTGCTAATGAATTTGAATATCGATGGTTAAAAGCGCTCGTTGATAAATTTCCAAGTCGACTCACTTTCTCGACTCACAGTGATGCACATGACACAAAAGGCCTGACTGCTCTTCAATACGCGATCAATAAGCTAGAAATTTTATCTAAGGTTGCTACGCAACTTGACAGCTTGACCCAGATGCGTGACAATGAAGACAAGTCAATGTTTTCATTTCGTGGTTCTATAAGTGAGGTGTACAACAAGGTGAACGATCTGAATCAAGGAGATGGCAGTTCAAATAATTTTGAAGCCAGTTTTGATCAATTAAAGGATTATTTAGATACGATACACTCAGACATTATAACATTGATTGCCTCTGCAAATGTATTGTACTCAAAACTAGCTATGGTAACGAATGAAAACAACTTATCAGCTAAGCACGCCATAAAATCTTCTAGATTTATTAGTATTCAAGAAATTGGTAAATATCCTCCGTCTTATATGAAAAATGATAACTTACTTGGAACTGAAAAATTTATATTAAATGAGGTCTTGATGCACAAATCTCAAATCATAATTTGGAGTAGCAACGGCGAAAGCAAAAACAGGTTTGGAGATTTTGCTATCAAAATTCGACAGTACAAGTTTGACACAGACGAAGTTTATTACAAAAAAGAAGTAAGTTTCAATGGACAGTTAAACATGCTTGTATCTGGCGGCGTATTCGATAATGAATTTGAACAAATGCGCGAATCTTATGTCGTATTGCCCCTATATAGTACTAGCATGAAATACAAAACAAAAAAAACTATGGAAGACTATACAATATTACAACGGAGATCGGATATGAACGATATGGTTAGCAGTTTGCAGTTTGTTCACGATAACGCAATAGTTCATGGAAATCTAAAACTGAATCATTTCTTATTCGACGGAGCCGGCATAAAGTTGATTGACTTTTCCATGTCGATGAGAGTTGGAGAAATTATTCAATCTGAGTTTTGTCCTTTGCACACACCTCCTGAAATGATCATGGAAAATAAATCAGAATTATTTATTGCCAATCAAGCAATTGACGCTTACCAAATAGGATGCTGCTTTGTCGATATTTTACCGCATTTCTCCTCGGTAAAATTGGAAGCAACAATTTCTTCAGTTGAAATATGGGCAGAGAATGCAAATTTTCACCAAAATGGGTTCGATTTTGACCAAATATTAGATTTACTCAGATGGTTATTGCATGAAAGCTTAAGTGAACGTGCAAAAAATGCGAAAGACATAAAAGACCATGTTTTCTTCCACGGTAAGAAGAGGCATCAAATCATGGTGGTTACTCTGCTTCAGCACATGAAACCCTTCAAAATTGTCGATTTTAACGTTGCTTACAATAATGATGACCAAAAACTTAAGTCTAGGCTCGTTGACATCTTGATGGATACATGTAGATTTATCTTACAACCTCCAGGTACATTTATAAGTCAAACAATGTTGAAATTGTGTCAGACAAATTAAAAACCATCAAGTTTTATGTTTATTTTAGTCACAAAAGAGGACCAAATTTACATGCGAACTTTTATTTTGTCACTACCAGGTTTCAACGAATTGGATATGTAATTTAGATCATAATCGTGCCCTTTTTTTATTTTTGATTCTATCATTAAGTGAAACTTTTACAAAAAATAAATAAATGTTGCAGTTTGGAAAGATGAAGGTTTAAGGGAAAGGCTAAAATCAATTGCAATCTCTGCAAACGAGCTATTACTAGCAGAGATTAGGTATGAATACTCGCAATAAAATTTTGCATCTTTTCACTTGATGAATAGTTTAATTTCTCAATCGTTAGATCAATTGTAACCAGTTGAAACAATCTAAGGTATTGATTATTGCATATTCATTGACATATTGCACAAGTGTTATACACAAAATAAGTATTATACACAAAATATGGACAATTTTATGTTATTTGGCATTTTTGAAGGCTGGAAACGAATTAATAAATGGTAAATTATATGAAAATTTCAAAGTCCAAATAATGCTTTATAATTTTAACACCATTTTGTACATTCATTGAAGTCGATTCTTTTGGAGACTTGAGTAGTTGTAGCCTAGATCAACCACTGCTACAACATAACTTAAATACTTATTTCTCATCAATGCAGTCTGATTTCGAAGAGACTGTGAGTGAAAACAAATAAACACGAGTATTTGGAGTTTTATTACCAAATATTGTCATAATATCTTATAGATACTTATTCCATTATTGCATCTTCAGGCAACACAAGTGAGTTTTTTGTTCTCCATTTTGTTTTTAATTGATTTAAGTACCATGGTATGTGCAGTGTTTCTCGGATTTGAAGAAACATTTGCAAGACACATTCGTTGGGATCCAATTTCACCAAGTAGATTTAGAACACGAGGACACAGATCCACCTTCTCGCGTATGCTTTCTTCCCCGTAAGCTTGCAGCTTGTCTCAATAATTTCGAGTTATCATAGTGTACAATGTCATATAGAGCCGAAGTCGGTTCCTCGCATGATACAAAAAATCCAAAATGAATGGTTTCAAGATAACTTTACTTTTCCAAGATCCAGAAAAATATATGATGTTTTGCGTTTGACAATTGAGAATGATACACCGGTATTTGATATACATACTAACTTAAAATAGTGTGGAGTTGCAATTCATAATATAATATTGTACACACACACACACACACACACACACACACACGCACGCATATATATACTTATTGTATATAGGAGTTGTTACTACAGACTTGGAAAGAAACTACAGTTTCTTTTGATCTAACAGATGGAGGGTTGAACAACAAGGTTGATTATATATTACTGATTATTTTTGTTGATTAAATGCGTTGATTAACGTTATCGATAATTTCAAATAGTTCTCATGGACTAACATCGATCAACCGCCAAGTGAGTTCATATTTTACAAAACCAAATGCCATTTGTGCAATTCGATTTGTCAACAGATATGCATGTCAATGCATTGTTTAATACGTCCTTTGGTAATCTATGATTATTTTATAAATTCAAATTAAAACATTTTGCCTGTGCATGTATTATAAATTTACATTAAATTTTATAGGTTATTCATTACTGGTGGAGCTACAACTCCATCTCAGAGCTATACACAAATTGAAAGAAGCATCTCATTTATCATACGAAATAACACGGCTATAAAAAAAAGTAAATTATACGAAATCAGTATACTCAAAACAATAAATATGTCTAAATGCTAGGATTATAAGCACAGAGACGACATTCCACATATTTGTTTCTTTGAATATTTTCCACTTATCCAAATTTCAGATTTACTGTACTGTACAATTTATAAATTGTACATGACGGTATTACATCAATTTACATGTCTCGGTTAAATAAAACAAGCAGGCTTTCACAAAGACTAGAGGACTAGTAGAGGTAATATATAATAAAGTTGACAGTTGGTGGGCTGTGGTATTTAATTATAAAATTAAATAATTTTGTCAATGAAAAAAATTAAAAATAATTGATAAATAATTATGTGCGACTGTGTAAAAAATTTGAGGTAATAGAGAGAGTTAGATAGACACCAGATGAGGATTATTCAAATTTCAAAATTCAAAGTTTGGCTGCACTGAGTGGTGGTGCTTTGATCATTTGATGGCCGAACATTTTATGTAATTTCCGCATACCCCCAATCCACCTAATATATGGGATTATTATAATTACCAACAACATTATTACTAAGCGAGTACAATTTGTCATACTTATCATAGTTGGAAGTCTTGTTGGCCATGTATCGCAATACTTGTTTGTGAGGCGTGATCAGGAATCGACCTTCTTGCATGGCATTTATAACATCATCTGCCACATCTTCTGGTTCAAGGACACCGTCACCTCCAGCAACAGCACCATCTCCTTCTCCAGTCATGCCTGATCTTACTGCTTGCGGACAAAGACACGAGACCTAGCAATTTGAATCTGTGAAATATCAATTGAGTCGAAATTGAGGCTCATGAACAGTCACCTTGATTCCCTTTTCCGCGTAAGTGATTGCTAACCACTCGGCAACACTTACCGCAGCATGCTTTGTAACTGCAATACAGACAATAAAGAGCCCCTTCACGACGAAGCATTAATTATCTCTCTCACTGAATAGTTTTTCAAAAATTTGTAGTGCTAAGATAATTAGACCCGGTAACAATTGGTAATGACAGAACCTGAATACGGAAGGGACCCAACTTGAGTAAGCAACCCCGCAGCCGAAGATGTGACGACGAGGTACCCAGAACCTCGTTCTTCAAATCTGTAAGAAATTAAGTGGATTGATACACACTTGCACACACGCACATAAAAGAAACTCACAATGGAAAAAGGTGGCGGGCAACAAATATATGTTGCATTGTGTTGACATCCATAATTCGTTTCCACTCGTCATTTGGTACATGAATACCTCCATTCGAAGGAATACCTACATTTATGAAACAGCTTTCTCTCTTATGATTTTCAAAATGCAGTAAATCGGGAATTTCTAATTATTCATGACAAAAGGAGCAAATGTAGGATCTACCTGCATTTGCTACAAATATGTCGATTGGTCCAACTTCATATTCTGTTACTAGAATCACTTTACGGATGTCCATTTCCTGCAGTGAAGGAAATAATACGTCATATAATATAAATACTTCGGTAACCGTTACAACATTGGTACGCTTCTGAATTATAATTTTTTATGAAGACTATACTCACCTGCCCACAGTTTGCTCGAATTGCAAGACCCCTTTCGTTACATTTGATAATTTAAGGACAAAAAACAAACTATGCATATTCATTTTATTTCGACCACCGCGTGTGCGATGGGTTTTTGTGTGCACTTGCAAGTGCGACGTTACCCGATATCACTAGCAACTCGATTGGCGCTTTCTAAATTCATATCGACTACAACTACGCGTTTTGCCCCATGCTTTGCAAAACTTCTGCAAAGGCCTTCCCCTGCATTTTTCGTTAGAAATATGTTTGTGTACTTTTCGCTGAACTTTTGACTTTTTACTGTTTCTTGTTTATTATTTGTTTTTCTTGTTCATTAGTTTACACAAAAAATGAGCTCACCAATGCCACTTGCCCCTTTAAAAAGCACAAAATATGAGAATATCACATACCCTTATGTATTAAACAACAGAACCAATTGAACAACTGGAACCTCCTGTGACGACGCAGATCTTCCCTTTCACGAAAGAGTCTCCCATAGTCGGTCTTGCAAGTTTTATATGTACCCCTGTTTGCTGCGGGTTGTGGCAGGCGTTCTGACTCTCCGCGGTTATGAACAGGTAATAGTTTATGATAAGGCCGTGCCGTGTTTGGGTGGTTCGTAACTGTCGGTCTGGTCTGGGCGGGTAGGCCTGCTGCTTTTTTTTGTGTTGTTGTAAGTTGTAAGTTGTAAGTTGTAAGTTGAAGAAGGCGGGCGGCAATCTCTGGTGTCTCCTTGTCTTTAACCCCGCGTGTGGATCAGGAGGCACAGAGACAGAGGGAGACACCCTCGGCAGTGTCGGCACCCTCGGCACCGGCACCGGAAAAAAAAAAAACTGCATTGAATGATAAAAATAAAATTATTAATTACCGGTGAGTTTTTAATAAGAATAATTAAATAATTTAATAATTTATGCATAAAATAATTAAAATAATAATAATTTATTATTATTAATTATTAATCTCATAAATTAATATCATAAATTATAATTAATGTGTAAAAAAATAAATTATTAGTCTATGAATTATAAATTAAATAATTAAATTATTATTATTATTAATTAAATATTAAATGTTATACATATTTTTTTATATAATAATTATGCATAAATAATAAATAATTATTAGAATCTGATCTAAATTATCAGATATATCAGATATTATTATTAAAATTTTTATACCATGACATTGTGAGATCAAATAATTTATTATTAATTATCGATAGACGAATTACAATAATTTTTAATATTGTAAAACGCGATGGATTTATATAATTAATATAATTTTATAATAGGCCTAATTAATTTATTGACAATGTGATTTCATGATCCATAAACTCGTACCCGGGTGCCGCCTAATTAAAAATTAAAAATTAAGAACTTTATAATTATAATTAAGCTTATAAATAATTATAATACGGTGATGATAATTATTATAACATTAGATTCTAGATCTAATTAATCGATTCTGTTCAACTTCACGAGTGTCGTCACATCACTGACAATCAGTCTCTCTCTCTCTCTCTCTCTCTGTGTGTGTGTGTGTAGACTTGAGCTCTGCCCTCGAGGGCATGATCAGTTAGGAGTAAAAATCATCTCCGCCCGCTCTTTTTATACTACAACTGAAATATTGCTGTGCTGGCGATATGAATTCGAATGCATATGATAATTATTATTATTCATCCTTACTCAGTGATCAGTGACTACTAGATTCCTCGCGCGGGCGGGCGGGCGAAATTAACAGCTGTGTTTTTTTATACTTTTTATACTTTACCTCGTATACCACCGTGGATCTACCCGTAAGTCTGTACGTTAAATGGAAGGTTAAACCAGACGCGAGTTGAAGTTGAGTTCATACTATGGCTGAGATACCATTGAAAGCAAAGATAAAAAAGGTCTTCCGAATGCACTTTTTATTGACGTTGCGCATCAATATTTTCTTTATTTTGGGTTTATTTAAATTCATACCGTGAGACTAATTTCCATAGAAAGGTAAAAGTAAAACTTCTATCTGGGTCGGTAATTTGAATCCCTCAACTACTGTGACCGATATAAGTACGTTGGCCGCATCTTTCGGAGAGGTTAAATCTGTCAAGGTATACCTTTATATAAACTTTATACAGGATATGCCTGGTTTGTCAGACTAGATATAATTGATAATTATTAACAGGTTGCCGCTGATCAGCGCTACGCCTTCATAAATTATTTCGAAAATAATCACGCATATAAAGCGAAACGGGGTCTTCAAGGCCATGACCTTTGCGGAAGCCAACTGAAAGTAAATTGGGCTGATATAGAAGGAAACAATAAAACAGTTAGAGAAAGCAAAATTGGAAGTTCAAATGAATTGAGAAAAGGAGTCGTGTGGCGACATTCTCAAGATGCAGAATCAAATAACCACAAAATGCACCCACGTAATAAGTACAGATCTAGGCCTGATTTCCAGAAGCTTTCTCAAAAATATCCCGACCTTCAGAAATACTGCTCGCAAACTAAAAATGTATCTCACATTTAAGCTGAAAACGAGATTCCTGTTAAAGTATTTCTACTTTTATTCATTTTCTGAAGGGCGTACACATTGACTGGCAGAACCCACTCGCATCTATCGAATTTACGAAATGTCTTTTGAAAGAAGATTTCAAAATTCAGTGGAGTATTCCCTGTGGTCACCTTTGCCCAACAGTACCATCCCGTCTGAATTACATACATTGGATAGAGGATCTATTATGCCTGGGAAGAAGTAATGAAGGTTTGTTTTATTCGTCATTCGCCAATTGAAGGGAATTAGTCTAATTCATTTTCTTTGAAGGTGTAAGCGTGTCAGTTATAGATATTGGAACCGGTTCTTCTTGTATATATGCTTTGTTGGGTGCTACTATGAATGGCTGGAATTTTGTGTGCAGTGTAAAAATTATACCAGTTGATCAACAACGATTCATTTTATGTATTTTCAATATTACATAGGACATCGATGAAGAATCAATTCAAAGCGCCCGTAAAAATGTTCAAAGTAATAAAATGGATAATAAAATTCAAGTTGTTCAAGTGGAAGGCACTCCTGCCCCCATATTCTCAGAGTCGTTACTAGCTTATGAGAGAGTCTTTGATGTTTCGATGTGCAATCCTCCATTTTTCCACTCAAGTGACGAAGCGGCCGTTAATCCACAGTATGCTTGGGGAGGACGTACTTCAGAAATTGCAACCACGGGCGGAGAAGCACAATTTATATCACAAATGGTGACTGAAAGTTTGATATTACGGCATAAGATAGGCTGGTATACGAGCTTAATAGGACGAAAGAAAACGCTAAAGGATGTTTTACGAACATTACGAACACACAATGTTACCAATATCAAGACGACAACGTTCTACCAAGGCGTAACGACACGATGGGGGATAGCGTGGTCATTTTCGCAGGACTTAAACAGCAGCAAGCAAAATGAGAAGGTGCTTGCGCGGAAAAAGGAATCGAAGAGGAAAAACAGTCATATATTTGTTACTGACGTTCCCCATTCGGTTGCAGTGCAGCGGATACAATCGTTTTTAGACGAAGAAGCATCCAAAGAACATGATTCCGTGAAAAAATCGGAGAATACTAGCACCGGGTCAACACTATGTTGGGAAACTCATCGACAAGGTCACATGGTGGTTCGGTTGAAACAGCAATCTCAAACTTCTTTGGAGGATGCAGCAAAACGGGATAAAGTTGACGATGGGTCAAAAGAATGCAAGTTGACAGATGGTATCACACAAGATAATCAAGAACAGGATGACTTTTTGCAGTTTGTGATAAAATTTGATTCGATTTCAAAAGAATGCTCTAATTATGTGGTTCAGAAGGAACACAATATCACTAAAGCTGATAATGCGGGCAGTCAATCTTCTACAAACACCTTGCTACATGTTTCAATTGTTTACGAATGTGGCGAACGTAAATACTTTTGGCTCCTCGCAGAGAAAGTTGTGAATCATGTACTCCGTAAAGGGCGACGTTTCAGGAGGCAAAATAAGATATAAATGGATACCCGTAAACATTACAGACCAAATCAGACGATGTACGGTACGCATATATTATGGACGGATCATTTACAAAATAGGGTTCTAAAACGAGGATTCTCAATTTCTCAAATTTATATTTTACTTTGTTTAAATAATTTTTTTTGACTAACTGTTATAATGTGTCATCAATGTAATGTAATGGGCTCCGTATATTTCCGGATTGCCTTGTCATCAATACATGTGTAAAATTTGTATTTTGTTATATATAATATAAATATTAAATTTTATATATGCACACGTGCACCGTGGTAACCATCTAATCTGATGTTGACGTATATATAAAGAAATAACGTATCCGTCGAATAATAATTATTCTGGGCATGTCAAGAGTATTGTAATTATTTTAAAAGGCAATAATTAGATCTAATCATATGCATGTATGCATGCGCAAGGAAATAATTTGTTATGCCCATTGCCTAATCCAAGCTAAGTCTAGCATATGCATTGTGATGTATGCATGCGCATGTCGATATCGATGATATGATGATGATTGGTAATCAAAAAAATTAACGTATGACGTAATTATAATATTATAATCCGTCGCACCTGCCCGGTATATAATTCATCATTATGCATATATAATTGATAAAAAAAAAAAATAAAGCTAAACTTAATTATGCATAATATTATATTAGAAACTAGATTATAGATCTACTAACAGTTAATCACAGCGTGAATTTTATGCTTTTAAATTTAAATTTAAATTTATAAATTTATAACCTGGTTAACGCTATTTATGTTATAATAATTATTATTACGATAATAAAATTTAATTCAATAATTATTAAATAATTGTCGGGAAAAATAAACAGATAAACTTTAAATTAAATTTTAGGCTTCCTGGATTTGGGCCATCATTTGGCCATGCCACCGGTAGATTCTACCATGGTGGTTATTAATTAGACCACGATTAAGCTTACCTGGTATGATTACACCACTGAAGTTCATTCAAACACACATATTTGTCACATACCCTCCCTCTTTGGATCTCTCTCTCTCTCTCTCTCTCTCTCTCTCAAACGCTCTTCGTTTTCTCAGAAACTTTAATGTAGGATATGCATATTTATTATCCGAGATCAGCCGAGTGTAGTGGCGATTGCAAGTAAATTATTTTTATTAGCGCACCTCCTATTACTAAAGCAAACACGCCTCGAGTAATTTTATTGAGCCTGATATATAATACACGTAGTAACTATTTTTGGCCTTACCATGACAAAATTATTTGAGTTCCTGCTTATTTTATTTCATCTCGTAGCGACTTGATAATAATTATTTGCTGTTTACTTGCAAGCCCAACCTGGTAATGCATATGCATATGCACGCGCGCGCGTGTGTGCTATTCACTTGATCATTTAATATCATTTAAAGTCGAAACAAAGTTTTTGTTGCTCAGAATTTCGGTGTCAGAAAACGAGAACATACGGCGAGCGAAACTGTATCCCTTCCATTCAATATGTCCAATCCTGGCAAAAAAGTAGGTTTTGGTGACCCATATATTATCGTCTTTCAAGCCATGCATGTAAAATAACATTTTGGCAAACATAACAAAAAATTGTAGCAATTGGAGGCGAACGCGTTGCCCACTAGTGATACTAGCTTGGCGAATTTCCTCAGCATGCACGCGGCGAACGATGGCAATCGAGATTTCATTCCATACGTGTCCCCGTGGATGTTGGACTGCAGCTTTCGGTATTCGAATTTATTTGTGGCCGATGACCGTGACCTTACGTTTGCTAAAGATCTGAAGCCTTTGGATTACGCAACGTGTACCAACGTTCCTAGTCTGGACGTAGATGGCTTTCACCCCTCTATCAATGATAGTCACGGTAGATTTTTCCGCGCACTCGTAAAAATGGTACTGTCAGACAAGACTGTAAAATATCTCAAGAACATAGACTTTGTTCTGAAAATGAGCGAGAAATCTCTCTCCACGAATCTACCGTTTGACATATACATCGGTTTCAAAAAGGCTATACCTAGGGTAAAACGTTTGACCCTGAAATTTTTTGTACGTTTTAAAGTTTTGTACTTTTTTAACAGATTAAGGAGTCACTGCCTTTTAGGAAAATTCTGTTGATGGAAGCAGTCCGGTATTAATTATTTATTTAAAACTTGAATTATTATCACCTCTTATAGTAGATCATTCTTATGATTTTTATATTCAAATGCAAATCTATGCTAGACGTGGATTACTTGATCTAGTAAAATGGTTGTTGCGACAAAAATACGTCAAGTATGAAATTGATTATCAATGATGAAATATAATTTGATGGATGTTACTTCTTTGTGTTGTTTCAGACTTTCTCAGGTTTACGATTGTCATGGCAACAATCCATTGCAATACAGCGTTCTTTCATGCCGTGTAAAATTGACTTCTTTTTTTCTGGAGTGCACTGAGGATGGGGCTGATGAATTTCGTTCAGTGGACCACTTAATTTCAGCATCGAATTTCGATGTTCAGTTCCGAATTCAGTTTTTGGCCAACAGGAATATATTCGGGCTCACGGCGCTCTCGCAAAGTGTCTTAACGAATCAAATTGAATTATTTTCAACTCTGATTACCTCACCTTCTGTTCCAGAAGAAATGATCGATGATTTTTGGGGCTACAGCGTGCATCTAGGACCTCCCAAGGAAAGAAAGCTAAATATAGGCGGGAAGTGGCTTTTTGTGGACGAAGGGACATGGGCATTTGAAGATAAAGACAATTATGTACAACCGATACCTCAAAGAACAGAACTAAATGACGAGCCCAATGGCCAATTCCTTTCGCTAAAGCTTTGCCTCTGGCCCGAATCTAATGACTCGACTCAAGATTCATTTTCTGATGTTTGCGCTCAGATTCATAAACAGTCACATAAATGGGAACCTTTCCGCCGAACTTTTGCAGATCGAATGCATTCGAAGCAGCTTGGGTAAGTGCAGTCTAAACGGCGACCAAAATTTACCTTTGATACATTTTCCTTTTGTAAGAGAATTTTTGAAGTATGAAATCAAAGTTATCCTCGAGACTTCTGAAGAAGAAGATGATATTATTTCCAAATTCAAGAATTGGGTGTCACCAGACAAATATCCATGGTTTTCGAAGAAATATTTTGATAAAACTGAATTTTTGAATAAAATTGAAAATAAATCTGAAGAGCGAGAGGCCAAGTTGAACGATGGCCCTGCATACCATCTACACATGTTACAGCTAGAGATGGTAAGGTCAGTTTTTTTTCTTTTTTCAATCCTTCTACTACTAATTAGTTGATACAGGTCCGGTTGTTTAAAGTTTCTCAATTTTTTATTTTCTGAAAAATGGGGTCCTCTCCTCGGAGTTAGAAACGTTCACGTTGGCAGGAACCGGGAAAAAGATGCATTGTGCGAACTAAATGTCATTGAGCACGCTATTATTGGTAATTTTCCCGCAAATGTCCAGAAAGCCATAGTAATGTTGTTCGGCGAAAATACTATTGATGAAAGCAAGCCCTGTATCCACCCAGAATTTATTCCTATTTGTGAAATAGTCACAGTTCAATATGTGATGGAAATAATGTGGGATAAAAATGGAATTTATCAATTCAAATCTAAGAGCTATTTTGACTGTTTCAAAACTATCTGGGAAAATGATCTAATAAAAGAGAGCGAGAGAGAGAGAGAGAAAGGGAAAAATCTTAATTATTCAAAAATTGATCGTCTTAAATCAGATGATGAACCAAAGCTAGATTTTTGGCGCTTATTTTTCAATAATTGGGTGTCAGACCCTGACCAGGAACGCAAACTTAGTGATAGTGATAATGATCGCCCGTTATTCTACGTTGATGTCAAGACGTTTCTGTACCCGAGACTATTTCTTTCCCAAGCCTTTTTGGAAACTCTCGATCAAGAAAACCAAAGTGCCGACAAATTTGACGTCGGTGATGACGTCGAGGATGATGATGAGGAGGAGGATGAGGATGAGGATGAGGAGGAGGATGAGGAGGAGGAGGAGGAGGAGGATGAGGAGGAGGATGAGGATGAGGATGAGGATGAGGATGAGGATGAGGAGGAGATAAAAAAACTAGAGCACGTATCAGTAACCACAGGACAACAGATTGCTATTTCCTCAATTTCGCAAAGCAAGCTAACGCAGAAAATGGCCATGGAGAATATTAAAAGATTTTCTAGCTTAAAATCTACCGCGGAGCATATGCTCAATATATATTGCAAATATGGTCTGCATCACTTTGAGTTGAAAAATAGAGACGTACTGGGAAACCACGTTCCAAGGCTACATTACTTTGTCGGCATTGATCATGTTGAGCTGTTTCGTTGGCTTCATGAAAAGCAGTACTTATTCTTAAACATGGCGGTCATACCACAAAATGGCGCTGTCCCACAAATCTGGCATGATAAGCCAAAGGAAAATAAAACAAATAAAACTAACGAAACGTGTGCAATATGTTTGGAATCTATAACCGATCCAATGGTGCTCCAATGCGGGCACACGTTTTGCCGATTCTGTGGATTTCGTTCCATGATTAATGTTGAACGGGTACATCCTTATCGACAAGATCTCAGTTCTACGCTTGTCAAAAGATCTGCAACCTACAAATATGACTGGAAAACAGAAACGGACACTGGCACAAAGTCGATGAAAGGTTGCCCGCTATGCAGGTAATGATAATATTGATTGTTATAGTAAACAATAAGAAGAGAATAAAACTGTAGGCAGGCCATCGCTCCCGTGGAAATTTCCCAGGCTTTGGTGCTCGAGCTGGTCCTGTCTGGAGTGACTAGGACGCCAAAAGAGAGAAAAGGTATATGCTGTAATTAATAATCTCTCTCCTCCCCCCACTGTATGTGTGTATGTGTAACGTGTTTTTGTGTGTGTGTGCGTGACATAATTTAATTGTAAATAAAAGGTCCTTTTGGAGTCGAAATTTTGGGAGATTTAGTGCCTGGTACTCCGCTGGGCTCTATTATTTTGATGCTGGCAAGTGCTTGCGGATCTATACATGTTCTGCAGTGGTTAGCAGGAAAGACAGATATTAGCAAAATCTACATTGACCACCGGAATATTTTTCACTATGCCATTTTTTTTGCACAGCCTCATATGCTGTTGTTTTTGCTTTCTCGTCAATTGTTTGAAACGGCACAAATAACAAGCTTGTTACAAGGAATGCCAAATGGACATACTGTTTTCGAGGAGTTAGTTTTTAATACCAAGCTTAGTAGATATGTAGCTACGGTAATGCTTGCTCAATTGCAAGAATTTGGTAAACTGTCAATTGTGGATTATGTGGCAGTGCTTAAAAAGCGCTTGAAAATAGTCAGGTCAAAAAAGAGAATATTTTATACCGATGAGCTTAAAGCAAACCATCGAATTAAAATTCACGATTCCTTGTATCCATTTATGGAGAACGAGATAACAAAAATTCTTCTACCGCCTAATTTTATAGAGTTGTGTGCATCTCTCGAGAAGAAAAACTTTCAATCCGAGCAGAAGTTTGGCCCAGACGAATTCAGAAAACTAAAGATGCTGCAGTCGAAATCTCTTTTCTTAAATGTTTTTTTGAATGGAGAAACGTTGGCTGAAATGGTTTATCTTGGATTCCCACTAGATACCTTCAAACAGTTGATTCCAGTCTGCATATCGAATATACAAGGCTATAGATCTATTGAGTTAGAGGACGAAGGTGGTGATCGGGGTTGGATAATATCGGACTTGGAAAAGTCCAATGTATGTAGCAGTATCACCTTCTTTCTTTTCAATATTTTAGTTTTGAAGCAGCGTTCAGACATCATCGAGTGGTTGCTCGATTCACTGCAAAATGATAAACATCGCATGCTTGACAATTTAATTGATATTCATTTTGCTATCTTTTTCAGCTATCATCTTCTTTTTCCAATGGTAACAATTGAACATCAGGTGTACAAAAGCATCGTGACCTACGCATCAAGGATGAAAAATCGCACCATAGACGAATCAAATGATAAAGCATTTGAACCTAACCGAATTCAACTACCTGTTCAAAGCAATAACGATCTTGACGAGAATTTTGTAAAGCCAGAGCAAACCGTCACTCTTGATGATTTCTGTACCATTTTTGTACAGATGTACCAGAGCTCAGCCAGTCAACTGAAACGTTCAGAAAAATTAGCGTCACTTCTCGATGGAAAAGACATCGTTTACAGGTTGGAAAGAGACCTAACTGACTTCATGAGTGGTCAAAATCCTTTACTGAAATCGTGTTCTCGCAAGTTGTTATCTTGGAGGAGTATTTCAGATTCAGGTATATCCATATGGCCAAAAGGATGCCCAGATGAGCAGTTTACAATAATTGGTGCTCTACTGGCAGGAAAGTGTGAAAGAGAAATTCAGCAGATGATTTCTTATGCAGAGGCAAAAATAATCAAGATGGTAAAGAAGAAATCGATAATCAAGATACATTTTCCACAAATTCCTATGACCTGTAAGCCAGTTTCAGGGATACTGTCTGAGTATTGTCCGACCTTTGCCTCCTTTGCAATTGATAGTTTACATGATAGCATACAAACTTCTGATGAAGCCTTTCCCCAATCTATTCTTTCCAATGTTATATGCCGAAAACACTGCCATTTAGTGCCGCTTGTTCTCGATGCTCTGATGAAGACTGAATATCGTAAGAACTCAAACCGAGATAAATACGAGATGGTGGGATTCATAGGAAAGACTTATTATGAAATTTTTATTAATTGTGTGAAGGAATTATGTATCGACGATGTAGTAGACGGACTCAAAAGCACTATGGAACATTTATTAAAAGCATACAACGTTAATATAGTTTACAGTGCTCCCATGCTGTTTTTCAATAATATCGTTGAATGCAACATGTATTTTCTGACAGAGGCATCTGAGGGAGAAAAAGGGGCAACCTCTTTGAAAAACTTAAGCATTTTACTTGAAAATGGTGTTCAGATTAATGATGATATAAACTGCAAAGTAATTGCTGAAATAGTACGATATCTCAAGAGGATATTCTTTCAATGGCACCTGCACTTTTGGTTGTTGGACACTGAAATGTTTCTTCGTGGCAAGTCAAATCCATACCCATTTGAATCGGTTATTCAGTATTATCGCCAGGAAAATAAGGGTTCTGATATTCTAGAATGTCGTCAATATTCAACGGCACTTTTTGCAGTTTTGGGTCGTATTTTCCACGTGGAACAACCGGATTTAAAGTTGCCTTTCGTAATTTGTGCTGAGCTTGCCAATTATCTTCTTCGGCGTGGAGTAGATCCTAATGTGCGGGTCGATGTAGACATATACAGTGAAGACGTAGCAGGTTGCACGCTAAGGGCTGCTGACAAAAGTAATGCCAGGAGTATGAACGTCGGCGAATATTTGCTTTGTAAGCAGTGCAGAATTCGAAAGTCTTCTTTACATCGTGATACAAAATATGTACGTGAACGTAATGAAATTCTACAACGAGCAGTGTCATCGATTGGTCTTCATGGTAAGACACAAGTGTGGGAAAGTTTAGTAAATCCATTAAAGTTGTCCGATGATCAGTCAAGAATTTTGCGCCTCGTGATGGATTTTGAACTGAGCGGCTGTTCCATCGATTACGCAGCCGAGCCAGAGCGTCGTTTTGAATTTGTTAAAACACTTGTATTGACCCATAACGTTGACATTCAGTCGATAGATCATGAAGATATCCGAGAGCATGCTGATATAATGCAAAATATGACTAACATGTACAAAAATACGGTGGAGAAAGTGAAAAATACCCGTTATGAAATGAAATTGGATCCTCATAATTACGCTGCTATAGCAACAGATGATCAACTAACGGAATTGCAATACATGCAAAGGAAACAAAAAGGAAGTTGTTGAGCGAACTATTGAGCTTTCACTATTGAGGTTACAGATTTTGACGTTAAACATATAATTCAATTTTGGCTCGCATTCCGGTCATTGTTTACTAAGGTTGTGAGCTGCTTAAGTTTGATTTGAATAATGCATTGGATCCGGTTTCAGGCTCATTAGTTTTCTCACAAACTCTACCAGGCATTTTATATCAGATCTAAATTACATATATGTACACGTGTTTAGTAGTACATCGTATATTATGTATATGCAGATCAATAAATAATATGCATATCTGATAAAAGAGCATTGGATAAATTATCTGAAGTGACACTCCTAATGTACATGTATTAATTTAAACAATTTCTTTTACACAGTCTTTAAATTTCAATTAACTAAAATTTAAAATTAATATTATATAAATGTCTGATTCTACCACCTTTGACGTGGCAATTTGCTGGCAAACGACGTAACGGCTAGGGGTCCTGGGGGACCCGGTCTTGTTGTAACGTATATACATAATATAGCTCTTAACTGAGTGTGAGTAAACGAGAAAAGTGCTAAAATTGAGAACTACAGTTCAATATATAGTGAAATCGTGTTTTACTATAGTTAGCATTAAGTTTTGAATTTACATCAATTGCAAGTAGATTAAATTTGAAATTTATATCTCAGTCTGATCGATCATGATAGCCCAGATGGTGTCACCAAAGTTAAAAAGGCTGTAATCCCTTAAAAAGTATGAAAGAGGTCGCCTTAAAAATGATGAAAATTTAAGATCATTGAATTAATCTATATTAAATTTAAATTAATATAATAATAATAAATTATCAATAATATTATTATAATTTATATTATTGTAATAATATTATATATATACATATAATATATTAATTTGCTTTGATGTTCTATATGCATAATTATTAAATTATAAAAATTAATAATTTGATATTAATATATGCATATATATAATATTATCGTGATACATATAATTTATTATTATAATAAAATTTTTGTTGAATAAATTAAATAAATTTGACTGTCGTTACAGTGCCGTACTTAAAATTATAAGTTTGAACATTTCGATGTGATTTAAGCCTTCTATCAATCAAGGTGCAAACAGTATTTTTACGGCTTCTGTATACTCCTATCCGGCAACTCTTTTTCCTGTCCATGAACTGTTCCTGTCTTTCCAGAAGAAAATCCCTATCGTTTGACAATTTACATTAAACTCAATAAATTTCTTATTTTGTAATAGTTGTATTGTTTGTGTTTAGATAGTTATTTAGTTATATTCGATTGTTTTTAGAAGAAGGCGGGCACAGCCGATAGGACTTTCATGTTTATGTTGTCATGTCACATGTACCGTTGTTTCTAGTTCCAACTGCCTTGCTGCTTCCGAATTAATAATGCTATTGGTACTTGCCGTATGTACATGTCTTCGTTTTATTGCTTCTCTTTGCTCATGCTGCTTTACTGCAACCCTGTGGCAATTAGCACTCAATATCCGTCATTGAATAGTCGAATTTGAAAGAACCTCATCATTTGAAGATATTTGTCATCTGCAGCATCTAACATGATTTTAATTATGGGAAACAATGTAAATATAAATATTCATATAGTATTTGATCACAAAAATCAACAAAAAACTTCATACTGTACAACCTACCTCCATCGGAATCAGAGGTTCCAGAATCTGAATTTCCTTGTGCTTCAGCTTCATCTAGATCCTTCGTTGTATAATAAATTATGTTAAACTATTTGTGACAATGGTACAATAACTTGTCAGTGTGCACCTGATTGTGTTTGACTGTCTGCTTTATGAATTTGCTAAGCATATCTGTGTTTGGTAATATACGTTCCTAAGGATAAGCATTCAAGAATTCAGTAAATTATGACTAATCTCATATATAAATTTGCAACCTTAAGGGGCTGGCTA
>Ga0099798_10230_pt1 | contig 19069 bp, 26 predicted proteins | sample Uncmet_Sort29A_1_FD_89870 | JGI IMG/M metagenome (GOLD analysis project Ga0099798, IMG submission 89870) | Marine eukaryotic communities from CALCOFI LINE 67, Pacific Ocean - CN13ID_Sort29A_1 | ecosystem: Environmental > Aquatic > Marine > Oceanic | place: Pacific Ocean: Monterey Bay | collected...
TTAGCGCAGACCTAGCAAGCTTTACCGAGAAATCAAAAGCGCAGACCTAGCCGCAGATGTTCCTAAAACCGTGTTCCGCGAACCTCATTTTTTAGCGCAGACCCAGCGGAGCTTTACCGAGAAATCAAAGCGCAGGCCTGGATTTAAGAGACCCTAAAACCGTGTCGTGTGCGACCGGGGGGATTGCGGTGTCATCCACGGCGCATGGGTCGGGGGAAGTTTATCCCCAAAAAAAAACCAAGGTCGATGAATTCGTGGACATCGCGAAAGACAAATGGAAGAGTAGATCTCTCCAAAGATCTTTGATGGAATCGGACCAGGAAGTGAGCAAACTGATCTTCGAGAAGGCGGAACCCATTTTTACGCAGCTCCTGTCGGACCAATATGGGAACTACCTGTATCTTTTTAAATTATAAGTCAAGATACTTTCTCTCGGTGCCAATTTTTTTCATAAGTCAAGATACTGTTCGGGTTACCAATACTTACTTACGTGCTACTCAGAGATCCGGCCTCACAAAAAAACCGAAAAAAGGTCCCAGAAAATCCTCGAATACTGCTCCGACCAGCAATTTGACGTGCTGTTCGCAAAGGTGGAGAAAAAGCTGTCCTGCCTGGCGAACGAAGTGCACGGCACGCGGGCGGTGCAGAAGTTTGTCGAGGAAGGAGTGAGGCGTGACAGAACGGGGAAAATTCTCACAGCCTTAAGTGATCACGTGGAGCCGTTGAGCAGGAGTGTGACTGGTAGTGTTGAATTTGTCCACAGAGCCCTACTGTCATGTCTGGGGGGGCAAACGGAAACCTCACTGTCCTTTTAATATTAGCTCTGGTGAAGAAAGAGAGAAAAGCAAAAAAACACAACTAATCATAACATTTCTCATACCCAATTTTCGATCTCCATTATACTCGACCAGAACGAAACATTATTGCTCCGAAATAATTATGATTTTTTTGCCCGGTGACAAAAAAAAACAGGGTTCCACGTTGTTGTGAAACTTTTGGAGAAGCTCTCTCCGCCGAGCATAAACCACGTTCTCGAAAAGCTCTGTAAAGATGAGCTTGCGGTGGTTTCGATGGGTACTACTACTACTAGGGGTCTTCGCCATCTTCCTATGATGTTGTATATGGGGGCGGGTAGGATGGGAAGCGACCTCGAAATTGTGCATATGTTTCCGCCTAATTGCGCCCAAAAAAAAAACAAATCGGAAACAAGGCAAGGACCAGTGGGGTTGCTGCGTGCTGAAGGCATGTCTGGATAAGGTGGAAGGATGCGTGGAAAGTATTATCCTTTTTGGGCGGAACGATCTATTATTCCTGGTTGTCAATACTGTTTGTCTGGGGCACGATGATGGTGACCTATCATCTTTCACCACACTGTTCCTCCATTCTTTGGATACTATTAACGAAAGACGGCGCGGTACGCAGTTTCCGAAAACAAATCACACTGCAGAAACAATAGACTTTTCCCCCTTTCAATATCAATATCAAAAAGGCCAACCTCAGCGGCAGACGATGATTGACGCCATCGTGCGCAACGCCCTTGAATTGGTGCAAGACCCTTACGGCAATTAGTGCCCACATTTTAACTGGGCAAATAATTCATAATTCTTACGGAGCAATAATGTTTCGTTCTGGTCTAGTATAATGGAGATTGAAAAATATTTATTAAATATTTTTTTGAAAATTAATATTTTTTTGCTCAGTTAAAATGTGCTTACCGGCAATTACGTCGTCCAGCACGTCCTAGCTTCAGCCTCATCATCATCCTCGGCATCAGGATCGCCGGGTGTGTCCTGGAGAGGAGGCGGTGGTATTAACTGCAGTATTAGTAAAGGACAGCAGACCGCAGCAGCAGCAGCAGCCCAAGATTCTGTCCTCCCCGCTATCATAAACCGGCTGAAGGACCATGTTTTGGATCTGTGCCAACAGAAGTTTTCGTCCAACGTTCTGGAGAAACTGCTGACAACTTCGCCAGAGCCACACAAACAAGTGCTTATAGAGGGGGTTATTGCGGCGGGAAAGAAGGATACGGGGAACGTCGCGGAACATCTGCTGTTTCACCAGTATTGTGTTGTTGGAGAATGAGTCTTTTTTCTTACCCTTGGTTGGGATGAATGAATGCGTGCCCTCTGTATTTGTGCACATTTTCCGAACAAAAATAGGTACGGAAACTACGTGTTGCAGCAAACATTGGCGGTTGCGAAGGAACCGCAGCACTCCTCGCTATTGGATGCCGTGAGGCCACATGTTCATCAGGTCCGCTTTTTTTCGTTCGTCAGTTTTTTCGTGAATGTACACGTATTCAATAAATAGTTAATTGATCGTGGAGATGGCCTTTGCAATTGTCCCCTCCCCCCCACCCACTCTGACTCACCACAAAAAAAAGGTTCTTCGCCATATGTTTGCGGGCGAGGGTTACGGGCACAAGAATCGCGACGTTCCACCAGAGCAACAGCAGCGGTATGCGCGAGTTTTTAGTGTGGGCGTTTTCTTCTTCTTCTGATGGTGACAACGCATTGACATATGACATGTGAATGGCCATTATTCCCAGAAGTTGAACAAACAAAAAACCTTATTCCTCGATAGCCGTGGCGATTGGACGTACGGCCGCCCGATTTGTCTGACACGTGACATAATGTTATTAACTTATTAACAAAGTGTACTTACTACTGAAAAAAGTGTCAAACAAAATCGATCAACCTGTTTACTCCTATTGCTGACTGTCTGACTGTTGAGATTCAGAAAATCTCAATAGCCGCGAGAGAGACAGACTGGTGGTACTGGTAAACAGGTTGTCGCGGCCGTACACGCTACGGCTAGCGATGAAACTAGTCCGGCGTTTCCCAGCTCTCTTGGAAGGTCTCGACGAGGAAGAAAAGCACTTGCTCAGCGGTTCGAAACATCTTTTTCCTTCCCCGTGCCGTGCGCGAGAGTCTCTCAGAAATTACATACTACCTTAATGTTATGTACATTGTGGAAGAGAAGAGTGATACCGTGGAACAGAGAGGATTTGAATGGCCGACAGTCAGTAGTAGTTGCATTGACAAAGCTTTAAATAATAAACGGCGATAGTTACATGAACGTGTGCGAAGTTCATTAAACTGAGATTTCTTCCGACTTTTTTTCCGATTTTGGAGAAAAGACGAAACCTCAACCTGGAAATCCTCTCTGGTGGGTGGATTGACAATTGTGAAGAGTGCTTTCCCCAACGCAAATTCCGAATAAAATTCCAAACATTGCAGTTCCCCAAAAAAACAGTGAAGGGTCCCCAACAATGTCATCAGCCGTGGTGGCATTCCGACCAACAGTCCTGTGGTGGCTCGCCGAACGACATGTCGAATACAGCCGATTCTGACAGCCAAGGCGGCGGTGGTGGCTGTGGCGGTGGTGGGCCATGGAACAATCATCACCATGGAGGAGGAGGTATGGCGGATCCGAGTGCAAACCCCTTCGCGGCAGCAGCGGCTGCGGCTGCATATGGTATAGTTTGTATTGTATTGTCCTGTCTGTCTGCCTGTGGAATAATTGGTGTGTGGAATGAATTTGTTTCAAACTGAGATTGAACTATTGTGTGGGACAAATTTGTTTCAAACTGTAATACACAACAGTTCACGAGAAAAAACGAAAGGTGGTCCCGCAGCAGCAGCAGCGGCGGCGGCGGCTGCCGCGGCGGCCGGGTGGCCCACGGGAGCAGCGGGAGCGGACGGCTGCGGTTTGGATTATGGGTATAATCCTCAAGCAGCGGCGGCATTCCAATGGCAGTATCAGCAGATGCTTATGCTCCAGCTCGCAGCTGGATTTGGCAACCCGCTGGGGCCTGCGGGCGGCGGAGACCCTTCTGTATTCGGCTTCCCCCCCTTTGGCATGCCATCACCTTCCTCCTCCCATGGAGGCGGAGGAGGCGGAGGCGGAGGAGGGGGACCGCCATTCATGCCCCAGCAGCACGGGGCCGGCCAAACAGGTCAGCAAGGAGGTTCGAGTAACCATAGCAACAGCGGGGGACTACCACCACCACCTCCTCCGAGCTCCATGGGTGCAGCAGCAGCAGCTGGAACATCGGGCAGCAGCGAAGGAGGAGGAGGAAAAGGCAAGTTCAGCGGAGGTGGCGGCGGCGGCGGTAAAGGGTCGGGGTCTTCGCCAGGAGGCGGGTCGGCTTCGTCACCGGCATATCATCGAAAAGCGGGTCATGTTATTAACGAGAATAATAGTAGAGGGCCATCCTATTCACCCGGTAAGAGGAGGGACAAGAATGGTCTACTAGGCAACAAGAATGGTCCAGGCATGACAATGTACAAAGGAGGGGCTGGCAAGGGACCCTGTTTCAGTAGTGAAGCAGCGGGAGGGGGTTTCTCCCCCGCGGAGTCCGGAAAGCAGCAGCAGCGGCATCCTCATCAACCTCAGCGGTCGCAACAGAGGAATAAAAACTGGGGCGAGCAGCATGACGTGTGGCGGGAGACTTCAGACGCCCATACGGGGGGAAGTGGAGGAAGCACCGCCACCGGTGGTGGCTATTCCTCAGACTCTTTTGTTTCTGCCTCCGTGGTCTCCTCCAATGGCCACAATAATTCCAACGGAAACGCCCTCCCCCCAAGGGGTGCCAACTCCTCGTTTCTACCATCACCACCACAAGTACCTCCACCATCATCGAGTAATCGCAGCGGGTGTGGCGGAGTAGAATCCTCCTTGTTTCAAAACGGGGGATCGTCATCCTCATCATTCACGCCGTTTATTCCGCGGTCGCACCAACGGTCGCACCAAGCTGGCGTAAACCGTTCTTCCCCGGTCGCGACCGTGAATGTCGTCCACGAAGAGGCGGTCGGCGCGACAGTGGCAAGTGAGTCGTTGGGTGACTTTCTTGAGAAAAAACAAAGAGGTTTATCTAACACCGCTGGAGGAGGAGACGCAGTTGTCACAACGGGCGGTGGCGGCGGCGGCGGTACAGGTGGCGTTGGTGGGGCGCGAGGTGGAGCAGGAGTGGGAACGCCTTCATCTTCAGTTGACCACCAGCAATATAACGGCATGGTAAACAATAATACAGCTGACACCGGAAGTGCGACAAATTGCGACCCCGCGGCAGCCACCCCAGTGGCGCACCCCTTTCCACCAATATTGAGCCCCACATCTGCCACTGGAAGAGATGAGGAACCAACATCTGCGGCATCTTCCACACTCTCTGCCACTGCCAGCCCTTTTGCTTACGTGCTCACATTTTAACTGGGCAAATAATTCATAATTCTTACGAAGCAATAATGTTTCGTTCTGGTCTAGTATAATGGAGATTGAAACATATTCATTAAATACCTTTTTGAATATTTAATATTTTTTTGCTCAGTTAAAATGTGCTTACTTCGCTTACACCGCACCCTCTTCACATTCACATACAGCAGCGGGAGGAGGAGGAGGACGGAACCAGCAGCAGCAGCAGCAGCAAATGCCGAACAGCAATCTGAACACCACCACCCAACAGCAGCAGCAGCAGCAGCAGCAGGCGCTGTTTTTGGCGAATGCGTTGCAGTTACAACAGGCACAGGTGCAGTGTCAAGCTGCGAGTATGGCGGCAGCGTAAGTGCATCTCTCCGGAGCAATTAATTGTGATATTTCAGAAATCAATATTTTGGGATCTCCATTATACTAGACCAGAACGAAACATTATTGCTCCGTAAGAATTATGAATTATTTGCCCCGGAGAGATGCAGGCACTGGCGGCAGCTAGCATGGCGGCCTGTGGATTTGGAGGCCCTCCTAATCCTTTTTGTGGAGGAAAGGGTTTTCCCCCGGTCGCGAATGCGTGGACTGCTGCCGCTGCTGCTGCTGCTCAGATGCAGACCGCGCAGCAAATCCTTCAACAGCAGCAGGCGGGGCAGTTTGGAGGAGGAGCAGGGGCAGCTGGTATTGAATCAGGTGTGAGTTTATCTTCTATTGCCATTGGACATTGTTAGTATCGTCAGACTTCTCCGTTTGTATCAAAAGCAGAAAAAGTACTCAAAAGTACGATGAAAGTTGAAAATTTACCAAATGAACCGTGAAAAAGCACTATTCTTGGCCAAGAAACATTAAATTTACGATGAAAATATCCCCAACCTCTCGTAGATCCTCGTATTCTCGCGATATTGCATCACAGAAGACATCACTGCATGGAAAAAACTCTTCATATTCTTCATATTCAAACAAGAAACCAAAAAACCAAGGTCCATTCTTCCCTTCCCCGCACTTTGGCGGCGGTGCATCCTGCGGTGCCCAAGTCGGCGGAGGAGGAGGAGGAGGGCCGTCAAACGGAGGCAGTATTAACAAGGCATCATCATCCTACGATGGGGGGGCTCCGGCTCCAGACATGAACAACGCGATGGCGACGATGGACACCCCGTCGGATATCGACGGATGCGAAGGACTCCATCATCGTGGAAACCGCGACAGCCGCGCGTCCTCTTCCCGAACAAGTCCGACTGCAGCGGCTGCAGCTGGAAGGGACTATTACACTACGCAGCAAGAAGACGAGGACTATGGGAAAAATCCAGGGGAAGGCGGTGCTACTCATCCTCAGAATAAGAACAGCAGCAGCAGTGGCACCTCCAGCAACTCCTCCGCTGACGGGCAAATCTTCGAAAATTGGCCCAGCTACACCACGCCGCTCACTGGCACCAGCTTCGAAAACTAGATTTGATCATATTTGAAAGGGCCTTCCTTCTTCGGGGAGGGGCGCGAAAAAGTGAGCAGATTAAAAGTGATGAATTTCGCTCGCTCAGCACAAATACAAAAATACACCTATCGAATAACCTTGCATACCTATTGACTAATACTGAGATACATGAGACTAATAATACATTAACGTGAAGTTTTCTATTTAAATGCCTCGCCCATTTATTAAAACAAGCAACGGGGGACATGCCTCAAATAAGGATTTCCCCGAATAACTTGAACGAATTATCCATCTCTCGAAGTGAACAACCATTCAGGGTTGCCGCTACAATGTTAGTTCTGAGCACCAGAGCGTCGCGTGGTCAAAAGGCACCCGCCTTTCATCTTTTAAAAAAATATATTGCGTTCAACTAAAGGCAACACCCACTCCTTCCCCGCAATGAGCCGACGTGGCTGCATTTTTTTTGCTTTCTTTCTTTTTCGTCGACCGACCCGCACTCGGAGGAGGGAATGTGGTATGCCGCACTCGCAGCATTGTGCAAATTAGTCCAAAAAAAGAAAAAACTAAAAAATCATATTTTTTGCGTTCTCGAAGCCGGGCGCTTAAGAGCCCACTATCATTATCATTACACCAGCGTTGGTTGTTTTCTAGTATCATTAAACTGTAAATTAATATGAGGGACGGAGATCTATGCTGATACCACCAGCGACTCAATGTACCATACAGGAGAAGAGAACTTTCTTACGTATTAAAAAAACTGTATATTATTTTGTGCATCGAATTGCAACTTTTCATTTTTTAGGAATTCGAAAATATGGTCTTACCAGTTTGAAACCCCCGCAAAACAGCTTCTGCCTGTGCTTGAGAGGCGTTGAGGTAAAGAGGGGATTCTCTTGCTGGTTACTACCATCTTGCATGCGTTTTACCGAAGCACCGTCATTCTAATTATGACGTCCATTTATTTATTATCATTATTGTTGTCTGTTGTCATTGCATTCTTTGAGACATATGAGTTTTCTTCTGTGCGTCGACGTTGGCTGGGGAAGAAGAGCTTTTATTTGCTGTTTTTTCGTGATCCGATCGTGCAGTGGTCACTGCTCCAATTAAAAACCAAATTAGTCCTTGTCAGTTGTACTTTTGCCGGCTCCTCGTGTATTACTATTTTTGTGTTGCGCGGCGACAGTACACTGACCTACCTCTGCACCCTTATTTTTTTCGAGTTCAGTCGTTCATGAAACTATGCTTTCTTTAAATATTAGATTGTTTAAATAACGAGATTTCAGGGCGGAGAAGAGCAGCTCGACCCAAACCATCGGAGAAGGACTACCATCCATCGGTTCTTCTTGACTACATTACGTTTGGCCTACTTTTCGGAAAACCTGACTACATTACGTTTGGCCTAGTACTACATTGCCTTTGCTGCAAGACTCTATACTGTCGTCTAATACCCACGTACATTAACTATATTGGGCGCACCCTGAGGCTGTTTGGGCCGGGGGCACTCTTTTTTTTTCTCGGAAAATAATAATAAAACTACATTTGGACAATTGTATTAGGATATCTGTGCTATTATACTAGTTGGCATTTCTTCGAAACCACCTACTGTTCCATCAATAATAGAGAAGACCAATCAACTATGCATTTTGTGGCGGCGTTTGTTTTATAATCCAGGTTTGAGAATTTGGTGTCCAGGCGAGGATTGTTTTTTGATCGCCGAGCCGAGCGAAGAGAGAGTCGATTTTACGACTCTTTATCGGGGGTGTAGTGTACAGGAATATTCGATCGTTGCAAAACCAAACCCGAAAGGCATCTTTGAATTGAGTTTTCTTCTTTCTCTTCAAATTGAAAAAAAAGAGAAAAAATCCCGATTGCCGATGGTTTTACCCAGTGCTGGAAGGGGGTTGGTTAGTGCCGAGACTTTTTTTTGGTAGTACGGAGATGGGATCGGGGGCGGGTTCCCCAAAGTGCACCAGCAGTTTGGAAAGGGGGGCATCGTGGGGCCGTTTGGTTCTTGTTTTGACAGTACCTTAAAGTTATGTTTTGGGGAACGGACGTTCGCAAGAACTGCAAATAGGCAAAAATTCGCCAGAACTGCTGGAGCACCACCCACGTTGGCATTCCGACGAATAGTCGCACACCACACTAATGGGCCCACTGGCAATGTACCCATGTCACTATGCACAAACATGATACCAAACACGCGTTATACCGCTGAAAATTGTCAAATGAAAATCATCATTTTACACCTCTCTGAAATGAAAATCGTGTTACGGAACAGTATAAGTCCACTCGAATTAGAGAAAAGTGGTATTTCTGTTCTTATTTTTCTTCCGGTCGTTTGGATAGAGAAAAAGTGGTGAACTCAGAAAATATATAGCGGAAAAAAAGAAACAACTGTTCCACCAAGCAGCCGGAGACGGTCTAAGAAGGAGGAACAATTCTGAGGAAAAACGCAAGGGTAGTCTGCATCTTCCCGGGACAATTGTTGAACCGCAATTCTTAATACGGAGGAGCATCATATTAAATGTTCGTTCTGGTCTTGTATGAAATGGAGATGGACAAATTTTTTAATTTAGGAAATTTGACAATGAATTGCGACCGGCCGGGAAGCTGCACTTACAAAACAAGAAAAAAGGGAAGATCGCAAGTTGTCAACACTTTGCGAAGAAGAAGAAGAATCCATACTGAATATCCATATTTGGGAAGCTCGCAAGCTGGGACATTTTGTGGCAAGAAGCTTTGACTACGTATAAGATCATGAGAATGATATCTTGCCTCAAAATCTGCCGACTTCGCAGGAGGCTAGTGAACATCGATACGACGATACATTGCGCAGACGAAACTGTTATTATAGTGCTAGCCTGGTCCTGATTTCTCTTTTCCGCTGTTGCTGCGCACTACTTTTGTTGGGGAATTGTTATCTACGTTAATAGAAGAACACTTTTACGTATAGATTTGGTCACGACACTCTTCTCTAGTACAAGAGAGAGTACTAATTTTCTCATAGAAGATCCATTTGCAAAATCTATAGTACGATTTTTGTACTAAGATTTGTTGACTCGATCGACGGGGAGCTGCTTCTGTGCAGGTGTTGAAGAGGAATACTTCAGTCTGCCGCCGCCAATCTTGAGCGATCGTGGACATCTTTTACATCGAACGTCTTGAACAAGACCTAGGCTTAGACAAGATGATGGGTGAGATGAGATCTTTCGCGGCAGAGAAGAGCTTTCGGGACACCAACGAGGGCCGGCCGATGCCCATGGGCGGATATAAGGGAGGTAGTAGGTGTTCGTATTCTTCATTTCTTCGGGGCAAAAAAATCATAATTATTTCGGAGCAATAATGTTTCGTTCTGGTCTAGGATGATGGAGATCGGGTATGAGAAATATTAGAATAATTGAATTCGTTCCCACACTCAGTCACAATCTGTCACTCGTCTCTTCGTTTTATACCAAACGAAAACTCCGCACACTCATCAAAGGCAAAGGCGGCGACGGCGGTATGGTCGGCCAGGGAAAAGGTGGCAAGGGCCGCGGCGGCAAGGGGAAATGGGGAAAATTCGAGAGGAGCCGTGACGCGAAGATGAGCATGGAAGATTTGGTACGTGTTGATGATAGTTGGAGGGTTTTTTTTTTTGGCTGTGGACTTGCTTTTTTGTTAATTTTGAGCGCCAATTCAGCGGCGCGAATCCTCGTCAGCGGGCGCCGCGCTGAAATGGAATTCTCTTCACACCCAGAGGCCGCCGCCCATTAACCCAACCCGGCCACATTCTGCAGCGGCCCGAAGGTTGTAACCGCCCTCCAGCGCGATAACTCCGCGCCAATTCCAGCAACGGCCTGGGATTCCCCCCGGCCACCCTACAGGGCCTTTACCCCGCCCAGAAGTGGGGGAAAAAAAGGGGACCAGTCGCTGCGTCCCTTCCGCGGCGCTCGAATAACCCTAAATTCCCGCTCCCCCCAGTGTTGCGTAAAAAAAGGTGAACATTTCCATCGACGACCTCCTCTTCATAGCGAAGGACAAATGGAAGAGCAGATCCCTGCAGCGCTCCCTGATGGAGAATGACGCTGAGCTGACTGCGATGATTTTTGAGAAGGCCGAACCCTGTTTCGTTCAGCTGTTGTCGGATCAATACGGCAACTATTTGTCGCAGAAAATCCTCGAGCACTGCACCGACGCGCAGTTTGACATCCTGTTCGAGAAAGTCGAGGCAAAATTGAGCAACCTGGCGAACGAGGTGCACGGGACAAGGGCGGTGCAGAAGTTTGGTACTTGTTGATCATAATATTTTAATATTACGTGGTGTTTGTTTTTTCCGGTTTCTCTCAGATACGCTATATAGTATACTCGATTCTCCTTTGTTGGGAACTAAAGTTGCCACTCTATATCCATTCAGTTGGGAACAATGCAAAAAAAAACCCCCAGTCGAGGAGTCCGTTTTGCGCAACAAGAGTCAGCGCCTCGTCGATGCCTTAATCGACCACGTTGAGCCGCTTTCCCGTTCAGTGACTGGGTTCCACGTGGTGGTGAAACTGCTCGAGAAACTGCAGAACGCCGATTCTATCATCCAGCGCCTGTGCTATGACCCCGATGCGGTGGTTTCGATGGCGAAGGATCAGTGGGGATGCTGCGTGTTGAAGACTTGTGTCGATAAGGCCACTGGTGCGCGATTTTTCTCGGGGTAAATAATTCATAATAATTCTTCGTTCTGCCAAAAGTATAATGGAGATGGAAAATAATTACTCCGAGAACAACCGCTTACAGGCCACTGAGGAACGTCTTGGGTTCATCACGGATGCGATTGTGGGGAACACGTATACTACTACTATATAGTCTTTTTTGTTTTCATTGTGTGATTTCGTCTCCTTGCGTGGTTGCTGTGGACAAGCATGTCCACAACAAATAGAACAAATACTGTCTAGATGAAATAGAAGAATCCGAGAAGAACCGAGACAAAAAAAATTTTAAAAACTGCACGAAAAGGCTCGACCTTGTCCAGGACCCCTACGGCAACTACGTCGTGCAGCACGTCCTGACGAACTGCTCGCAAAGCCAGAACGTGCTCGTACCCATGATTGAACAGGTTACATACTATATTGTGGACATTTTGTTCGGTGCAAAAACTGTCTTCGCTTTTGCTACACCGTGCTATTAATAAAACACCCAAAACTTTGTCGAAACAAGAAATCTCCCACAACGAAAAAGGTGAAAGACCATGTGCTCGATCTCTGCCAGCAGAAATTCTCATCGAACGTCTTGGAGAAGTAAGCACATTTTAACTGAGCAAAAAAATATTAAATATTTAAAAAAATATTTAATGAATATTTTCCAATCTCCATTATACTAGACCAGAACGAAACATTATTGTTCCGTAAGAATTATGAATTATTTGCCCAGTTAAAATGTGGGCACCTTGGAGAAGCTCCTCACCACCGCGCCGGAGCCCCACAAGAATGTTTTGGTTGGAGGCGTGCTCAACGCGGGCAAATTGGATACCTCGCAGGTGGTTGAGAACTTACTATTCCATCAGTATGGGAATTACGTTCTGCAGCAAACCCTCTCGGTTTCGAGGGACCCCCAGCACACCATCTTGATGGACGCCGTCAAGCCGTTCGTGCATCAGAGTATAGTTTTTGATATTTAATTTTGTTTGAGGTTTCTTTGGGGACATTCTCTTTTTTTGCGCCAGCCTAGTAGCGTTCGCCGCAAAAAGCTGCCCGACGCGCATCGGCCGAAAAAATGGCGACCGAGCATTTCGCCATTTTGCCGCCGGGCCGCCGCCATTTTCAACCCAGTGGCCAAAACGCGGCCGGCCCGCCAAACAGGCCGAAGCGGCAACTAAAGACGCGCCCAGGCGCCAATCGGCGCAGTCAGGGCCGAGAAGGGGCCCATAGTCGGGCCCCAAAAAGAGCCTGGCCTAAATATTCAACGAAAATGGCACCCACAACCGAACCAAACGACTTAAACAAACGAAAAAACACACCACCCTGCCTCCCACAAGTCCTCCGCGACATGTTTGACAACGACTCGAACGGCCTGAATGTTCCCCGACGTGGCTCCACCTCTCTTGGTCCCGAACAAGCCCACCGTTTGGCCATGAAGCTTGTGAAGAGGTTCCCCCTGCTCACGGAAGGTATTTTGCGGTTCGTTGTTTCACGGCGTTCATCTCATTTGCATTAACACTGCATTGCGCGCCAGGGCGGCTGGGACTATAGACGTGGGTCTGATGACCGGCTATGGACGAGAATCTGGCACCATACAGAAATGCGTACGATGGAAAACACAAAGGTATGGAGGACCACGAGAAGCTGATGCTGAGCGCGCCGGCGGCAAATTGGAGCTCGCCCACCGATGGGAGGAATGGTATTTTACTGCTCTTTCCGGGCTCATGTATGGCATAATTATACGGGCTCGTTCACCTCCCCGCCTCCCACTATCAATGGACGAAATTGGTCATGGACGAAAACATTAAATCCAAAACATAGGTCCCAGCATGGACGCACTCGCAGCCGCCTCCGCTGCCTCCAACGTAACCGGCCTGCACTCCGAAGTCGCGATGGCCGCAGCTGCATCGAATGTGTCCGGATTGAACGCTGGTATTGTTGGTGTTTCGAATCACCCTGGTTGTATGACTCGAATCATACTAAAAGGAGACTCGAGAGTGCAGTTTTATACACAATGGTTCGGCACGCTTCTTCTCGGAAAACACACACACTTTTAAAACCTGAAAAGGTTCCTACCCCTACGGAGCATATTCCAGTCTTCTCGGGTTGCAGAACGCCGCGGCAGCATATGGGAACAGTATTTAGCGTTTCGTGAGTTCCTTCTGACTCTCAGACTGTTTTGTTTGCCTACTACAGGGCAAATAGTTCTCAGAAAATGTCAGATAGTTTTCCTATTACAGGGCGATCTCAAAAAAAGAAACATAAAAAAAAGACCTGAACCTCTTCGCGAACGCCTACAACGCCTACAACGTTTCCCCGGGGTCTCGCAACTACGGCATGAGCAACCAGGGAGGAGCATACGGTACCTACTAGGATTTTTGGTTCTCCCCACAACATAGCGCGCGGTTCTTAATTTGGAAATGGAAAAACGTCTCATGCCGACGACGACCGTTTCATGAAAACAAAAATTGCACACCAACATCTCCTCAGGCAACAGCAACAACTACGGCGCTGGGCAGAACAACCGCAACGCCGGGAACGCAGGAGGATATGGCGCGAACAACATGGCCTCGGTACTTTTTATCACTCCCCATCCCTAGTAGTAGTACAAGAAACACTGCGATCTCCAATAACATACTAGACCAGATTCCCAGAACGGACATGAATGCTAGGTGTCAAGAATTAAGATTTCTTTACCCGCAGAAAAGAAAAAAAAACACACCTACAATGAAAAGAACACCTCCGGCGTCCAGACCCACCACGGCTTTGGGCACCAGGCTGCAGGCCACCAGGCTGTGAACGCGCACAGGTCGAATCAGACTGCGAACCACCATGGGGCGAAGGGCGGACAGTCCACGGGGAATGCGTTCGATACGTTGCATGCGTTGCTCAGCAAGAACTCTAATGCAAATCACGTGAATGGTATTACTTACTACTATTAATAGTGTTCTTTTTTTTTTTCTAACTTTTGGGGGCGCGGGGGGAAGGGTATTTTCCAATTTTCTGAAACAGTGGGTTGCTAAAATCGAAAACTCTTCCGATAGTCCGAAAACTCTTCCGATTGTCCGAAAAAAAAGGAAAATTTTTTACCCGGAAAAGCAAAAAGGAGAAAAAAAAGGCGGGCATCACCAAGCCAACGCTCCCGGGCATCACCACGGCGCAGCACAGAACAACATGTCCGGCGGGCAGCAATCGGGCTACCCCAATGCTGCGCACCACCAGGCCGCGCAGTCTGGCGGCTATGCGCAGAACCTCAACACGCAGAACATGGGGGGCTATTCGGCCCAGCAGACTCAGAACTCGCAGGGCGGCGCCAACGTGAACTACGCGGCAGCAAACCAGAACGCGCAGCAGATGGGGGTATCATTTTTTATCATAGTAGGGCGGAAGAAGACTTCTTTTGGGGGGTAATCACCGTACATTTATTTCTCATACCCGATATTCGATCTCCATTATGCTAGACCAGAACGAAACATTATTGCGACCCCGAAACAATTATGATTTTTTTACCCGGAAACAAACACAGGGCTACCCGTCGAACTACGCCGCCTCCGCCAATTCCAACGGGTTTCACGAGAATGGTAGGTAGTGTGCATTTCTCTGGGGCATGCGAATTTGATTCCCAACATTTTTCCAATGAGATGACGGTTCATACTAATGTTTTTAACACACACAACATGCAGTAATTGCCCCCCTGAGGAATGCACAACACATAACGGTGCTGGCCGACAAGTAACCTCCCACCACCCGCTCGCCACGGGAGCTGCCAGCGGCACGTCTACCGCGAACGCCTCCCCCACCGACCACAACGTTGCTGCCGCCGCAGCCGCCGCCTACGCAGCTGCCGCCGCACATCACGGAGCCGGCGGGGCCGGTGCAGGGGTTGCGGGAGCCGGTGTGGCCGGTGACTCGGGTGCGGCAGCTGGCGCCGCGGCGGGAGGAAACGCTTCGGCGGAAGGGGCGAGGAGTGCGCATGATGGAGGAAACGCTGGAGGGGAGCAGACTGGTTTTATAGTTGGCTTTTTTTTTGCTTTTACCGGGCAAAAAAATCATAATTATTTCGGAGCAATAATGTTTCGTTCTGGTCTAGGATAATGGAGATCGGGTATGAGAAATTTGGGACAAATGTGATTGATATGTTTTTGTTTTTTGGCAAAAATTGTCCTTCTCCGAAGCTGCATTGAAACCACACTACACCGACGACGTATTACTGTCGTGAAAAAAGGTCTCCTCGGCTACTGGCCCAACTACGCCGCCGCGTACGAGTAAACAGTTCAACAGCGAGGTGTTTGGCAGTTCTTCAGGCAGACAAACGAGGTGTTTGGCAGTTCTTCAGAACTAAACGAGGTATGGTGCTATTATTCTTCCCCGCAATTGCGCACGCTTGTATCGCCGATGTGTACGATCTCCCATTTTCCGGGCAAAAAAATCATAATTATTTCGGAGCAATAATGTTTCGTTCTGGTCTAGGATGATGGAGATCGGGTATGAGAAATATTATGATTTTTTTACCAAAGGGCGCAGCCCTGCCGGCAGGCGAGATGCATTTAGCAGCGCCGGAACAACGAGGCCGGAAGAGCGAGGACATGATGATTTTGCAAAAACCAAATTTGGGCGACACGGGCGGGACAGACCACATTAGTGTGGAGATGCGTGGCGGCGGCAGTGACTGTGCCTGTGCGTGTCATCAGTCTGGATCTGATCGCAAATGGGGGCTCGGAGCCAGGTATACAAATGGCGGAGAGCGCCCTATGTCATCCTCCTCGGACTCAGAGCGAAGATTCGCCTCCTCGTTTTGCTCAATAGCGCGGAAAATGGCTAAGGCCAGTCTCATAAAACTACGCCCGCTATTGCCCTGTTGCGGCAAGGATGGGGTCAAGGATGGGGTGCGCAAATTGAAACCGGGGGGCCATGAAACTAGAAACAAGACGTCGGGGGGTTTGCCGTCACCCGCAGCACACAAGAGAAAACCCGCGCTCCGCAATGGAGGTCGTGATGATGCGGTACCTTCGTTTTCCACACGGGGCGTCGGCGGCGCCGGTCCCCAACAATCCGCGGGGGGCGGCGAAGAAAGGCGGAATGGCATGGGCATTAAGATTCCCAGCAGCGTCTTTCTCGAGGAATATGACGACGAACTCGGCAATGCGCCGTCGCGCAGTCTGCGCGATCTCCGAACCCTCGATGGCGCGATGATGCCCGGCGGCGGGGCTGAGCTGGATGCTTCCGCTGCGGCGGTCAAGGTTTCCCATGCGGCAGTTCAGTCACAGCCATTAGACGACGTTGAGATCATGTCACAGCGGTCGCGGCATTTGCTGTCCGACAGCGGAAGTAGGGGTAGCGGCGGGGGGCGGCTGAGCATTGATGCTATTATTACTAGGAGCAACTTCGGCATTGAAGGAAACTACGGACCTGAGGATTATACATCGAATCGCAACGACGAAAGGTTTCCGCTTCGAGAAGAAGAAGCAGTACCCTCCTCCGGGGAGCAACGGGGGGGGCGCGCGACAAGTACTGCGACTGGCACGGATTTCTATCCGATTGAGATTCATCGAGATAGTCTTACATCGTCGAGTCGAATAGCAACGAGTAGTAAAACGAGTGGCGGTGCACACAGATCTCCCAGCAAAAACTCCAAGGCGACAGGGTCGCAAAATTCAGGAGTGGGCCAAAACAGTGGTTCGTTTTGCGGATAAAAAAATCATAAGTCTTGCGGGGTCGCACTAGTGTTCGTTCTCCTAATAATGATAAGGGAGATCTGATCGAACAAAAATGAGCACTGTTTTGGCCCACTCGCAAAATTCAGCGCTGGATAATGATCTAGAGGTTGATAGTGCAGATGCTATTATCAACCGACGCAGGTCCAGGTCAGGAAGTGTCCCGTCCCTCGATAACGGCATCGCGGAGGCGGAGGAGGTCGGCATCGCAAGCCAGAACAGCGGAATGGTCGCAAGTTCAACAACGGCCACGACTCGAGGAGGATCCAGAAGGCGCGGCCGGGGATCGCACATTACCCCGCTGCCGGTGCTCACATTTTAACTGGGCAAATAATTCATAATTCTTGCGGAGCAATACTGTTTCGTTCAACTTCTGGTCTAGTATAATGGAGATTGAAAAATATTCATTAACTATTTTTTTGAATATTTAATATTTTTTTGCCCTGTTAAAAATGTGTTTACCCGCTTCAGACGCCGATTGAGGAGCGCGACGGAAGCAACCCCCGAGGCCGTTTTGATTCGGTGCGGTCTTCAGATTTGGATTCGCCGGGGGGAGGGGGGCGGTATTCCGTGCGTTCTTCGTCGAAGAAGCGGGACTCCTCGAGCTCGCGGAATACGTCGAAAAAGAAGCCGCGCACCCTGAAAAGTGAAGGTAGTCTGGGGTAAATAAGTCATAATTGAATTCTTACGGGGTCGCACAAATGTTCGTTCTGGTTTTTTATTAAAAAATCGAAAATTTTTTAATAAAAAACAAATTCACAATTAATTACCCCGGGAATCGACACTGCACCCTGAAAATGCAGGAGCGCATGCGCAGACTGATCTACTACAAGGAAGAGCTCGCCCACAAACTGGGGGTGACCCAGGACGTAATGATGTATATCCTAGAGTTCGTTTTGACGCCCAAAACCGTCGCCAGGTACGCCAGGGTATGCAAGCAGTTTCAGTGGTATTTCTCACCTTTTTGCGGGCAAAAACATCATAATTCTTTCGGAGCAATAATATTTCGTTCTGCTCTAGTATAATGGAGATCGAAAAGCGGGTATGAGAAATATTCACAATTTTACTATTTCTACTATTAGTCCGAACTGTCTCTTTAGACCCGAATTGCGCAAACCCCCTCTGAGTCTTGTTGATTTGGAAAACAGTCATAATAGGTCTCCACAGGTTCCCAACAAAGAGTCCTATTAGGGGAGAAGAGGAGGAACCAAAGGTTAAACCGTAACTAAAGTTCTAAACTGTTTTAGAAAAAAAGGCACTGCGACGAACTCCGCCGGGGAAAGTTCCCCCTGCAGCAATGCGTGTTTGCGCCGAGCACGGAGTCCAATCCGGGCAAAAAAATCATAATTATTTCGGAGCAATAATGTTTCGTTCTGGTCTAGGATAATGGAGATCGGGTATGAGAAATATTATGATTTTTTTAATTTCAAATCCTCGATCAAGGCCTTGTCCGACGCGAATAGGGCGGCGCTTGAGGACGTCTTCTGGGAAAAGTGGAAGAGTATACTTTTTTTGGGGTTTTTCAGATTTTTTTTTTGGCCGTCGATTTTTGTTTTTACGCAGCGGTAGACACATGGTGTATATACGAAACCTATGGCAAAAACACTTAAGGCGGCTTCAAATTTACACTGCCAAAGCGCTCAGCCCATCAAGATCCCTCGAATTTGAATCAGAGGGTGCCGATTCGGGTATTTTTCCCGGGGCAAATAATTCATAATCCTCACGGAGCAATAATGTTTCGTTCTGGTCTGGTATAATGGAGATGTGCTGTCTTTCTGTCATTTTTGGGGGGTTGTTTGTTACTATTTCCTCCACACCCTCCTCATTCGGTCCCCACACGATTCCTGACTGCCCCGCTGGGGCAAACCTAATTGCCCCGCTGGGGCAAAAAAAAAAAAAAAACTCGGTCTGCGCAACCTAATTGCCCCGTTGGCATTGGCGCAACATTCTTTAAAGAAAAATGACCCCAATAGCCCAACCCACCCTGGTAAACGACAAACCCCAATGCAGGATTTCATCGACGTTTCCGAGGAGATTTGCTTCGGCAATCTACACTCGAC
>Ga0099798_10231_pt1 | contig 18980 bp, 19 predicted proteins | sample Uncmet_Sort29A_1_FD_89870 | JGI IMG/M metagenome (GOLD analysis project Ga0099798, IMG submission 89870) | Marine eukaryotic communities from CALCOFI LINE 67, Pacific Ocean - CN13ID_Sort29A_1 | ecosystem: Environmental > Aquatic > Marine > Oceanic | place: Pacific Ocean: Monterey Bay | collected...
TAAGGGTTTTTTTGATTTTTTTTGAATTTTTGAGTTGGATTATAAAAAAATCGTGTTAAATGGGCTGTGGGTGACAAAATTGTTAGAGTTAACAACGCGGCGATGAGAAATGTCGACGAAATGGCGAAAATAATTACGGAAGAAACAGAATCAATAAAAACCGTAACTGTTTTCCGTACGATCAAGAAAACTTTCGAAAATGCAGGCATTGGTCTTGATGAGATTCAACCCGCGCAGGGGTGGAGAGTACCAGCTCCCACGAAAGTGATCACATTCACCGACTCGATTGGAAATATTGACGAATTCAGTAACCCCTGCGATCCAAATTTTAGAATTCACATCGAACATACACGTGATCTTTTAAATGCCTTGCAGGTCAACAAGGATCGGAGGCGGATCAATTTTTTCGACAAACAAATAGCAAGGTTTACAGAACCCCCTGAAGAATTTGTTGATCAGGAAAGAGAGACAGACATTACAGTGTTGCGGATGAGTAAATTTAAACCACAGGATTTCGTCACTGACATCTGTTTTGATGGAAACGACTTGCCAGGACGAAGAAGTAATCGTCATATTGATGAATGGTTGACAGAACCTGTGACGGATAAATTCGTTTTTTCGAAACAAACTGATCAACCTCCACTTCACGAAGTGAATGGAAACTCGTCTATTCTCGAAGATGTTTTCCAAGGAAGCAGCATACCAGTTGGAACACTTGAGCTGTTTGTGGACGGTGAAATTTACAGACCCGCGCTGGAACCACCATCATCCCCAGCAACAACCATAACAAAAGATTTTTTTGCGGGAACAGATAACACGATTTTTTTATAATCGAACTCATTTTTTTTTGATTTTTTGGTCCATTTAAAGGTTTTTTTTTTGACATTTTTTGAATAAAAAAACGAGTCCGATTATAAAAAAATCGTGTTTATTCGTCCCGGTGCGCAGGTTGAAATCCAGAACATTGCGGCAAAAAAGGAATTGAATGGGCTAGTCGGTAGAGTGGTTGCATTTCACGGGGGTACTAGCGGAAGGTGGGAAGTTACTATAAAAATTGGAGAACATCAGCCAGACAGAGTTTTTCGGGTTAAAGAAGCCAATTTAATTCCTGTGATATGCACCATTGTCCCTGGTGCGAAAGTTAGCGAAGGTGCGCTGGTTTTGATCCAAGGTATTGAGAGTACTAAACCGTACTACTCTTTGAACGGTAAGGTCGGAAAAGTGCGTGAGTTTGTTGCCGCAAGAGGTCGCTGGGTAGTGGATGTGAAAGAAGTTCGAGAGAGTGAAGACGACCACGAAGCACCAGCATTGGAAGAAGCTATGCTAACCGTTGTCAAATACGCTAATGAAAGTCAATTCTATGACGATGAGAGGAAAGAAAAAGAAAAATACGAAAGAAGCACGCTGTATATTGAAAATTTACAAGACGGCGTGTATGAACCAGAAACTAGAGGAAAAATAGAGGAGAGACACAAACTACCACCAAAATGTAGGAGTGATTCTTTCGATATTGCACAAATAAAAAAAATGCATTTGTGGTTTGAGTATTTCAGGCAAGGACGATCAAGACTAATGCTATTATCATCTGACGAAAATCATTTTCCGTGCATGAGTTCTGAATTTTTATCTTTGATCAGAAACGCTGACCTAACCGATGCGATGCAAGCTGGGGCCTGTATGATGGGCGAAGAAATAAACGACGATGATGTTGATGCTGATGAGGGTGATAGTTCTGGTACTCGTAAAAAAACTGCTGCGCCATTATCAGCTTTCAAGTACGAAGGTGCTACTACTAACAGTGCTACCAGTACCAGCTCTTCTGGTGCGTTATTAACTGAGCGTATGTAACAAGCCGCCGAGTAAATCAGTGCTGAAAATATTCAAAAATGGACCAAAAAATATCCAAAAATCAACGTTTTTTGAAGATTTTTGGTCATAAATTCAAATTTTGTCCAGCACTGATTTACTCGGCGGCTTGTTATGTTGTGTTTTGATACTGGTACTCCGCAAAAAGAAGATAATAATATTTTTTTCAAAAAGGATGTAGGAAAACTCTTCAGACGAGGCGATAAAGTTGTGCAACTTCATACTACCTTCACTACGAACGGTGAGTGGACAAAAAAAAGTCCCACGAAAAGAATGCCGCACGAAAAATGCCACGAACAAGACCGTCTTGTTTTTGACAGTGGTTCTGGTTCTTGGGTTATTAAAAAAATCGTTTGTGATGGTGGAGTGGAGCAAAGACCGGTAATAAAAAATAATTCTTTTGACAAATTCGAAAAGTATTTCACGTATGATGCTGGAGTAAAAGGTGAAGTTCGTTCTTGGCCACTTGAGAAGAAGAAAGGGGCAGAAGAAACAAGAAGTGGGGAAGAAAAATATAATTAACACGATTTTTTTAGAATCCGACTCATTTTTTTTTCCCATTTTTTGACCCGTTTTAAGGGTTTTTTTGATTTTTTTTGTCATTTTGAGTCGGATTATAAAAAAATCGTGTTATTTTGGATGAAATTCTGGATTCTGCTTTTGAAGAGAAGGAAATCCGTGTGTTGAGCGAAGGTAAATCTCTTGCTGAAGAGCTTGACGAAATAACGGAATTATCGCTGGAAAAACATACAACAATAACACATAATACTTTCAAATTTCCGCCGCTCATTTCTGACGCTCTGTTTCAAAAGATTCTAAGAAGTGGTTCTTCGTTTCCACCAATAATATCTGGAGGCAGTACTAATAATGTTTTTGAAGACCCAAATTCCACCGTCGACAAATACATCAGCACTCCGGTTATGGTTCGGTGCAGCTTGGAAGATCTGAAAACTGGTGATGATGCTGCATCTTTTGTGGAAAAGAGTTACCCTTCTCCCTTGCAGCCTGGGGATATCATAACCGCGGTAAAAATGACAGTGACGATGGAAGAGGAAAACAGTGGCGGAAGTGAAAATGGATGGAAAGAGACAGCTTATTTAAAAATACCCATAAATAACCGGACTGTACCAACGACATTTAGATATTTTGATGATACAGCATCAGAATTTTTCAGTGGCGAAAAACGAGATAAGAGCGAGGATACTAAGAAGTTGTTGTTGGAAAAGTTGTCAGAATATTTTGAACCTTTCGAAAGACCTGTGACAATTAAATGGACAGAACAAATTCATGAAGAACTGTTCCGCCGATTAGAACATTTTGATGTTACCAATGAAGGCAAATTAATCATCAAAAGAAATACAGAAACAGATGCATACGAACGTGAAAGGAAGAAAATAGTTGGCATTTTCAAACACGGTACAAATGGATCACACACAACAAGCCGCCGAGTAAATCAGTGCCGGGGAAAATTTAAATTTTGGACCACAAATCTTCAAAAAAACCTTGATTTTTATGTTTTTTGATCCATTTTTGAAAATTTTCAGCACTGATTAACTGGACCCGCTTGTTACACCGAAACAACAAACCCAATGTTATTTTTTGGGGATATAGTTTCTGGTGTTCTTCCTGAAAGCAGTGACGAAGGAAAGATTAAAATTTTGAGGAAACTCATTCAGAATGCAAGAAAAAATGGAGAAATAACGGTACACCGCATAACGACACGTGTTAAGAAAAAATTGCTCGAAAAAGACCGAGTCTATCTTTCAGAACAAACCGACTTAAAGCCCGGTGATGAACTTCGGTTTATCAACCAATTTAGACCAATCACTGATTTTGAAAGCATAAAAATCGCATTCACCAAAGGAAGGCGACAATCCGGCGAAGAAACATACGAAACACCGCTAAAATCATTGAATATAGTTCGTGACGATTTCAGAATTGTTTCAGATATAATAAATGGTGATGGTAGAGATTTCTCACCCCAATCATTGTTGCAGTATTTAGTCGATTATGCTGAACCGACGGAAGAAGAAGGAGAAGAGTCAGAGTATGAAGAAGAAGATGATTTTGAATATGATGGTGGTGGTGGTGATGCTGCTGCTGCTGATGACGATGGTGATGACGATGGTGATGATCATGGTGGTGAGCAGGTGACAAACCTTTCCCCGGAACAGAGGCACTCAAGCGATTCGGGCAGTAGTGATGATTTTCTTGCGATGATCAATGGCGCAGAAGCTTCAAACTTTCTGGTCGGTCTAGGTCGGAAATCTCATTTTTGATCGTTTTTTGGTCCAAAATCGTTGGCTTCTTTTGATATTTTTTTAATTTTTTGACCAAAAATAGTAAATTGTTTGTTTTCACGTTTCAAGTATACTATCAGAAAGTTTGAAGAAGCGATTCACCGGAAAAAACGCTCCCCGGAAATGCAGCAAAAGCAGGCGCGGAGACGGCTTTTGTCTGCGGAACCGGATGTTAAGATAAGAGTCACGCCGATTGACAGAAATATTGACAAAAAAGGAACAGATTGTCCTTTGCCATTTGTCTCTTTTAACGGTGATCATCTAAAATCCTACTACCCTTTATCACTAGTCATCAAACGATCTACGCTGTCATCGATAATTATCAGACGCGGTGTGCCGAGGGTGACAAAACTGACGGTTAATAGATATAACGATTTCTATAAAACGGACTACCATGCCCCCGGCGACACCAGAGGGGAAAAGGAAAAAAGGTGCGCTTTTAAAGTTTTCCCCTTGGCAAAAGACCCGCTTTTAATCGGCGGAGAAGAATCGAACGGAGGGAGGAAATTATTAATAGGAGGAGGAGGAAGTGGGGATAAGTCCAAGAAAAAGAAGCGTGTTAGATTAAACACAGATTTGATACGGATTGCTTCTCGCCGCGGCTCTGGCCGCTCATCCAGGAGGACAAGAGAAGCAGACGATGCTAGTGGCCGCAGCGACACCGATGGTGCCGATGACGAACCTGCTTCCCGAGCCACTACTATCATGCCCAGCAGTCGCAACGTCGACTACGAAGATCGTGTCCGTCTGTTCTACTGCGACGACGAAGGGCAGCCGTTAGTTCCGGTCCGGACAGCCGGAAATATAAATAGCGATTACACCTACGCTTTTCAGGTGATCGATGGCAGGAAATTTGGCGAGAAAAGGATTGGGTCGGAAGATGGGAACGACATACTCTAAATTCCTTAAAAGTCGAAACGGGGCTAAATAAGGTTTTTGGTGCAAAAAATACGGTTTTTGGGCTGAAAAATAGGTGTTTTGGTCCAAAATACATTATTTTGCACCGTTTCGATTATTATGGAAAATCGAGTATTGATGTCCCATTCTCTTGTTAAGCAGCTGCGACCTAGCAGGCAACGCGGTATTAAGAGCACTAAGACGAGACACCCTAGTGCAATGGTCAGAAAAAGACCGGGGAGTCGCAGAAGAAATTGACACACTCCGTAGAATTTTTAGTGCTTTTTATACGTTATCTATCCATTTAGTTTGCCAGTGCTGAAAGATTAAATAATTTTAAATAATTTATTTTCCATTAGTTACTATATTTGTTTGGGAAGAATTTGCGCATCTATTCTTCGAAGAACAGATGTTTGAGAATAGAATATTTTGGCGAAAACAATCACCGATATTTCGAATTGAGTTTTGGATATTTTGGAATCTTAGAGCTGTTAGAATTTTATTTTGGTCGTTTTTTTTCCCCTTTTTTTCCAGAGCGACGAATTTTCTACGTCTTTTTAAAATTTATTTTGGGAACTGTCTTCTTTTTTTTCTCATTTTTTTTGTTCTATTCTTTTTTTTTTTCCACGAATAACGGCCCCCCAAATATGTTATGGAAACAAAACACAGAGTATGATATGGTATAAGAAAGAGTGTGCATTCTTTTTTTTTTTGAAATTATCCCAGGCCCAGGTTGTATTAAAACACACCGTATTGTTTTATATAATCTTGAACAACCCCCACAAACAAAAAAAAATCTCAAAATGTCAAAAAAGCGTGAGCAAGTGAACGTTTTCGAACTTGAAAAATACCTGAACCAGGCGGTATACGTAAAATTCACAGGCGGACGTGAAGTACGAGGGATTTTGAAAGGGCATGATGCGGTAACAAATCTTGTTTTGGACGATGCGAAAGAGTTCTTGCGAGATCCGAATGATCCTACGAAAGTTTTAGATAAAACGCGGAATTTAGGACTCTTGGTTTGCCGGGGACCGAGTGTGGTATTGGTGCATCCAGCGGAAAATGTGCATGAGGTGGACCCGGAAGAATTGCAAAAGATGGCGGAATAAGGAAGAACTTAGAGTGATTTTTTGAGGAACAAAATAATTATTGGTAGAGGAGAGGGAGACAGTTGTCGGTGGCGAGTATACTAATGAAAACAACCAGTAGTATTTCAGTGTGGGGGGAATATGGATTGCCAGATAGGAAAGCGAGACAGCACATAATACTATGTTTGACACATTTTTTTTTACCTATTCCTTCTTTCGGTGGACATAATTGTCGCGCCAAAACATCATGTGCTACATATTTGAGTACAAGTTTTTGAAAAAAAAGACTCATTTTGAAACGTGATTTTGGAATAAATGCATTTTTTTTTTTTTGAAATTCAAGAAACCAAAATCAACCAATCGTGCGAGGGCTGGGAAAAAAACGAAGGACTTTCATCAAAACCCATTGATCTACATTCATCGACATCACCAAACCTACTATCTTTAATTCCAAATAAAACGTCATTTGGCATCAGAATATCGAATCCCTTTTCGCAATTATTATTTTCATTTGTGTATAAATTCAGATCAAATGTTTTTCTAGTCATCTATTTTTGTTTGTTTTAAACACCCTGTAGTCGCATGTGTTTTTTCTTAAAGTAATGCCTTAAAAATTGTGTGTTCAAATTTAAGTTACTAAAAAGACATGGGTAATTCCCTGTTCGCCCCCGATGGCCCTACTAATATTGTTACCGAGGATGGTGACAATCTCCCCAGCCCGAGAAATCGTGCAAATCAAACTCGGGCGAGTTCTCGTCAGCACGCTGAAGGCAGGGCAAATAGTATTTTAGCGAACCAATTAAGGCATTTTCGTGATTCTGAACACACGGAAAACATCAGAAACGCTGTACCGATGAAGAATTTTCCAATTCCACGCATGCAGCAGCCGGAAATCGAGGCCATTCCAGAAGTGAGGGAAAACCCTTTGAACATTCGTGCACGGAGTTTAAAATGTGATTTTTCTGGTAAAGTTGAATTCGTCTACGACCATGCTGTGCCGGTGTACTTACTAATCTCAGTCCGCATGCAACTCATGAATAAAGATGGCGTGAAGACGCATAACGCAACGTTTCATACAAAATGGATTGAGCATCAGGTCACCGGTCAGAGGCGAATATTGAGTGGGTTTTTAAATTGGATGAGTCTTGAGAAATACAGGGAGAAATTAACAAGCCGGTCTGAGTTAAATCAGTGCTGGGGTAAATTTTGAATTTTGGACCAAAAAATGCTTAAAAAAACGCGGTTTTTCATGTTTTTTGGTCCATTTTTGATCAAAATTTCAGCACTGATTTACTCGGCGTCTTGTTAATTACTCTTTCACGCATCCGGGGACTGGAATCATGAAACAATTCCACCTAACAAGATTTTTTCATAATCCGACTCAAAATTAAAAAAAAAAAATATCAAAAAAACCCTTAAAATGGCCCAAAAAATGATTTTTTTTTAGTCGGATTATAAAAAAATCTTGTTACCTGATTTTGACGGCGACACCGAAATTGATGTGTATATACTTGACGAGATTTCGATTTCGTTAGTCGCTCAGACCGATGAGCTGATTCACTCGCTACCGGATGATATGGTGATTGGTATCGATGATTTTAATGCAGAATTAATGAGAATTGCAGATGATAGAGAGGATGAACTTAAGTCTGCTTTAGAAGAGGTTGCGAAGAAAAAGGAGAATATGACTGAGACGATAGAGAATTTCAATCTTAAGTTTAAAACAGAAACAAACCCTGTTTTTGGAACCAGTAGTACTATTCTATCAAAAGCTAATTCGCCACCGAAGAATCAGGACGGCAGTGTCACTGATAATAACAGTAAAACAACGGCGTCCACAAGCGAAGAGGCAGAGCAAGTACAAGAACAGCCCGCCTCAACAATGGTGGTACAATCTCCAAAACAATACAATCTCCGATTCGCGGCTGAAGCAATACAGCAATTATCTTCCCCGAATAGCAACCAGCCAAAAACCACCGACTCGGCAACAAGCGGTGGTGCAGGCCAAGGAAAGCCAGAAGACAATTCTCCTGGCGACAATATCACAACCAGCAGTTACACCAGCGAAATAAGCCAAAATAGTGAGAGTAGTACTGGCGCGAAAAAAATGGATACGCATGAGCAAACATTAGACGAAGTAAAAAACAATGGTACGAATGACAAAATCGGCGCGCTTTTTGTTGAAGACGAAAAATACCAAGAGCTCAAAAGCGGAAGTCGGATGGACATTGTTGGTGAATCGAGTAATAGCAGTTTTCCCAAGTCCGATGACAATTTGGATTCTGAAAATAAAAGTACACATGAACAATGCCCAACAAACTCTGATTCAAAAAAGATTACAAAAACACCAGCCTACCTCGCGTACGAAAAAATAAAAACAACCTACCCACCGACTACTACAAACACTTTCGCTATTCCACCAGACTGCTACCAAACCCCAACTTGTAACCAAGATTCCGACGCGTCAATTTCTGAAAAAACCTATACATCATTGTGGTCAGATTTCCAAAAATATCGAGCCAAAACAGATCACAAATTGCTATCAAAAGCACTGCCACCGGCTTTATTAACTGTACCGACCTGGGACGAACATTTAGATTTTATCGATTTTCAAAAATTGCAAAATTCCCCAATATACACAGCCCCATTTCGGCTCACCACGAAACACATACGAAAACACGACGAAGACATTATTGGACAGAAAAAGTTGAAAGAATATTATTATTCAAACTGGGGGCGCCAGAATTCGGCGGGGCCTATATCTGCTAGAATTTTGAAATCGTCTGAGGATTACATCAATCTTTGCAGTGGAAAATCAGCTTACGAAACCGAGCAGAAATTAACCATGAAAGTTCCGGCCGCTTCGGCCGCAAAAAACGAATTAACGCCCGAAACATATGAACTCCAAAATCTTTTTGGCGGGACAGAAAACAACAGCGCGAATGAAAACAATTCAGAAGATAGCCTCTGCATAATCTGCATGTGTGATCCAAGCTCCATAGTTGTTATGCCGTGCCGTCATATGTGTTTATGCGGGGAATGCGTGAGAAGTTTACGGGATCGGAGCCAGTTTCGAAGCTACAAATGTCCGATATGCAGAGAGAGGGTCAGTAACTATTTGGAAGTTACTGAGCAAGACGGGGATTCTTTGAAGGAATGAGTAATAAAAATTCAAACATTTTTTGAAAAAAAAATCCTTTTTAAACGAAAAAACACAAAATGAGATCAACCAGCAACCATGTTGCTGTAAAAGAAAAAACTTCACAACATTGATTTGGGCGAATTGCAATTGCAGCTCGCCGTTCTGTCTAGAATTATCGATTTGTTTATTCCACGGAAAAAAAGATTCGACGATGGGTGTATTTTTTTTTTTTCTGTTTCTAGGGGGAAAAAAAAACACACAAATGGTGGTTTTGGTTTGCATGGATTTGGATAGGGCCGGCAATACACGGGGAATTAATCGCGAAACTTGAGAGAGCGCAATGTTACTAGTTAAAGTAATTATTAGAGTATTTTTTTGACGATGAAATTAAATAGTCTAGGCGTATTTGAAATTTCGTGCAGGGAATTAATACATCATTTACCACGTGATTCGTGTGGATTTATTTGCAAAAAAATAAACTTAAAGTTGATTTCTATAAACAGCACAACAAAAAAGATGGAGGCTGTGAACCATTACTTAAAAACGGCGGTTGAAATCATCCCCCAAGGACCGAAATTCCTTGAACTAGGCTACCCAGCCTGGTTAATCACCATCACACCCTGTTTAATAGCGTTGGTCGCATTCATTGGCACATTGAAAACACTTTCCAAATTAGAAGTAACGTGCGAAATTGTAATTGACAAGCCGAAAAACATGGTATGGCCAATGGTCCAGGATGTTAGCAAATGGAAGTTCTGGTATCATATTTTCCCGGTTGATCCAAACATGGTTGTCAATATTGATGAAGATCAGAAAAAACTGTCGTACGAATCCCAACGCGTTGGCACAGCATCGGTCCAAAAAGCGCTAGAGCATGAAGAACGTGTTTTGATATATTATTACGAATCTGTGAAGCCATTCCAGCAGAAAATAAAGTTTAGATTTGAATTCATAGAAGAGGAAGCCGCAGATGGGAAAAAACAAACGCGTGTGTCCTGGACAACGAAATCAAGACTCCCAATGTATTTCTTTTTCTTAAGACGACTCTTTTTGGGTATAACTACGATTGATCATGAGCGTGGGTTGAGAAACTTGAAAGATTTGGTGGAGAAAGCGTTTGTTCCAAGTAGGATCACAGATCCTAAAACCGACGGTAAAGCGAAGGATGCTGAGGAAAGTATTGGTGGAAAAAATGAGAAAAAAGAGAATATTAGGAATTCGCAAAATTCCGAAAATTCTCAGAATTAACACGATTTGTTAAATAACCGGACTCATTTTTCATTTGTTGGTCCATTTAAAGGTTTTGTTTTTCATTTTTTTTGAACTCCGAGTACTAAAAAAACCTTGTCAACTCCTCAAATTCTGAATCGTCATCAGGCTCAGAAATTTTTCTAAATCCGGAAGATATCACGAATTTCGACGGTCTAATCTACCTCGGTATAAAGTTAAATTGCACATTCGAAGACGTCGGTGCTGAAATTTAATACGATTTTTTTTGTAATTGGACTCGTTTTTTTATCTTTTTTGGTTCACTTTAAGGGTTTTTCTAATTTTTTTGAGTCCGATTATAGAAAAATGGTGTTATTTCACAAGCATTCACCGACATAGAAATGATCCTAGGGTATGCGGAATTATCTTTTCACCCGACAAATAACACGATTTTTTTACAATTGGACTCATTTTGTTGATTTTTTGACCCATTTTAAGGGTTTTTTTGATTTTTTTTTCATTTTTTGAGTCCGATTATAAAAAAATCGTGTTAAATCCAAAGTACGGCGCATGTCTGCCTTACGTTTGTGTCTATCATAAAACTGACATGGTGAATTTGAAAATGACTCTAGTAGCTGGCATTCCATTGTTAGATAGAAAGCCGGAAGATGTTGAGAAGCTAAAGCAGTTTTTAACCGAGTCAAACAGACAAAATCGTTTTGGTCCGAAAGAATTCGAACTGAGAACCATGCCTAAAATGAAATGCTACGTAATTAACCACACTGGACCTTATAAACATCTCGGAAACGCATGGGCAAGGGGAATAACGATGGTTAGAAATGGGGAGTTGAAAGTTGACAGAAGGCATGCGTGTTTTGAACTGTATTTGACACATCCGAAGTTGGTTAAAAATGAAGACTTTGATACGAAAACGGCTCTGTATTTCCCTGTCTCTGTTCAAGATAAAGTACCTTCGAGGGTTGAAGAGGATGAATTAACAAGATTTTTTTAATCCGACTCGTTTTTTGTTCCATTTTTTGGTCCGAGCGAAGGGTTTTAAAAAGATAATTTTTAAAAGTGTTTTGATATTCCAATCCCCATAAAAGGATCTCACCGTCATTTCAATCCCCATAAAAGGATCTCACCGTCATTTCAATCCCCATAAATGGATCTCACCGTCATTTCAATCACCATAAAAGGATCTCACCGTCATTTCAATCACCATAAAAGGATCTCACCGTCACGGAAAAAACCAAAAAAACTGATCATTTTGAGTCGGATTATAAAAAATCGTGTTATTTCAACTGTGTGGAAGTTAATGAAGCTGAGGAGCATGCGGCGAGGTTGCGACAAAGAAGGCATATTTTGCAACAACCTGAAATGTTTTGATGGAAACAACTGCGGAAAAAAACTGCCGGGGATTTATTTCCTTCGAAATTATGGGAGGATCGAAGTATTAATGTTGTTTTTATGGCAACAAATTGATGAAAAAAAAATTCGAAGAAAACACGATGCTTGTAGTAATTACTGTAGCTTTTTATGGCCATCCGAGAGAATTTCGTCGAGAGAGAAGACCGTTTTTCATTTGTATATTATTGTTTTTTTGTTTGATTGCAGACCCCAACAACCCCAAGTTGTTTTATTAAAAAAAAGCAAACAAATTCCCAAGACAAAAATGGCTTCCCTACCACCCACACGAATGTCCTAGCATTCGTTTAGTTAAAAAAATGGCGGTTAAACCGAGGCAACTCGGCTCTGTCTTGTGCATTTTATGCGCTGTTGTTTCGGTTTTGATCCATTTTGCGTTTTTGTTTCTAAATTTTGGATGCGCAGCAGCAGACGCAGCAGCCAATGTTCTTGAAAAAAAGTCTCCAATAACTGATAATACCTTGATTTTCAGCCCACTTCGTGGATCACGCGCTTATAAATTCTGTGTTGAAGAAAAACCGAACCAAAAATGCAGTTCAAAGCTCTCGCACTCCTTCAAAAATCCGAAAGTCGCAAATAACAAGCCGCCGAGTAAACCAGTGCTGAAAATTTTCAAAAATGGGCCAAAAACCATCAACAATCAACGGATTTTTGAACTTTTTTTGCCAAAAATTCAAAATTTTTACCCGGCACTGATTTACTCGGCGGCTTGTTAAATTTGGTCGTGGAAAAGGCAAAAGACTACCGGTACATGGCGAGGTTTTTGAGGGAAGCAACACCTATTATGGGTTTTGGATATTCCGAATTGATTGAGGGCGCCGAACACATTCTACAGCAGCATAAAGGGGTGGAAAATTCGTGGGTGGATTTATTGTTGAAAAACGAAACCATGACTCCTTTCGACGCGTTTCCTGAACCGTCTGAGATTTTAAAAAGCTCCCTGTCGGGCGATTTTATGGGCAAATTTCACAGCAAAATGTCGTGCGGGACCATGACAGCCAGAGCTGGCACGCTCCCTTCTTTTCCCTGCGTTTATTGCGCAGACGGGTCTCAGTTTTTTCAAGCGGCTGAAGTTATTCACGGGCAGCGAGAGTTTTTGGCGAGCAGTAGCGATTTGAGCCTCTGTTGTTTGTATCCTGATTTAGGCACCGGTGGACCGGTGGAGATGGATGAGACTGTTTCAAATTTTTTGGAGCTTTTAATTTAAGTTCGTCTACGGATAAAAAAAGTTGAACAAAATGTACACGTGGATATTATGATACATAAAAGTTTGAACGTGCAAATAATAAATCCGGTCGTCGTGATGGGTGGTTGCTCACGCGAAAAATGACAGTTCGTGTAACTGAATCAGAATATGATTTCGAACCGCTATCAGAATTGCCGAGGCAAAGCACGTTTTTGTTCGGCAGCCAATTTGACAACAGCTTGGAAAGTCGGCTGAAAAATGGGTTTACGTTTGTGGAAAATGAAGAGGAATTATTTTACCGATATGGTGGCTGGGACCGAGTTGCTGGGAATTTATTAAGAACCGCTGGCGATACGGTTTTAAGTGAGAACAAGTGTGACAATCTGAGTTTGCTGGCCGAAATTGTAAAAAACAACAAGAGTTTTCACAACGACAAACATGACAAAAATTTTCATTCCGAAATAATAATCTCAGAAACCTCTCATATCTGCTGGAACGCGTATGCTGCAAAACTTGTCGCAAGACTAGCAGCACTTTTCATTTTCATACAAGCAATGGTTTTCAGATTGGGTTACAGTGATGGGCATGTGAAGTTTCAACAAGAACTCGAGTTTTGTTTAAGGTTGCGGCAACAAGCGAAATTACCGCTGGTTGATTTGGACGAAATTATTGAGAACGAAGAGAAAAAATCAAAAGAAAACAACATATTTGTTCAAGTCTCACCCGAAGGAAAGTCTTCTTTTTTCCCAGACCAAAATAACGAAGAAGAAGTCGAAACCAATGGCGGCCTCTGGGATGAAGAAGTTGAACAATTCTCCGCTTCTGACTCTGGGTTTGAAAAAAAGAAGGAAGAAGAGGAAGCTGATACTAGTAGTACTCCCGAAGTTGATCCGAATTTGATTTTCGAGCTGCTTTTACTCCAGGCATTTCTATCACGCCGTGACGGAGTTGGTGATGGCAACTTGTTATTCATTTTGGCCAAATCGAAAGACAGATTTTTTCCTGACAAATTCAGTTCGTCGAGAAAAATAGTGCTCGATTTTTTAAAATCAAAAGTTATTCCAAATTGGGAGATGACAATTGGCGTTGTATGGGACAGCTTGATGAACGCTCTGCATGCAGGGTTATCTGGACAGGCTTTACGGCCTTTTGGAGTTGGGTATGCAATGAACTGGCAGGAGAGTCAGGTCTGGGGACAGTTTTTTGATTGCTTGAATTTGGGCGATGTTTACAGGGCGATTTTGAGGCAAGGGAAACGGTATTTTGAGTCAGCTGGTATAAGTCGTAGTGATTTGGTTGAAGGGCTGGAGACGAAGTATATTGTTGGGAAATATTGGAATATATTAGTTAAAGGTGAACATGATGACGATAGCGTGGATTTTCTTGCAAAAAAAGGGAGAAGTATAATTAATGAGAGTGATTTTCTTCGCCACAGTCACAGTAGTAATAAATCGCAGCAGCAACAAAGCTTTGTCTCAATTTTCCACGCTCTATTTCACAACTATTTTACGTCCGAAGCTGACGGGGAGGATCATGGTGGCAAAAAAAAGAAAGAAATCATTTCAAAACCAATCCACGCGCATATTAATGCAACGAAAGTAAACCGCATTGGTTTAGCAAATCATGCGCGAGCGATAAATGAAGGGGGAAATAAAGTATGGGGGCTTGTTTCGTCTGCTTTGGGTAGGGAAGAAACAGCCTGTCGGGTGGTGCCGAGTAATAGTAAAATAAGAATTTTCGGAAGTAAAAATGGCTTCCCTTACAGTAATTCAATATCATCGAGTAGTTTCTTCTCAAAAGCACCGCCTAGAATTTTCAACTTCCCTTTCCACAAAACGACCGAACTCCCAGAACAAGGAAACACCTTGTACGTTAACATTCTCGGCTCCCGATTAGTAGAATGCGTAAATGAAGAAGAGTCATCACTGTTTCCTAAAGATTTCAGCTTGCTTGAGGACGGCTATACGACTTTGATTTCGCGCAGAGAATATACGGACTCCGGTTTCTCTGAAAACCGTGTGCGAATGAAGTCAAACGCCTCAAAACTGCATCTAGAGTTGGTACTGTTTTTCGACAAAGATGATCTCTGCTGCAACACATGGACAATTGAACAGAACGCATGTAACGCTCAAAAGCACGACTCAGATTCGGTGCTGTGCAACGACCAAAAGGACGCGACCTTTTACCACGGTGCTGCGCATACAGCGATCTTGAGTTATTTATATGAATACGAATGTGAATTTGTGAAAAAAGTAAGACAAGAAGACGGAGGAGCAAAAATAGACGGTAATATTGCTGGTTTGCATTTTTCAAAAACAGCTGCGTTTACCGTCTCTGATCACGGTTTTAATTTAATTGCCAGCTGTGCATTGCCTGACAATGGTTCGAATATTCAAGACTGGTTTGTCCGATTGAAAACTAGAAATTATGGTGACAGAAAAAATATTGAAAATGATTCACTTTCTATGCCTGAATTTATTTCGGTTGTAAGTTTATTAGCGCATGAGAAAACACCGAGGATTTTGAATGTAAACAAATGGGTTGCGAAAAAAAATGGCCGTGAGAGTGGCAGTGGGCCCGACACAGAGGAAGCGGAATTATTTTTCGAAGCAGATGTTCAAGAAAATCAAGAACAACACAGCCGCGGACGGGGAAAAGAAGATGCCAATAATGATGATGCCACTACTATGAACTACAGTTATATGACAGGTGGTTGTTTGGAAATTACTTACGAAGCTGGCCCAATAAAAACAAAGCTAATCCACACATAACACGATTTTTTTATGATTCGACTCATGTTTTCCATTTTTTGGCCCATTTTAAGGGTTTTTTGATTTTTTTGTAATTTTTGAGTCGGATTATAAAAAAATCGTGTTACATTAAAATATCTTCTTTATAGTGGAATCGACCATGTTGTAACAAGATTTTTTTATAATTGGACTCAAAAATGACAAAAAAATCAAAAAAACCCTTAAAATGGGTCAAAAAATAGAAAAAACGAGTCCAATTATAAAAAAATCTTGTTTTGTTTTGGCGGACTCTGATGGAAGTCTGGAAAGCATTGCTTCTGATTTGGAACAACTTGGAGAAAATAATAATGATTCGAGCACAAAAACTAACGGACGAAAAACATCCACTAAATCTATCACAGTGGCGTCTTCCTGGTACAAAGGTTTTAGAAAAACCGACCGTGAAAATATCGGGGACGATTTCGACAACAACAAAAACGATGTATGTGTCGCAAGATTACCGAATTTACATAAAGACCATTCACGTTTATTAGAGATGCAATGGCATGACGCATGCTTGTCATATCACCAGTCAATGGGCGCGGAGTATGTATTCTTTTTCTGTATCGATACACTGCCTTTTAGCCCGTTTTATTTTGTAAACATGTTTCGGGAGAATAGTAATAACAACGCAGCGGGTGGTGGTGGTGGTGATGGTAAAAGTTGGAGGAACAATGGTGAATTTGAATCCATTTTGGGAAAACACGAAAAAAATCATGCGAATTTGCCCCAACAAAACTGGATTCACGGATTCCTAAAACATCTAGGTACGCGCGCCTTAACTGAAGCTGGTTACAAAACGAACATTGGGGCATTTCAATTCGGCGAGGTCAGAGTAGCGGAACCAGCTCATCAAATAATTGATGATGACTTTGGATCCAGTGGTGAAGAAAAACAAAACGACACGCGCCCAGTTTTTCTAAAACACACTTGGATGAATGTTCCACCAACTGTGCCCGAAGCTTGGGATCGTGATGTGCATGATTTGGACAACCCAGACGCTTTTGTCCCAATGTCACAATTTAGCTACGAGAAAGAACTAGTATCGCACATTTTAAATGCGCGCGATCGAGCGAAGGACATTTCAACTTTAAATTCAACGCGAATAATTAGACAAAAACGTGAACAAACCATAAACAACATGCACTACACAATGCGACAAGCACGGTCCTTCTTTTCAGTTTCGCGAGCTGAGGCAGCGGTGGAAACCATTGGTTCAATCTTTTCGATGCGTACATCAAATGGGTGGGTCTCAGGATCGCGTGTATTTGTCGAATCCCACTGAAGAATTTTATGTTTTCCCTTTGAAAAAACGCGTGTTTTTGAAAAATGAAAATTGTACGTTTTTGAAAAAAAAGAATAATGATTTGGTTGAAAACTGCGTCATTTTGGTGTGGAAACGTGTCTAAGTGACTGTTCCATATATCAGGCTCCGCCATCCTCTGCGGATTTATATGACCCGGTCGGTTGGCGCTTCTGGGCGCCAGGCGGGAGACGGTCGAAACCGAAATCTGAAAAAGTGAAAAACTGAAAAAACTGAGTTTTTCACTTTTTCAGTTTTTCACTTTTCGAGATCTCGTGTTCGCACTCGCTTGTGGTCGTCAATTTGAGTAGCCAGTGTTTTAAGCGACCGTAGCATCGGTGTTTAATATTTTGGGAGTGATTTTTAGAGTCTTTCTATCATCATATTTTTTGGATACTGACCGGCGGGGTGTATGCGATTTTTTTGATTTTTCATGATCTCAAAATCATGATCCAGCCCTGTGGGTTGTCTATTCAGCATTATAAATTTGTGTCTCACGCAACGAGTTCATTTTGGTGGCGTCGGTGAATTGGCACCAGGGTCAGCTGGTGTGCCATTTCTAAAGTTGTGCTCCCTCGACTGCCGATGACGTTTGTCGAATGGAGCTGAGCCTTGGGATCTGTGTCCCTTTTGAGTGGTGTTGATGGTCCACAGGCTGAGTATCCGTGCGCAATGCGCGTACGGACGTGTTCGGTTTTTTTTCGTTTTTTCAGTTTTTCACTTTTTCAGTTTTTCACTTTTTCAGTTTTTCACTTTTTCAGTTTTTCACTTTTTCAGTTTTTCAGATTTACCTCTTCCGACCGTGCGGTATTATCGGCTTTTCAGTGGACACCGACCGTGGGGATTTGTGAAACCCGAGGCCAATTTGCGCTCCCAAAAGCGCGTGGCCAGTGTGTTTGGTTAAAAAAAAAATGAAATTTTGGTTAATTTCGTGAACGGATTCTAAGTGGTTTTTGACAAATACACGCGATCCTGAGTCTTACTGGAATATTTTTGGCCAAAAATCGCTGTTTTTGGTCCAAAATGAACCAAAAATCGCATTTGATGTACGCATCGAAAAGATTGAAATTGGCCATTCAACTACAGTCCGCGAAGGTTTTAGCAAAGTTGCCTTGCCGCGAGATGTCTTTCATTTCCGCCATTACACGAATGTAACAGGATATTTTGTTGTAAAAAAACCCGACGAACCAAAAAAATGGTCAACAAAAATTTATTCCTCAAAAAAAAGCATAGAATGCATGAAAAAATTATCAAATAAAACGAGTCAAAATGTTTTTTAAAAAAAATCGTGTTACATGTTTGGCGGCAGGAGTAAAGACGTTGAGAAGTATTATTATCCACCCCTTGAGTCAATTGAAAAAAGTTTGGGGATTGGCAGAAATAATTTAATAATTTCTGATCAAAAAAACCGGTCTATTGATTTGTCCGAAAAAAACATCCCGTTGCATTCAGCCACGCCATATACGCAATGGTTTTGGGAAGAGTGGTTTCCAGAGACTTTTTGGCCCGAAGTAGAGAAGATGTAATATAGTACGTGGTGTGAATCAAAATTTAAAAACAGAGTCTCTGTGAACATTATAGATCAAGATGTGTAGTAGATTTGAATGAACATGAGAAAAAACCTGCCACTGCTGCGAACAATATTTCGGCAGTTTCGATATTGGTTTGAGAAATTGGAAGTTGTTTTTTTTGATAATTTTTTGTTGAAAGAGAGAAAATCTTTGGAGAGGAAAGAGAGAGAGAGAGACTTATGCAATGTTTTACAGTAGCAC
>Ga0099798_10232_pt1 | contig 18949 bp, 17 predicted proteins | sample Uncmet_Sort29A_1_FD_89870 | JGI IMG/M metagenome (GOLD analysis project Ga0099798, IMG submission 89870) | Marine eukaryotic communities from CALCOFI LINE 67, Pacific Ocean - CN13ID_Sort29A_1 | ecosystem: Environmental > Aquatic > Marine > Oceanic | place: Pacific Ocean: Monterey Bay | collected...
GACTCGAGAAACAGCGACGCGAACTTAGGGCTGAAGTGGACGCTGAGAAGGATGCCCTAAAAGCCGATGAAAGAGCCAACAGTGCCCTTAAAATAGCCGTCGAAACCCTCCAACGCCAACTGTTAGTAGCGAACACAAATCTCTCAGCTAGGTCACCGGATAAGGCTAGTTATATGTCCCTCCCCTCCAAGATCATCAGTAGCGGAGCCGGTGCTCTGCGACCGGATACCAATGCGAAGAAGCCGTCTCAGTCGATGAGAAGCCTCGGCGGTGATAACAGAGAGGTTACCGGTCATTCTTGGGCTGGGTTTATACAGAATTCGGAGACCTCCTCTGCTCTAAACGGTCTCCCTCAACCGCCGAAATCAGCACCGGTGATGAGCAACTGCTTCGACCGCGAAGGAGTATAAGTGAGCTAAATCACGACTATGTTAGTGTTTTTATTAAGTGAACTATTCAAGACTATTTTTAACACGCAATGCGTACAATACGAACTTTTACTCTGTGGACTTTAATGCTCGAACGCTCGTACTTAATAGGTTAGTCCGGTCTGCGCGTCAGATCCAAAGGTAAAGCACGCCTCCCTTCGATGGTAGCGTAATCGTGTTAACTTCAAGAGCATGAGGGTACAGAGGTTGAGTTGCCAACAAACCATAAAATACGCCTATAAGTTCGATTACGATCTAGCATACCTTATCGCTTCCTACCTTCCAAAACCTTCTAGAGCGTTTTTTCGGACTGTATATCATCTTGTAACTACTGTATATTGAGAAAATGGATACTTCGTCGGACAATAGTTCGATCGACGAGTCACCCAAAACTAAGGGGAAAGCTAAGGCAAAGGGGAAGGCTGGGGCCAAGAAGAAGGCTGCTGGCAAAAAAAAAGCCGAATCAAAAAAGAAAGACAAAAAAGGAGAGAAATCCCTCAATGAAGTCCTCGCCGGCATCATCGATGCAGAAACCACCGCGGAGAATAAAGCTCGTATAATCCACCTAACACATGAATGCGATCGGTATAGGGCGCAATTGGAGGAAGCAGAGAATAGGGCCAGGTAGGAATGATTTACCGCTGTTTTGTGTATTCACCATGAAAATGATGTAACTCCCCTCAGGTCAAACACCATTTACTTTGATCAAGAAATCCTAAGTCGGATGAAGCAATATCACGCCCTTAAGCGGGATTATGAAGACGTAAACGCCAAGTATACCGATTTAGTTGAAAAGAGCGAGTTAACAGGGGAGAACAACCCTTTTGAGAGGCTGAGAGTAGCCCAAATAGAAATACACCAGCTCAAGGATAAGGTTAAGGAGATGGAGCTGATTAAGGAGGAACATAGTAAGAGTCAGGAGGTGATAAATGCCCTCAGAGAGGAGGTTAAACAGGGCGAAAAAGAGCTCGAATTGTGCGATAAGGGATGGCATAGTCGGTTCACCAGTACCCTAGGAGTCCTCAAAGAAAAATACCAATCCAAGTTTGATGCAGCTTTGCAACAACTTTTGGAACAGCAAGGCAATAAGGTTTTAGGGCAGCTTGTGGGAGAACAAAAAACTCGTCTCGTCCAATTCAACCGCGACCTTGTTAACACCATGAGAGAGCTTGAGGGGGTGAAGAAAGAGCGTACCCTTCTCGAGGGCGCTGTTAGGCAATGTAAGATCGAGAGGGATGTGCTTGCAGAGCAGCTAGGTAACGTAGGCCGGGTTTTGACGTTGACGAATAAACACAACAAAGAACTCTTCTTCTCATGTAGATCGATGAAGGCGAAGTTGGAATCATTCTTGAGGGTAAGTGTGCTTTTCGTCACTCGCCACTGTTGCGACCTTTCACCCCCTCAAAACGGCCCACCTGAGACGTCTCATGGACGGATCTCTTAGTACCCTTCACGGGCGGTATCACATTGAGGTCTCTTTAGTTGGTAGCTCCAAGCTACCTCAAACGTCAGGTTTTTACCGAAAACTCGACACGGTGCTACTGCGACCTTTCACCCCCTCAAAACGGCCCACCTGAGACGTCTCATGGACGGATCTCTTAGTACCCTTCACGGGCGGTATCACATTGAGGTCGCTTTAGTTGGTAGCTCCAAGCTACCTAAAACGTCAGGTTTTTGCCGAAAACTCGACACGGTGCTACTGCGACCTTTCACTCCCTCAAAACGGCCCACCTGAGACGTCTCATGGACGGATCTCTTAGTGCCCTTCACGGGCGGTATCACATTGTGGTCTCTTTAGTTGGTAGCTCCAAGCTACCTCAAACGTCAGGTTTTGGCCGAAAACTCGACACGGTGCTACTGCGACCTTTCACCCCATCAAAACGGCCCACCTGAGACGTCTCATGGACGGATCTCTTAGTACCCTTCACGGGCGGTATCACATTGAGGTCGCTTTAGTTGGTAGCTCCAAGCTACCTAAAACGTCAGGTTTTTACCGAAAACTCGACACGGTGCTACTGCGACCTTTCACCCCCTCAAAACGGCCACCTGAGACGTCTCATGGACGGATCTCTTAGTACCCTTCACGGGCGGTATCACATTGAGGTCGCTTTAGTTGGCACCTCCGAGCTACCTAAAACGTCAAGTTTTTACCGAAAACTCGACACAGTGCTATTGCGACCTTTCACCCCAGTTAAAGTTCGAGTACGAGAGGAACGTGTTGCAGTGGGAGAGACTTGGACCAGCTGGATTAGGCCAGTTGAGAGACGGCAACATGGAGGGACACGGAGGACCTAGTGGGCATCGTCCTCGTAAGAATAACTACCAACTCAAACCCGCGCCGAAATCAGACACCGCTCTTGCTCTTGAGGAGAGTGGAATGGTCCAGGAACCGGAAATTCTAGCGCTGAAGGATATGCCTATACCGCCGGGATTGCAGAAAAATACCACCACTTGGAAGCAACGCCTAATGAGAACGAGGAAGAGGAGGGGTGTTGATATGCTCGGCCTCTTCAATATCAACGACCCAGAGCAGAGGAAGGATGAAGAAGAGGACAACAATTATACCGGAGAGGGTTCCTTCCTCACTCAGGGTGATATCGACACTAAAGACAAAAAACGAGTCAACAGCAAAGACCAGACTGATAAAACGTCCGATACCGGCTCTCGATCTGTTTCCGACTCCGGTAGGCAGAAATACCCCCTCTACAGTGATTTAAAGGATGACCACCACGCTGTGACTTTGGATCGTATACCAGTGGAGCCTGGTGGCTTCCGTTGGCCCCAAGTAGAGGCTCAACGTCGGCGGGAACAGTTCTTAGAATCCATTCCTGATAACCCGAATCCGGAGCAGCAACGGGAAATAATTAAACAACTGGTTTCAGAGGACGTTCAGGGCTTCCGAGAGAAAGTCTTCAACTTGGACGATTCCTGGAAAGGAAAGCGGAAACATCCTGGGGAAATCCTCCTAGAAGGGCTACCTCCTCGAGCCCCTGGGGAAGTCGCGAGTCCCTGAGACTGTTTATGAGCTATAACTCCACACTGACGTTTTCCCGTCAGTTCATTCACATCGTACACTCTAACGTAGATTATTGGTCCACACCGTGTTTCACTACGTTCGCGTTAGGGAGGAGTAAGCCAGAGGATAACCATAAACCAACCCTATAAGTGAGATCCACTTAACAGTATCCATCTCCATTCCCTTTTCCCAATCCTAGTTTGACACTTGTTTTTTCCTTAATTGAAAAGTAACGGTAACTACCAAGTAGTTCTTACACAACATGTCTCGTTCTCCTTCTCCCACGAAAACGAACCCAGAGGCGCCTCCATCTACCGTCATTGGAGCGAATACACAATGGGTCTCGGCGGTTAAGTCAGAGATTGCTGCTAATTCTAGACGGCTGGTGTATTTAAGAGATCTCGATCAAGGCCGCCGATTGGAAGAAGTAGCACAAGAGGAGTTTCTTGATACGGCACAACTCGAGCTCGTTGAACTAGAGCAGGAACTCGCTCTCATAACGGAGAGGAATATAGAAATGAGGGAAGATCTCGGTGTAGTTAGTGCTGACAGGAAGAGATTAGGGAGGGAGACTACTGTCCTCCGTGAGCAGCTTAACACCCTAGAATACGCTGTTGAAAAAGAGGCTGCAGGCCTGGATCGGGTACAAGTACGGTCGTTTAAGCTCACAAAAGCAGAAGTAAAAGCGATTTATACACATTTTGCAGAAAGGGATGGTACAGGGAACTGCCTCCGCCTCACAAACCTACTAAGGGTGTGGAAAGACCTCTGGAGAGCCCAAGGCCGTCTTGATGATTTCCCATTGAAGGCGAAGGAATTAGTAGTACAAGCCTGTGGCGAGAAGGTGCTTGATGGTAACCGGTATATAGAATGGACCGACTTCTGGGAAGTCTACTCATTGAGGTGGCAAGATGTACTTCAGGAGGGCCTTAGTGTGTAAAAGAACTCGAAAAAACTTTCTTGAATCGGATCTTTGTTCTAACTCGTATCGTATTAGTAATCCGACGTCAGCACTACGAGATCCGAGAACCGAGAGCTCAGAGGTCATATCAGTCTTGATAACTCATACTCTTACTGCACTCCTGAGTACTAAATCTCTTCCCTTAAATCCAATATAGCGAGCACATTAACTACGTTGAGGCGGTGATATATTTCGTTAGAATATAGTAGACTTCAGTACTAAAAATGGGTGCCGTCTGCAGTAGCTGCGAGCCATGCCTAGGCTCAGGCGACTCATCAGAGGTCAAGGGAGTTGATGGAAAGGATAGGTAAGTCATTTCTCCCAAAACGATGTTTTCGTACCTTAAACAGCCTTAAATCCCTCCCAGTGCCGAAGTAAAATCCGTTGTGAAGGTCCTTGAGGACGGCTCCACATATAAGGGAGAAACTAAGGATGGGATTGTGAGACACGGCTATGGAGTCTACACCTATCCTGATGGACGCACGTTTTTCGAAGGAAACTGGCGAGAGGGGAAGGCTCATGGACAAGGCGTCTTCCGTGACGCGGAATCCGAATACCGTGGTGAGTGGACCGACGACTTTAAGCACGGCCAAGGCCAAGAAAAGTGGTTCAACGATGGGTCGTCCTATATCGGGAACTATAAGTATGGGAAGAAAGAAGGCCTCGGGAAATACTCCTGGGCAGACGGTTCCTATTATGAAGGAAACTTCTCTCAGGACAACATTGAGGGGGATGGAACCTACTTTAGTCATAGTTGTATCTTCACCGGTCAATTCCGTGACAATGTGAAGCACGGTTATGGTAGGTATGAGTGGAGCGACGGACGGGTCTATGAGGGCAATTTCGACAAAGACCTTAAACACGGGGAAGGCACCATGACTTGGCCGGATGGATATGCCTACCGAGGGCAATGGCGTGAAGGAGTCCAACACGGCAAAGGAACCATCAAGGGCCCGGATGGGGGAGAGGACCCATGTGTGTTTGATAGGGGTACTCAGATCTCTTAAGCGCACTTGTTATAATACAGTTTTTTTAGTCAAGTATCATTTTTGTGATGATTACGAATGTTTTACACACACATATGAACAGAGTAAAAGGGTAACTGGGTCTACATTGACCAGTTACCAACTCCCAGTTTCAAACATTTAAAGAGAGTGTCTAGACTAAGGTTTTTAACATAATGAGCTAGGAATTCGGTTTCCTGGCGGAGTTGGCTCTTAGCGAGAGCAAACCTAGTTGCTACAAACTGACTCAAAGCTATCCGTTGTTCCGTCCCTATGTCATTCCATCGGGAGGCTAGGAGGTTTTGTGTTCTGTTGACTTCATTTTGTTGTGAGGCTTTGTTTTCGATGGAGATTTGGAGTTTCCGGCCATCCACATTTTTCTCCTCAAATAATGCCTCCTTCTGTTGAAGCACAGCTTCTAAAGCCTCAGCCTCTCTTCGGATACGCCCAGCGAGACGACGGTCGGCTTCCGTTATAGTGTCGAGATTCTTAGTAATCGCTTCTGATTGGCCAGTCGGTGAGTTCCCAAAGTGGGGTTCTCTATCCCTACTCCTTGCACTTGAGATGGCGGCTTCTCCTCCGAAGTTGGGGAGGCGGGAGTTATCTGCCGTGGCGCGTAGGATTGGTGGATGTATATTAAAAGCACTCGCATCCTGTTGCTGCGGCGACCCCGGTTTCTCTGAAGCGCTAGCCTCTTGGTCTCCCCCTTTTGAAAGGTACGAAAACTCGGGAGTTGGGTGAAGACTCTCCAAAGCTGGTGAACCGAGAGGGGAATTAATGTTTCTCTCTTTGGAGTCGGGGGAACGTTCTCTTTCAGGACTTCTTTCCCGGTCTTGTGTTGGAGATCCGGAGCCCACTCCTGCGGAATTTTCTGCGTTATCCTCCGGTACACCTTTCTTTGACTTCACCGCGGGCATATCACTTGGTTCTTCATCAAAGACGGCCACTAAATGCGCTGGAAGAGCTTTCTCCAACTTAGGTAGGTTGACGACATCATCAGCGTTGAAGTCTCCTTTTTTGCACCTTGTTATGATGTGTAAAGCGACGAGAAATTCCCCATACGACAATCTTCCATCCCTATCCCTATCTCCTAATTGCCAGGTTACGGCTAGGAATTCGTTGGATAAGCCACTACGCTCCATAAGTGCTTTCCCTTCCGCGCCGTCCACAAATCCATCCTGAGCGGTTTTATTGAAGATGTCGGTGTATTTTCGCTTGTCTTTACCGGTGAGAGGTTCTATGAAAAACGCCCCAGACTCTTCTGCTGCCTTAGTAGCTTCCTCCGCAGCTCCCCCCGTTGCAGCGGCTCCTCCTTCCATATTCCCAAGAAAGGATTGGGACTCAAAATAAGGTAGGTTAGGAGGCTCAATAAACTGCAACGATGGGTTAACCAAGCTCATCCCAGAGGCTTGTGTATGCGCAATCAAACGTAGGAGGATGAAGAACTTAAGACGGTTGAGTTTCCCACTCCCACCCTCATCACATATAGCCCACAATTCGTGTAGGATTGGTCGAGGGACCTCACTACTTTCTAAGAAGGAAGCAGCCTTAGGACCTGAAATCTCTCCGTTCTCAGGACTCAAAAAGTCGTAGATCCTCGAGTAAAGGATTTGCTCTGTGACGTTGAAGTTGAGAGTGTACTGTGAACGGGCGACGAAATCGTTTTGATCCTCCCTTCTACTGGTCGCGTCAACCATCCGTGAGGGGTCAATAGCCGCACCTAACACACGGAGTTCCTCTGTTGGACCCCCTCGTTGAAGTTCGGCGGGGTCGCTGCCGTCGGAGACAGCTCGGGACCGAGATAAGTTGAAGTTCGGCAATCCAACCGGCTCGGTATCAACCAAATCTGCATGTACTATTCCACTAGTTTGCGCATGGGATATCAACCTCAACGCCAAGTAAAACTGACCCACTGTTAACCTCCCCACTTCCCCGACATCCACTAGCTGCCAGATTTGATGTAGAAGGGTTTTTGGGAGGCCACTCTTGGCGAGGAAGAGAGCGGCTTCGGTTCCCTAGGAGGTATTTAGAAAGAGTCAACGGAACAATATTAAATAAACTAGGGCTAAAACTGACTTACCTCCACCTCCCCGGTTACACCATCGCTCTGGACCATACTGTATAGGTTTTGATAGAACGCCAGCTCGGTGGGATGAAAGGTGACATGCCGCTCAGGACCGGGGGAGAGATCTGCTGCACCTTGTTGAGGGATACCCATGTTACCCATTGGCATTTGGGGTACTTGACCCATATTGAAGCCCGGAGGTAGGGTCATTCCGGGTTGAATTTGAGGACCAGAACCGGGCATCTGCATCCCCTGCATTCCCATTGCCATGCCCGGGAAGGCCTGCATTTTTCGCTATATTATTCACTAATTCAAACTAACAAAGCCCGCTACGTTTTGGAAAAAGGTCGTTTATCAATGCAGTTATAAAAGGGCGATTTATAAGATCTCGGGTTGAACCAGCTCTCTGCTCTCAAGCTCTAGTTGAACAACCCTAAAACGGATCAAGTTTTGATTTGAAAAATGAGTAGTGTAGGTTATTTTCCGGGTTTCCAATCCTGTGATGGCTTGACCCCCTTTAAATCCCCGGGATCAGGAACAAGAGGGTCAGAATCAGTAGTCGGATTGGGATCCCTCAACGACCGAAGATCGGTATCAACCGTCAAATTCCTCTTAGGACTGAGTGAAGTGGTAACCGGTGCCGATTTGTCGATATGTGGAGACCTACTGCTTGCGCGTCTGGAGGCTGCAGCAGCACGTTCTATGGATTCAGAGACAGAGGTGCGTTGTGACCCTCGTTCATGTCGGGGTTTGGCAAACCCTGGAACCGGTCCCCCATCACCCCACTCGAGGTATTCATGGTCCCGCTTTTCCATCATCTCCTGGACTTGAAGGTCTATCAAACGCTCCTCCCGCGATTTACCCCGCTTAGCAGATGTATCCGGACTCCTACTCTTCCGTTTTGATCCACTCCCGTGTAGTTCGCTATTCATGTGCTCTCTTACCCGACGTTCCGCTTGCACGGACTGCTGTACGTCTAATAAATCATCCAGATCATCTCTAGCGCGGTCAGGGGAACGAGATTGGGATTTCTCAGTAGCTTGCTTCCCAACTCTTTCTTGAATTACTGGTCCATGAGGGTCATGACCACTACCAGAAGCTTCGTTTTTCCCCTGCGACGATGAGGTCTGTTTATCCGAGTCATTAGCTGAGAGTTTTGGTCCACTAGATCCACTATCAGTAGCTGTCCCTCCTCCAGTCCTCCTACTCCTATTCCTACTGCCTGCTTTTCTACTTCCGCTTCCCCTACTATCAGAGGAACGCTCTCTTACCATCTTCTTCCGGACGAGGCGATCGAGGGTGGAATTCATTATACTCGGGCGAGTGGCAACCATGGATGCGTATTTTTCGACGCGTTTTGCGATCTTTTCATCCAATCTTTTTTGTTCTCTTTCCTCGGCTTCTTCTCTCTTCAGCCTTTCCATCCGTTTAGTATAGTCTTCTGCGCGACGATTTGACGCCTCGAGTTCGAGTTTGTGTTTCTCAATAATTTTGTCGTTTTCCTCCCGATTTCCATCGATTTCGGCCATTTTCTTGTAAATCTCAGCAATCTGTCTTTTGCATTGCTCTCGCGCGTCCTGTAGTCTATCATTTTTCTCCTGATACCTCTTTATCTCCGCCTGATGCACTCCCTTCTCCAATTTCTCAACCCGAAGATCGAGAAAGAGTTGTTTTCCTTCCGCAACATGAGGATGCGAGAGGTCTTCCTCTAAGTAAGGACAAACGCTGTTTAAGATAGCTCGATCCTTTTTGCGTTGGCTCATGTTAAAACCCACTTTCAATTGTCGTTGTCCTGGTCCGGCGACAGGATCAATCTGACTCGGTAATTCGAGGGCTGAAAACCCCACTTGCTCGGGTTCATGAAGGTTGATAGCAAGTGGTTCACCATTAACAGTCAAAGTAGGGGATTTTTGGACGTCTGGACTCCCATGTAGCACTATCTGTTGCTCGGTTGCTTGGGTTTGCTGGCTCTTTTCCGTCAACTCAGACATCCTTAACGGGGGTACCTTCGCACTCGGATTAACAAGTCTTGCTGACAATCCGGGTTTGGAGAGGGGTTGTTCAAGGGGGCGATGTTGGGTTCTGAAATCTGCCTGTGGCAGTTTCAAAGCTCCTCCGGCACCCCAATGATCCGGAGGAAGTGACTGTAAGTTGGGTATCTGGAACCCCAAAGGAGGTTGCTGAAGTCCCATTTGTGGTTGAATCCGTACCTGGTGTTGAGCCTTCTTCCTTCGTATATCGGCTTCAAGTTCGAGTTTTTCGCGCTCTAAATTTCTGATGAGTTCGATTTGGGAAGAGAAATCACCTGGTCCTTGTTGCTGTTGAGCCTGTTGTTGCATCTGAGCCTGCTGCTGCTGAGCCTGTTGATAAATCATTTGTTGGGCTTGATGGTGTTGTTGGGACATCATAGGCTGCGGCTGATACTGTTGGTATTGAGGCTGTTGTTGATACTGCTGTTGCTGATACTGCATTTGTTGAGCCTGAGGGTGAAACTGTTGCTGTTGTTGAAGAGGTGGAGAAAAACCCATCGAGATTTGCTGGTAACCGATTGGCATTTGAGGTTGATGGTGTTGAGGGTGGTAGGCGGCAGCAGAGCTTCCCAGTGGAAGAGCGGTATTAAGCGCCGAACCATCCAAATTACTCCAATCAACTAAGCCAGACATTTTCAATATACAGAGAAAAAACTAGCTAGAAGTCTGTTTTGAAAGCAGAGTTGTAACTTACAAGCTTACCTGTACATCCTTATCGCGATCGTTTTATAGGTTTTTGATTCTCTCACAACTCAATAATTTCACCACTCGGTTTAGAACGCCGACGAAGAACCTGAAGGGTAATGTGGTTGATTTTCTTGTGGGAATGATGATGGTCTGTATTCTCTAACAGAGGTACAAAATCACTGTGGGTTCGGACTCGCCACCGTATTCCGCTTCAACAGAATGCAGTGATTAAACTGAGCTCTCCTTATTGGACACACCTCTCCTGGTTCAAGAACCGAGTCAGCTGTAGCGTTGTATCTGGGGGTCATTTTGAAGGGGTGAAAGGTCGCAGTAGTACCGTGTCGAGTATCTAGGTAAAATAAGAGGTTTGAGGTAGCTTAGAGGTGCCAACTAAAGCGACATCAAGGCGAAACCGCCCGTGAGAGATACTCGGACATCCTTCCATGAACCCTCTCAAGTGGGCCGCATTGAGGGGGTGAAAGGTCGCAGTAGTGCCGTGTCGATTTTTTGGGAAAAACATGAGGTTTCAGGTAGCTTAGAGGTGCCAACTAAAGCGACATCAAGGTGAAACCGCCCGTGAGAGGTACTCGGACATCCGTCCATGAACCCTCTCAAGTGAGCCATTTTGAGGGGGTGAAAGGTCGCAGTAGTGCCGTGTCAAGTTTTTGCGAAAAACATGAGGTTTCAGCTAGTTTAGAGGTGCCAGCTAAAGCGACATCAAGGCGAAACCGCCCGGTAGAGGTTCTCGGACATCCGTCCATGAACCCTCTCAAGTGAGCCGTTTTGAGGGGGTGAAAGGTCGCAGTAGTACCGTGTCGAGTTTTTGCGAAAAACATGAGGTTTCAGGTAGCTTAGAGGTGCCAACTAAAGCGACATCAAGGTGAAACCGCCCGTGAGAGGTACTCGGACATCCGTCCATGAATACTCTCAAGTGAGCCATTGTGAGGGGGTGAAAGGTCGCATTAGTGCCGCGTCGAGTTTTTGGGAAAAATAAGAGGTTTGAGGTAGCTTGGAGGTGTCAACTAAAGCGACATCAAGGTGAAACCGCCCGTAAGAGGTTCTCGGACATCCGTCCATGAACCCTCTCGAGTGGGCCGCATTGAGGGGGTGAAAGGTCGCAGTAGTACCGTGTCGAGTTTTTACGAAAAACATGAGGTTTCAGGTAGCTTAGAGGTGCCAACTAAAGCGACATCAAGGTGAAACCACCCGTGAGAGGTACTCGGACATCCGTCCATGAACCCTCTCAAGTGAGCCATTTTGAGGGGGTGAAAGGTCGCAGTAGTGCTGTGTCGAGTTTTTGCGGAAAACATAAGGTTTCAGGTAGCTTAGAGGTGCCAACTAAAGCGACATTAAGGTGAAACCGCCCGTGAGAGGTACTCGGACATCCGTCCATGAACCCTCTCAAGTGAGCCATTTTGAGGTGGTGAAAGGTCGCAGTAGTGCCGTGTCGAGTTTTTGCGAAAAGCATGAGGTGTCAGATAGTTTAGAGGTGCCAACTAAAGCGACATCAAGGTGAAACCGCCCGTGAGAGGTACTCGGGCAGCCATCCATGAGACCTCTCAAGCGGCCCGTTACGGTTTTTAGGGGGTGAAAAAACAAAGTCTAGTTACACTTGTTGCCAACACTCCGGTGATGTACATTTGTCTATGCATCCCTCGGCTTCATCCGGATGATACTGTTTGCAAGTATCCGATTTAGCACACTCTCGTCGTTTCGCTGGGTCTTGGTGCTGGCTGTAGTAGGAGGGATTTCGGTGTCGGTTCTTTCCAGCTTGTGAGACATCCGCTCCGAGGAGGAAGGTGGCGAGGAGTTTCAGAGAAGACACCATTGTCGGTTGGATTCTCCGAGATCACTTCGTTGTCGGAACGATGGTAATAGGCAAAGTAGCTATTTCGCCTTTGGATGTTGGAGGGAGAGTAAAAAATACGTTCGCATCTTTTCCAACTTACCAACTGAATTCGCTCCTCTCATCTCGGAAATCGCTCTTACCTTTTTCTCTCAGACTCCCCTCGTGAAAAGGAACTTACACTGTGCATCTTATCCCGTCGGGTAGAGTGGGTTTTGTGGAATACAGGATTGGCATTAATAATCTCAATACAGGTTTAATGTATACGCTACCCGCCTGGTAGCGATCCTTTATTCTCTAAAATGATTCACGTGTAATTCTGAGGTCGCCCGGAATAAGGGACCAACCTTCTCTGAAAAGCCGATTAAATAACATGGTTCTATAATGATGTTTTAAGTCAAAGTCAATTTAACGTTCTGAAGGGTAAGTAAGCCCTTTCTGCTCTCCTAAAATGAAGACAGTCAAAGTTAAATATTCTAGTGGTATAGTTTCGTCTGAAACCCCACCTTGCTAAATAAGATGTTGATAATAAAGGGAATTAAGTTTTACAGTTAATACAAAATGTTGTACTATACAGGGGAAAAACGAGCGACCAAGGAAATATTCCTCTCGCTAAGTTCAGAGCTACAAAACCACCTCTTAAGCACCTTATTGGTTCTCATAAAACGACGCCCACAATTGCGGGTGAAAGACCTCGACGTCGGCGAAACGGTCACGAAAGTATTGAACCATAGAAGCGAGTTTTTGGCGGCGAGCCTGCTGCGCCTTCAACCCCTCAGACGATCCCTGAGGCGCATCAGGAGTTGCTATATTCGTCGAACGGCGGAGGACCTTGGCAATCTTGGCGTGATTAATTTCGGTAACGACCTTAGTAACACTGATATTAGCCTTCAAATCAATCGTCATCTGCTCTAACTTGCTAGCCTCCTGCCTTGCTTCGGAGATGGTGGTTTGGAGACCGGATAACTCCTGTTCTTTTCTTCCGATTTGTTCTTCGGTCTGAGTTCTGGTGTCGGTGGCGGCTTTTAGGGATCTTTTCATACGCTGTTACAAATCATCCTGTTTAGTGGAGAAAAAGAGGCCCAAAAACGGACCAAAACAAGCTTTCGAAAAAAAGGCTTGAAAGAAGTTGAAACCATACAATTCCGTCGTTTAAAAGGGCCGTTTAAACGCGTTTGGACCCAAAATTTTCCGATGGACAATCCAAGGTCAACTTAGCTCCACAAATGAGGATGATTTGTAACAGCGTACCTCTTCAAATTATCGATTTCCCGTTTCTTATCCTTACCACCAGCTTTTTTCATCTGTGGTTCATACTTCAACTGGATAGCTTGACGCTTATAAACCGCCCGCTCCATTTCAACAATGAGCTGTTCTTGGCGGCGTTTTAGTTGCTCGAGCCTGAGGGTCATCCTATGGATTTCTTTTTTCATAGCCGTGGTCTCCAACTCCCCGACTGAGGGATCGAGGGCTTGCTGCATTTCCTGCTCCAAATGGATCTTTCTTTGCCAGAGCATAACCTGCTTTTCGGCCTCGATGACTTCTTCACCTAGGGGGGATTGGGGAAATTGAAGCAAAAAAAAGCGATTTCTAGGCCACAAAACCTACCTATCGCGGTCTTAGCTGCCTCAATCTCTGCTATGTGGGATTCCATTTCTGTGGCGGCTTTCTCAATGGCCTTCAACCGAGCAATAAACTGTTTTTCCATGACCTCCATTTCGGACTTAAGAGTCACGGATTCCCTCTCATACCGCCCCAAATGCCCGTTCATTATGTCCATCTCCATCTTAACCTGTCTAACCCCGGTTTCGAGCTGTTTACGATCTTTGAAGACGACTTCTAAATCCCTCTCCACTCGTACTTTTCGCCCGTCTAGTACTGCTTTCTTATCGCGGATTTCGGACATAGCCGTCTTAATTTTTTCAGCCGACGTCTGCTCTTCCATAATCGCGTGTTGTTTTTTCAGCCACTCCTTTTGGAGGCCCCCGCAGGCAGTAACCCGCTCGGCGATCAGTTTTCGGAGGGACTTGATCTTGATCTCGAGGGGGCCGGCGGATTCAACCGCTTCCCCGAGCTCTTCCTCGAGTTTTCGGCGTTTCTCATCAAACTCCCTGTTTAATCGGTCGACATATAGCTGTTTCTTCTCAATCTGATGGTGACGACCCTTGATTTCACCCTCATACTGCTGAATCAACTTCCCTCGATTCTCTAAATCCTTTGCTAGCTCATCCAACACCGTATAGAGCGAGGTTTGGTTGGATTTTATGTTGAGAGTATCCACCTTAACCCGAGCGATCTCGTTCTTTATCTTAATCACTTCTTCCTCTTTCCTTTGGACTTCCACTGAGACCTTCTTTACGCTCTTTAGGGTTGAGACCTCGTTCCTCTTACTCGTTGTTTGATCCGAGACGAAGGCTTCGATCTTATTATAGACCTCCGTTATCTGCCTACTCACCCGTTGAACGTACTTCTCGAGGATTTCCAGCTCGTTATTACAGCTGGTAATGGCGTTGTCGAACTGCTGAGATTCCTCATCCGCCTTATCGAGTGATCGTCGTAGCATGGAGTATTGGCCGGCGAGACGTTCTCTTTCCCCTCTTACGACTGTCATCTGTTGTTGGAGATACTGCATCTCCCTATTATTCCTTCCCTCTACTCCCGATAATTTCTCGTTCTTCTCCTGTTCTTCCCGAATAACTCCCTGCAAGCCTCGGATTTCGTTCACGATCTCCAACTCCCTCTGCTCTACCGCGGCAATGGCCTCAGTAACGGTTTGAACGGCTTCATCGCGTTTTTGGATGCCGATTAGTGAGGATCTCCATTGTAACCCGAGCTGTTTCTTCTCGAAATCCACCGCCGAAATCTCCTTAGCAGCATCCTGAAGAGTCTTCTCCGCCGCCTCTGTTTCGCCTTTTTGGGCGATTATCTGCGCTTCATAAATCGCCTTAGATTCGTTCAATCGACGGATTTCCTCGTTGAGTTTATCAATAACTAAATCCTGTTTCTTCTTAACACGCTCTTTTTTCTTGATAGCGTCCTCAGCTTTATAAGTAGCCCTCCTTGTTACCCCTATTTCACCCTTCATTTGGGTGTTATAATCATCAACTTGTCTGAGAGTAGTATTCAACTGGTTTAGCTCGTCCTGAGCCTTATTAACCTGTTGCAGCTGCTTCTCGACCTCGAGTTTGGAGGCTTCATATTCTTTGGTGACTTCCGCTAGTTGCTGCGATTCCGACTCCTTCTCCTGCTGAATCGTTGAAAACTTGTCTTGGACATCTGGGTGATTCGGGGAATTTTTGGGGAGAAAAGGGGTAAAATCCTAGGGAAAATTCAAAGACCTACCTTCTTGAGCAAGCTGCAATTTCGCTAGCTGTTGCTGTCCCTGATAGAGAGTTACACCTATCCTCTCCCTGTGACTTATGAGTTTCTTTAACTCCTCCTGTTTTTCACTGAGTTGCAATCGCACCCTCTCTTTACCCTGTGTTAACTGCTCCAATAACGCGCGTTGGACGCGCGCCAGCAGGGGATGGTCCTGTTTTAGCAGCGGAATCTCCTCTTCATCCTCGTCGTTTGGCGGGCCGGAGTCGCCCGGGGGCTGAGGTGGCGGATCGGCACTCATGATCTAATATACTAAGAAAAACAAACTATCTCCCTGCATTGAATTGGAATGGTTATTGGTTGTGTGTTGAATTCAGTACTGATTTGGCTCTTCAGTATCTCAGTCTCTGGCAGCTCAGCTCGGTAGTACGGTGATCTCATTCCTCAAAGAAACTGATTTTCAGAGTGTGTACGGTTACGGTGAACTTAAGAACAAATAGGATTTAGCGAGTCGGATTCTTGAACGAATTAGTAGGGATCACTTTTCTTTCTTATCCTCTCTTCCCTTAACCGTGGGACTTCCCTTATTACGGTCGTGAATGTAGATAAAGAAGCCCACTAAAGCAAGGCAATATCCAAACCAACTGCTCCATTTAACGGCTACCGGGAACAGGAGCGCGCCCAAAGCCGTGGTGACGATTTTGTACATGATGTTTAGGAAGGCTAGGGTTGTAGGACTCATTTTTAGGCTAGTCAGAGACATCACCGCGATCCCAAAAGAGGCGGCCCAAACTCCGGTTAGAACGATATAGAACGTTATTTTCCCACCACCAGCTCCATCCCCCTTCCCTACCACTGATAACGCCTGGATATCGGCCATTGATTGCGGTATCGTTAGGGTTTGGACGTCCTTCTGAAGGGTGCTTATGATCTCATTTCGGTCCTCGAGGAAGAAGCTCAGGACCATCAGTATTGGCGTCATCGCGAAGATCCTTAGCATATTAACCTCAGTTGGGTTGACATTGCGCTCCTTCAGTGTATCCATTGACGTCCGTTCGAAGATAGATACGATGGCAGAGAGCATCATGTTTACGACCACAAATATTATTCCAAACTCGTGCCTCATGATGAATGCGTTTTCGCCTGAGCTCTGCGGAGGCGTTTTTGGAGCTGGTGGAAGGTCAAACAGCCCGTAAATCAGTCCCCCAGACATCCCACAGAGGAGCCCGAGATAGGCCGGTCCCGAGAACGATCTCCCTAATGTGAGGTATTCGAGAAAGCTGGTTACCATCGGCGTCACGTTCCTGATAGTTACTATGAGCGGTACGGGGGCATACCTGAGGGCTACGATAGAGGTTGTTAAAACCGCTGCAGTTGCGCCGCCAACCCATTTCACGTCCTTGATGTTTTGCCAGGTCATGGAGGCGAGCGGATTCCGGCCCTGGAGGAGTGAAATAATGAAACACACCGAGAACACCGTGAAATTCTGCAGCGAGATGACCGTGAAGGGGTAGGGGAAGAGGAGGGAGAGGCGCTTGTTGGCGAGCGTCAGCGTGACCGACGCGAAGCAGTTCACGCCCACCCAAAAGAGGACCTTGCGGAGGAAATTAGGATCGGGAGCCATCGTTGACATTGATTAGTGATACTGAAAACAACAACACCTAATAGGAGAAATATTATCCAAATACAACGAACACTTTGACACGGAGAAATACCCTTAGTGTAATGACGACGTTGAAGTTTTGGAGGGATGCCAGGTCACTGGTATCGTCTCTGAGTCTTTAATGGAGAATCTTAGTTTACTACAATCAGATTCAGTAAAAGATCACTATATTAATACGTTTAACTTTTGTTCAATTTCCTTCCCCCTCAAATTCCTTAACTATTTCCTCACACTTCTCTTGTAGGAGGTTCCGATATTTCTCATCCGGATTTCCTTTCATCACTGGTCGCTCCAACATCCTCCCAATTGCATCCCTCGCCGCCCTCACAACTTCTGCCTTGAAGGTAGGGAAATGGTGCAAAACTGTCGCATCCACACACTCCAGAAAGTGGGTTCTGAACGATTGGATGTAGGCTTCAGTAGTTTTCTGGGGAGATCCAAAAAGGTAAAAATCTCCATACAGATCCTACATCGATTCTATCCAATCACATATACAAATCTAAAGTAACTTACCACGCAAAGACAGTCAAAAAGGCACTGATCTGAGTGTGGTCCTGGATCCTCACGAGCCAAAAAAGCAACGGCAGTCTCACAGCCCTCTACGATCTTCTCCACTTCCACCTTGGTCATCGAATGAGGATCACTATCGTTAATCTCGATCTTCTTAGTAGGTTCATCTTCTAGCCAGGAGTTAACTGCAGTAAAAGTTTTGTCACGGTTTAAGATAACAACACAGTTACAATGAAGCGATTTATGTCAGAGCAAAATAACCCAGTTAAGAATAAGAAAAAAGACTCTATCGTGGGATTCGAGCGCCTCATCTAGGTTTTGCATCATCACTTTCTTCGTAGCAACGGGCTTCGTTAACGAATCGAGGTTGCAAGTAGGGCAGCGTTTGTCGGACGATTTCGTCATAAACATACAGTGCCTGTGGGTTTTTGTTTTGGAATCGATTTGAATTTAAATGGTAAATCATACAGTCGAAAAGAATTTACAAGCAGCAAAATTTCTCCTTGCAATGACTACAATTAGCGTGGAATCCTTCCTGAATAGCCTCTTCGTTTCCAAAGCAGATAGAGCACTGTTTATCGGTCTGTTTTGGTTCTTCACTTGCGTCACCACGCTCATCAGACTTAGTTGGTGCAGCAGTGGAGCTAGAGACGTGATGATAGCTTCGTCGACCACATACACTATGGAGGAGAGCATCGGACCTGTCATGTAGGAATTTTCGTATTCCTCTGTGAGCATCAACGACCGCGAGAAGTCCCAGTCCAGTTCCTAAGAGTTTCAACTTAGTCATTGTTATATGTAGTAAGGAGTATTTTTTTCAGATATGCCTGACGATTGGAAAATTAGAGCTCTTGTTTAGAGTTAAATACAGATCAACACAGCACGGAAATCAGAGGAGTAAGCGCGTTCTCGTAGATTAATCACGGCGCCGCAACACGGAATTCAGATTATTAAACGCTTTCTTGTAGATCAAGTCTCAAGATAGATACGCGACTAATTGGTTTGAAGTTACAACACGAGGGATGAATGACATCGTGGATCATCGAGGTGTCGACCCAGGGTTTACTTTGTTTTTTCATATACTAAGTTTACTAGATCATTGTTCCTCCTCAGCTAAGTTGCCCTTGTCGCACAATTATCATTACCTCCACAAGTTCAACCTCTAATCAAATCTCACTATTTACACCTTACTCAGACTGTTTCAAATTTTATTCCCTTCAAGGTTGATTCAATCAACATCAAATGTTGAACTTTGAAGGGGATAACATTTGATTTGTCATTTTTAGCAATTTTTTCCCACTTTCTTCTTATTTAACGACAACCGCCACAATTCCTCACATTTCCTTTCTAGAAGCTTCCGGTACTGCGCATCGGGATTGCCTGCAATCCCGATCATTACTGGTCGGTTCAACAGGTTTTAG
>Ga0099798_10235_pt1 | contig 18925 bp, 21 predicted proteins | sample Uncmet_Sort29A_1_FD_89870 | JGI IMG/M metagenome (GOLD analysis project Ga0099798, IMG submission 89870) | Marine eukaryotic communities from CALCOFI LINE 67, Pacific Ocean - CN13ID_Sort29A_1 | ecosystem: Environmental > Aquatic > Marine > Oceanic | place: Pacific Ocean: Monterey Bay | collected...
ACATGCAAAAATCGTAGCCATACCATCGCAACCCGCGCGATTCTTCGACGCGTTTCCTCAGATATTGAGGGCGCCCCCGGGATCGATGCCCTTCTCAGGGGGGCCCAATGGGTCTGGGAGGGCTTCCCCCGCCGGCTAAATTCTCGTCGCAAAGGCGGGGGCAGGTCCGCGGCCGAGGCGCCGGCGTTTCATCCAATTGCTGACGTCCGGGGCCGGGACTTTGGGCGCCAAAAAATGCAAAGAAATACGGCGCATTGTCGGGCTCGAGGCATCAAAAAAGTGGCGAACGGGTGTTGGTTTATTACAGATCAGAACGAGCGCCGTCGTCATTGATCTTATGGCTTCAGATGATTCCTCCACACCCTCTGAAGCTAGGAGTGACGCAATAAAAGGCAGACATGAAGAAGTAGTAGCACGTAGCCCAGCTTTGCAGTTGGCGTTATCTTTACATCGTCTTACTGTTCGTTCATTGTATCGCGTGGCGCGTTCGGAGGCCCGCTATCTTTCTGCGAATTGCGACATATCTGAATTGGCATGTCGTTTCGCTTTATATACCAGCAGCACCACGTCCGCAATGATCGTCGGAGACAACGGAGAATACGGGAGCTACGAGGAAGAGAGTATGACAGGACTGCCTTTTTCTTATCGCGATTCTGCATCATGGTCTGCCTCTTTTCCTGGGTCCGGAGGGCGAACAAAAGAAGAAGACGGCATTTTTTTTCCTCCGTCATCGAAGGGCTATAATTTTGTGATTCGGGAAGGTGTGAATTCGGAGTGGATTTCTTCGTGTTTAGCACAACGCAATCCTTATGCAAGTTATCCTGCGATCGGTGCCCTTTCCATACTATCCACGGGAAGTGCCAAATTGGAAGGTAAATATCATCTCGTAGCAGAACGCCAGTCCCCCACGGAGACGACGGATATCAGAAATGCAGAGCCTTTTTTTGTCTCTTATGATCTCATGCTCCTGGAGGGCCGGAAATACATCCGAGAGCCGTCGTTGTCATCCGTTCAGAAGAACAGTCAGGCCACGGATAGAGACCGAAAACAATCTTCGGAGGAGACGAAGAGCGGCCTAGAAATTGCATCAGCATCATCGTTCCCATCGTCCTCCGTAGCATTGGGAGAGTCCTCGGGACCACGTGATGATGTGCATCTGCGGAATCTGCGAGCTCAGTTGCGTCGGAAATTTAGGGCTGTTAGTGTTGAGGACAGCGGTAGCAGCGTGGACGCTGTCGGTGCTGTCGGATTTGCAGCTCAGAGCCTCATCAATGATTTCCAGAAACAGCTAAAAGCCATTTCGCGAGGAAAATACCGACAGTCTCGATTATTACAGCGTGAATTCGATAAGTTAAAACAGCTGCACAAAAAATCAGACACAGCGAGAATCCAGCATTCTAAAGATAAAATCAAAGAGCTTTGGTTAGCCCATCCTGATATCGAAGTATAATATAAATATATCTGCGCTCTTCTCATTTTATGTACTACATATGTATATCTGCGTTCTTCTCGTCGGTAGACAAGAAGGAGGAAACGGTAGACAAGAAGGAGAAAAAACCGAGGTTTATCTGTCGTTCTCCTTTTTTTTCTCAAGATACATAGTTTTCGACAAAAAAATATTCTCTTGTCTTCGCAGATACGTCAGCGGTTGTTTCAGGTCTGTACAGAAAGTGCTATCGGAGGCCCTAAAAAAAGTCATCTACGTGAGCTGGACGACATATTGGGCATCGATAGCAGCAACGTAGAGACTTTGCATGTACGAGCGTGCCTATTTCTCACGGATGAGAACTACAAGGTGGGTTTGGGGTTTTTTTCATTAACAAAAAAGGGCAGATTTAGCGACAAACTGTCTTCTCCTTAGCTTCGTTGCAGCAGAGATTGTGTAGCTGGACGGTTATGAGCAGATTTGCCCGACGCGACTTCGCAGCTTGTTGTGGGCCCGACTCGGTCAGCAACTCATGCGTAGAACCGCCTCCATGAGAGAAGCCGATTTTGAGAGAAGCCCATTCCTTCTTGTTGGAGGAGTGCAGGAGTTAGTCTGATATATTACTCTCTATCCAGAGGCTCTTTACCTGTATCATTCTGTGAGTAAAGAAAAACAAACATTCTTTTTCGAGGAAAATATCTCTCCTCAATTGTAAAGGCTTGTTTGGAGGATTTGCGGCAGATTTTGCAACTCGAGCCACGACATTTTCCGAGCTTATACACCATGATGAACTTACAGCTAAAGCAAAACCTGAAAAAAGAGGCTCTGCAAACATGGAATACCCTCCATAAGCTCTGCCCGCGTGATCCTGAGCTGGCGATCGCAAAACGGGCTCTCGGCGTCTCGGTTGGCGGAGGTGGAGAAGGAGTGCTTCGCTCATCTGCCGACACCGTTTTGGATGCTGTCGATCTTAATACAACAAGAGATATTTCTTCCCCTGAGGACGACTTCCGTGGAACTTCCCCACCCGTCTAAAGAAGAGCCGAAAGAAAAATGTCTTCCTCCGCAGCGGCACATCGACGACGAACAAAAGTTTCTCAAGAAGACTTGCTATTTTCACGGAATCGATGACACAATCCACTGACTGTTTATCCTCTTCTCTAAACCTTTTCTCCTCAATGAAATTATAAATTCGTCCCGCCAACAGAGAACTCGAAAACAATAGGCCCACTACAATCTCCTGGCATCATCCCTTTCATCTCCTACGGCACGATTGTCCTTATTTTCTACGAATGTTGCTATCATTTTCCTTTTACACCACTTGGTTATTATACAGTATAATTTCACACCTACACTTATTTGTCATTGATGTAAAAATTGTTCAGGTTTCCGTTAGAGACTGTTTGGATTCGGCCCCCCACGTGTCTTCGTGCACTCTGTTTTTGTGGTTTTTTTGTCTAGCAGTTCAGGAACTACAGTCCAGACTCTGTTGCCAAGTTTTGTAATTTTGGGATTAAGAACCCCTTTCTATTTTTCACAATGTCAAGATGTCGGCATTTTGTCAAGTAGTAATGGTAGCATTAAAGAGTAGGAGGCCATTTTCTGCGTGTGTGTGTGCGTATATGGTCCCTTATTGTATTCACATACAAAATTTATATCTCCATGTTCATTCCTTTTTCAGCGCCCTGTGTCTATTATGTTTGTAATGTTATGCTTTTTTGTATACTGCTCTGCGTTTATTCTCTTGTCGCAGTTTTCATTTTCGTAGCTCAACACACATCTCTGGAATAAGGCGGCGGCCGTTTCTAACGTTATTTCTCATTGGTAGTGGAGTTGTTCGCAAAAAAGTATTGCAGAGTTGAGTGTGCAGCAGGACCTATCAACAATCACACATCGAGGAGGCCGACAAATTTTGAAGAGCCAAACAACAAGAGTGTAGAACATCCAAACAGCATCTAGAGGACAGATGTTTGGAGGTTCGTTTGGTGCTGTTCTGGTGCTAGTTGTGTGCTGGTAAGCTAACCGTCCTTGCATAAAGAGAGTGGAGCATAGACCTGGAAGTTTTTCGTTCATTCGGGAAAAGACCTGCGGATTTACGTATTTTCTAGAAACGAGCGTGAGTGCCCTGCATATCGATTCATGACGATATCGTGATCAACCCAATTATCAAAAGACAATTGAACTTCAATAATGTTTTTTTCTCGCACAGGTTGGATAAGTTTCCTCCGTCGGTGGTACGTGAGGACTCTAATCATCACTCTTTGTTGATTGTTGCACCTTTGTCATTTTTCTTTGTATGCCTAGCGATAGGAGTATTATCCATCTAAAGCGAAACTAACTATCCATTCAAGAGCATAACCACTAACTAACCATTCAACTTGCAATATCGGCGACGTAACCTGCTTTTTAAGCATGACGCACAAGTGCAGATAGAGTAAAACATAGTTGCATTATCGATAGCGTGCACATAGCTAGGGAATATATAGAGGACTTAATGACGCTGCTTTTTGGTCTTCGTATGTAGGCCTAGACTTTGTGTATACTTAGTGGGCAATGAGTCTCTTTCATGTTAGCACTCCTATAATAAGTCACGTACTAAGAACAATATAGTTAGTGGGCAGAACTTTTATTCTTAGTCTCATTATAAAAAGATAACCTCTGCATGGCGCCACGTACGAGCGCTTTAATAGCGGAGATTTTTGGCACGTTTGCCTTGACTGCCATTGCCGTTACAGTGTCAAACGATCCAGGCGGGAATAAACTAGGACCGGTAGGAATAGCTGTGGGACTGGCGGTGCTTATCTATATTTGTGCCCCTTTCTCAGGAGGACATTTGAATCCTGCCGTGACATGGATGCTGCTGGGTAGTCGTCAACTAGGCGCCGAAGGAGCGCAAATGGCAGCCATCTATCCTTTCTGTCAATTCGCTGGCGCCGTTGGAGGTATCAACGTACTACAACAGTTCATTAGTATACACCCTGACTCAACTTGTGCATTCCCGCAGGTGGAATGCAGAAGTTTACTGCGAAAGACGGAAATCTTGCCATCCAAAAGTTTTATCGTGTAGAAAAATGGAGGTGATGAATATGTAATATTTCCGCTTGAATACTGATGAAAGAGAGAGCCTGCGCACCTGAAATCACATATCATTCTCTGCTAGTTTTATGACAGCATGAAAATGTAAGAATATTGTTACATACAAGTCTAGAAGGATTGTTACAAGTCTAGAAGGATCCAGAGACAATTACTGTACGCTAGATTTTGGGGGGAAGTATTTCCGATCAGGAAGGAGCTAGCAAGATTTTTCGGAGCGCATTGCGGGAGGGACTTGCGAGAGAATACAAAACTTGACAACTACCCTTCAACCCAAAGATCCAAACCCGTACTTCTCGTTTTAGTGGTGAGGACTTCTGTCGTATAGGAATGATCTGTATCCTGGTCTAACATGAAATCTCGTAGGTGGCACGTTCGCAGCTAAAGTATTGGTGGCGAAGCCCTTTCAGCCAGGCTTTTATGCTGCTTATTCCGCTCCCTCCGTGCCGCTGGCAGTTGGAGAGGCGTTAGGAACGTGGCTTTTGATAAATACTGTATTCCATACCGCATGCAAGGGCCCGGGGGGAGCCAATGAGTTCTATGGTTTGTCCATCGGTTTCTCGACTTTGGCCGGGATCGGAAATTTTCTGAATCCTGCTGTCTTATTGGGAATGACAGTATGCGTCGCGATGGCTCCTCCAGAAATGCTTGGTACAGCAGCGGCAGAAGGATCACCACCGCCACCAAAACCCGAGGCGCCCATATCTGCAGGCTCAGTGTCATTGTTGGATCTGCATTACGCATCCGTCTCGCAGAACTGGTAATTTTTCTTTTTTTCGAAAGTCCCATACTAATAAATAGATACCCTTACGACACTGTGTGTCGGCGTCAGTATTTGATTAGCCTTGCGCGGTTTTTTGTGTCCAGATTCTGCAAGGCCCACAGACCAGTGGTGGTGGTCGCGTACGGCCGGTACGCGGGCCGTAGGCCCGCGCGTGGATCTTGCGGGCGTTTGCCACGGGCCGCAGAAATCCAACTGTCCTAAGGGTTTGGCGTGGGTTGCGGGCGGGGTTGGGGGGGGGGTTAGGGTTGGGGCGGGGGCTGGGGAGGGGGGTTTGGCGGCCGGCGGGACGCCATCTCTTATTCATCAACAGCATTTATTAACTCTCCGCCGCGGCGCAGGAATTTTGTTTTTTTTCTCGCCCCCCAGGGACGAGATTCGCGCAGGAGAGCCAAGCCTTTCTTTCTATAGCAGTATTGGAGGTGATGATATGCTGGAAAGTGGAAGTGATACAGCGGGAAATAGGGTCGGCTTCTTGAAAAGGCGCCGGCAGCACAAGGAGCATCCCGTTAATCTGTCCCTCGAAGCGTCCCCATGGGGGGGTTTAGATGACGACTCCTTTTTGAGCATCCCAGTGGATGGAGCAAAAGAGAAAGACGCAGTAGCGGAAGAGAGCGCCAGTAGTGCAGAAGTGGAGGGTCGAGAGAAGGTCCTCACAAGCGAAAAAGGAGAAGAAGAAGAGGGTGGGGGCGAAAAAGCAGAAGCAGGAAAAGTGGATAAGCTATGGGTGAACTTCGGTGTTTGTTTCGCTGCTGAAATAGTGGCGGTCATATTGTGTGTCGTTTTCAATATCATCATCCGTCCGCGAGTCTGCGCCGCTCCAGAAGAGGACGAGGAAGAGGAAAAGTTGATGAACGAGGAGGAGCAGCTCGGAGGCAAAAAACCCGGAATCAAAAAGGAGAGTGATGGGAAAGAGGAATATGAGGAGTTGGAGGACGAGGAAGAGCGTGAAGATATAGAGGCGAAAGAATATCCGTCTCTCGTTTCGAAACTGGCAGCGGAATTTCTTGGCGTTTTCTTTCTGGTGCTTGCGATTTCTGCTAAAGTCACGGCTGCTCCGGGCGGCGGGCCCCACGATATTGGCATACCAGTGACATTGGCCATCGTCGTTTACTCTTTTGGTGACGTGTCAGGGGGGCATATTAACCCTGCGGTATCCCTCGGTTTACTCGGTCGGGGTCTGGTCACACCAGTTGAGATGGTTCTTTATTGGGGGCCACAAATTGCAGGCGCGCTCATGGGTGGTTTGGTGTTTGGGGGCGCAATAGGATCTGTGATGTCCGCACCTGCCAGTCCCCCCATCCTTCCTCTACCTCCCGATGGTTTTCGAGGATCTCTTGCATCGTGTGTAAAGGAAGTCTTAGCCACTATGGTCTTCCTTTTAACCATATGCACAGTGGCAACCACAACAAGTACCTCCGAACTGGTCAACAAGGGCCTACAACCGGCGCCAGTCAGCAAGCTTTCGGAGTTCTTCGGACTTATTATTGGGCTTTACGTTTGTGTCGCAATAACTATATGGGGTGCCTCTCTCAACCCCGCAGCAACCATAGGTCTCGACATTTCTTTCCTTGTATTGGGTAAGAGACATTTTTTCTCAGCGTTGACGAAATCTCCTTTACAGAAGACGTTCCCCATGGCCAAAAGAAGGCATTTTTTTTGTGTCTTTGTTCTTAGGCAAATTCCTAGGAGCTTTGTCCTAATCGTGCGCAATGGAAGGGAGGTAATGTCGAGACCTGAGAGTCCCTTTGTGTAATAATGAAGTCTTTTTCTGCCAATGTGAATGTCGTTGTCCGCACGCTCGTATTTCTCAAAAACCGCACTTATATTTATTTGTGTTTATCGCCACTTGACATCAGGTCAGCCGAAAAGCGGAGAAAAGAATGCCGGCCTGATTTTAGCAAATATGGGGATAACCGTCGTTTGCACGTTTATTGGGGCCTTTGCGGGGGGGGCAATACACAAGATGGCTGTCACACCCGGAAACGATGACGAGGAAGAGGAGGATGACGACGAGGCAGACGTGTTTAATGGGGAAACTGAAGGTGAGTTGTAAAAGGCTTTTTTTTTTGGGCTGCCTCCTTCCTCTAAGCTGGTGAAACTAAGGCGCATTCACATGGCGACGAAGATAACAAGGCTGCGAACAATACATGTAGAATCCCAAAACAACGAAAGATCATGGGTCTGAATGCATATTCTGAAATATCAATATGACATATCATTGCTCCGAATGCATTTGTGTGAATCCTTAATTCGGACGTCATTGATGTTGAAGAAGAAAGTGTCAAATGTTTGTGTCAAATGTTCGTGTTCAAGAAGAAAGTAAACCAAGAATCCCGAGAAATGAGAAGTCCTTCCATGGTCCTCTCAAAATCTCACAGAAAATGAAAAATCGTAAGGGTGAATGTGGGTGAGGAGAAAAAGGGTAGAAATGAATCTAGGGGAGAAATGAAGATCCGCAATTCAAGAAAGAATGTGAGAGGAGAGGGGCGAGCTGAATTGGGAAAGCTCGCACAAAAACAACCCTATTATCAGGAGAACGAGAAATATTTCTATTGTCATCATTTAGCAAAAAGCAAAACTTCTATTAGACTAGTAATTTAGAAAGTTTCTGGGATGTTATGCGGCAAGGGTTTATTAGCAGTACAACATATTACAAGAAGAGACTATATTTATAAAAGTGCAACAGGCAGAGACTACATTTGATCAGCAACAATTGGGGTTTTTGCGCACAAGTCACTATATTTATAATATAGCGTGTCCGCAAGGATAGTCACCCGTTACCTAGGTGTACTGTATTATACTTTTTCGAATGAATTGGGAAAAATATGATGGGACCGAGATTCGCGCCTCCGACGAGCTTCTGTCCTCAGATCTTCGCCCGAGAGGTCCATGGATATTTCAACTTGTGGATGTCGTTGTCCCATTCACCTACGAACCCTTTGGTCGCTGGAGCTACGGTTCGTAATGATACTGGTTCCCCACCCGTATATGCAATCGATATATTCAAGGCTGGTGATCTGTGTGTCATACGGTCTTTTGTACATCCAGCACCACCGACCTGCGCGCAGTTCTTTCATCAAGACGAACTGCTGCTCACCACGGCACAAGATGGATACATGCGTTTGTTCAAGTACATGGCTATGCTCTTTTTCTGATGTAGACGTACTAGTTTTTTTCCGATATGGACGTACTATGTATTTTCTGGCATCAGGGTTTTCCAGTAATATGCCCCACGTTTGATGCTTGTGCAGATGGTCGTTTGGCGATACAACACCGGTTTGAGGACCGTGTGATCATGGGCCATGTGTCTTGAGATCATATGGTGCCCCGCACCATCTGAGATGGGTCATGTCATCAATTTTCTCCGGGGGGAGCGAATGGCCGTGTCAATCTATCTATGCTTACTGTTTTTTCTTGTGAATAATTCCATATTCTCCTTAGTTTGTCGGCGACAGGTGCGTGGCCTATCTGGTGGACGAAACTAGGCGTGGAGTATTCTTCTCCAAATGCAGACCTCGCCGAAGCAGCATACGCATGCTGTGTATATCCGCCACCGGATATTCCAAGCCAGAGAAAACCAACGGGGGGGGGGGTCTTCCTCGCAACAGGAGATTCCGGCGAAGCCAGCGGGGGGAAGTTTGGAGTTAGAAGAGAGCACTCTCCTCATTGGAGCTGTAGGAAACGTTGTGGAGGTGTATGAGTTAGGCAGCACGACAAGTGCAACGCGCATGACATCACCGCCGGGGGCAAAGCGGCAGAAAACAAATGCGAACGCTGTTCTCACCCCAGAAATCGGAGTTTCTTTTCGTTACGCATATGAGAATCTACACACTGATTGCATAACTTGTCTGCAAATAATTCTTGGCCCGGAAGTAGTAGACCAAAAAACATCACGAAGTTCTACGAGTACGACGCAAAACAGCAGTAGCAGCAGCAGCAGCGGTCTTCCTCTGGTTTCCGGCGTTGCAACATCGGCAGCGCAGACGCAACCCCCATGCTTGCAAGAAGAATCATGCGCAATGGAAGTAGACATGCTCGAGCCAGACCCAGAAGCTACGGATCCTTGCGTTCCTGGGCCTTTGCTGTCCGCTCCTCCTCCTATCGAAGGAGCATCGTCAGCCGCAACGACTCCAGTATCGCTCGGAGGAGATAGGGGGACGAGAAACAATGAGAGCGGTCAGCGTCCTCGTGGGGCCATTTTGGTCACAGCGGGCGACGATGGATTGGTGAATTTCGTCGATTTTCGACCAGGCAGAGTACTTTGGGAGGACGAAATCCTCTTTTCCATACACAATGAGGAAAACGTGCGATCGGTTCATTTGAAGGCGCCAGGTACCCGAAAGAACGAAGATAGCACCTGTTGGTTTGTTGCAACAGTAGGCAGCTGCGAAACCGTTAAGTTCTGGAAGTTTAACGAGACGGCCTTACAAGCGGTAGACAGGACAATGGATCGTGAGGACATGTTAGATGCTGTAGCGCAACAGGTAGACTTTTGTCTCACAAACATTGAAATTTTCTTTTGTACTCTTTTTCTACAGCTTTATTACTAGGGCTCTATTCAATCTTGTCTCTCCTTGGTAGTTGGCGGGGCTCTTCTTTTTTTGGGGGAGTTTGGTCCTCTTACAAAACATTCAAATTCCTGTTTTCCACTTCAAAGCAAGAAAATGGGTTCTCCGCCCTCTCATTGATTCGTGCTAAACACCGAAATAGGAAGACAAGGAGATAAGACACATTCTGTTGTTTTTCTGCGTATACAAGCAACACGCAGTACTGATAAACTAAGTTGATCTGTTGTAGATTAGGTAAACTTTTACCGTTGGTCTCGCATATTGCCGTTAATATTGGAAGTGCTGTAGTGAATATTGGCAAGATGATGAATATTCGCAGGTTGAAACAGGAAGTAACGGATTGACGCTTGTGGCGACGACATCGAGTTTCCGGACCGCGAAACAGGTTGCATGTGCTGAAACAGGCGCTTTAGGTTTTCTTGTTGACTTATGGTTTGATCGCAATATCCCGGTTCTTCTTGCTGCTGCTAGTGACGGCCGGCTTGCGTTGTTTTCCGTCAATCAGGACGGGCGATGTGATGTGGTACGTACATTCAGAAACAATCCTCATGGCTCCTTAGTCCGTGGCGCGTTGTTACTAAAACCAAAAGCCGGTACTTCCGGACCAGATACAGCCTTCATTACAGCCGATGACGAAGGCAGGCTTGTGCGTTGGAAACCTGTATAAATCAGACCATATTGTATTCCCGAAAACGAGAAGACAGCTTAGACCAGTAGAGGACTGTCGATGTGATATGAGAACAACTTCGCGACGAAAGGTCTCTTTCTTGAACAGATGATGCACAAAAAATATTAATTTTGTTTCGTGTTCTCCACCCCTGCGAGGGACTGAGTTGAAGGTGTAGCAGAAGCAAGGCTATTCGTGATTTTCGTTCGTGAATTTTGGATCCCGGAAATGCAATTTGTCTCGATCATGACGTTGTTGCTTCTCGTGTGCTCCCAAGAAATTCCTGGTGTGTAAACTGGGAATTTCCTATTCCTTTTGCGAATGAAAGCCTGATGGAATATGAATCAAAAGGAGCGATGTTTTGTCTGGGGCCTACAAATAGAGAGAGTGCTTATTTCTCGTTTGTTCTGCGCGCCACTACGGCGGTGGTCGTATTGCATAAGAGTCGCGGAATCTGTGCAGGCTTGAAATCTTTGAGAGAATTAATCAATCCGTGTAACTACTTCTATTTTCTGGGCTGTGATAATGGTTCTCTCGCCTCATGAGAAAGTGTGGGTGTGCAGGTACATGGAAGATTTTCCATCCCAGCGCGTGGTTTATGAGCTGCATATGAGCGCCGGCTCTCTTGGGTGTCTCCTTGGTCGAAGATGCGCCCGTTTGAACGCGGCGCGCGCGCATCTTCAAAATATTGCCCAGGGCTGTCTTCACGCTGACGAGGGCCGTCTTCACGTGTCTGGGACAGCCAGACAGGAGCAGGAGGTGGGGCATTTTTTTCTTGTTGTGAACTACGCTGAGAGGTGTTTGGCTACAAGATTTCACAAGGGGGCGCAATGGTCCGCAGATGTGTAAACATTTCCTCCTTTGTTAACACAAACATTCCCCCTTCTGTAAACATTTACAAGCACGGCAGACATAGACATGTTATACTTATGCGGAGGGAGGGGTCCAAGTCCCGTTGTTATATTATCTGGCCCATCACCATCTATCATTTCGATAGCTCTGGTGAGTTATTCTGTGAAATTCTAACAGAAAGGAAAGATGTCTGACGGCACTATCCGGTTCCCGGGTGTGGCTTCTGCCGGATGCTGTAAAACAACCCATGTTTGCACGAGGACAGGACATCTAACGGGGTTCAATCGCACTCCAAATCATACGCGTTTTATTACAAACTTATAGAAGATGTCAGCCATTTCCAGAAATACTTTCGGGTTTCTTGCCTGGATTGAGGCACATCCCTAAATCTCGTCCCAGGTGAGAAAAGTAGTCGCCTGGGCAGTGATCAACGTGGAGCATTGTAGGGCGCATCAATTCCCTGCCATACCTTTCCTTCCGATGCTCCAGATATTGCCCCAGGTCATGCGCGATTATGGAAAAGGGGAGCAGTGGGCAGAAGAATTGGTGCATTATTACAATCCTATCGTGATCGAAGAAAGCGTGCTTTAGGCAGGGTCGCGCTTCAGCATCAGGCCTGGTCTCCGGGACGTGAACAAGACGGAACCCACACTCCGTCTGGAAGACAGCGCGCACCGCACCCCTATGCAGAGGCGGAAGCTTCCGTCGGTGCCAGAGGACTTCCCATCTGTCCCCGCAATGTCTCTGTCCTTTAGAATAATATGAATTCCTTAGTACTTCCCAAGCGAATAATATCTCTGTCCTTTAGAAAAATTCCTAATATCTCTGTCCTTTATAGAAAGGGGAAGAAGCCAAAAACATTCATATATAGTGAGGATGTAGCGGGTGTTCTTTGTCTGTAAGGCCGCGGTTTTTTAGTATTACTCACAGCTGGGACGATGTGAAGAAGTAATGTTTTCGTGGTGGCCGTCAGTTCCAGGTCCTGCGTGTCTTGACGTTTCATGCATCTTGATAGAATATGCCTTCTGAAGTTGTCGCTTAATTGTCCTTGTCTATCAGGACAAAACTGCCAATGATTGATTATCTTGTTCGACCTGGGAGGTGGTGGACCATCTCATCTACGCAAGCCGGGACCTATCTTTCTCTGGTGATCGTGTTATAGAGGAAACATTGAAAACACGGAGAGAGGAACAATACACATGCTCGACCACCCGAATGTGGAGCACGGACAACAAGAGGTGGGGAAAACTTTCTATTGTGACCGTGATCACGGTTGTTCTACCGAGGCTGGCAAGATGAAGAATTCGGCTCCGTTTTTCTCGCGTTTGCTGGTGGTCTTAAGTCTTTTTGTGATCATTGTATTCTTTGTTGTTTTGAGTAAGGACCTGCGGATTGATAAGTCGTCAACTACGTCTTTTCCGATGACGGAAACAAATAATCAAAGAGGGGAATCCCAAGCGTGGTCTAACATTTCTTCTGTGAGTAAGGGCGAAGAAAAACCAGAGATGTCGTACGCAGCGAGGAGGACCACGTCTCAGAACCTGACACCAGATGATGCGTTTTTTCAGGCAGTGACCTCCTGGACCCAGACAAACGGACTCTGGGCTGATTTCTCTCAACTTCTGTTTCCTAAACTACAATTTCCAATCGGCACTTCGGTGAGCGGAGGACCAATCCTCACGGCTAACAATTTGTGGCTAACCTACGTTTTCACGTATCATTGGAGCTGGGACACGACAAATAGTATATATAGAGGAAATTTTTCGTCGTGTGACCGACCCGCCCCTCCCGCCCCTGGAAGTTCTAGCGTTCGTTGTGTAGTATCACACGTCATGTGGAAGAAAGATGTCTGGGGAAAATCGTGCGAATATAGAATGATGCAATGAGCCAATTTCTACCATACCGTAAGGCGGGTCGCCAGCGAATGAGTCGACTTTTTCACAAAGTCGTTAGGAAGTGACTTTTTGGCTAAACAGACTAGCTTTTTGAAGTCGATCCTGACTTTTTTTTTCGGAAAAAAGTCGTTTGTGGCGACCTTTTGGGAACGCGCCGGCCGGAAAAGCCTTCTTACAATCTTGATCGAATTTCTACCCTACCGTTATAGGCGGGTCGCCAGCGAATGTCCAGCTGCTTATGAATTTGTCGCTCCAGCAGGATTCATCGGACCATGGCAAAACCTTTACGTACGCTCTCACGGGACAGCACACGTTATACAAACCCGGTTTGTATTTCACGTCCGATAGTGCACTCCCCGGTTTAATATCGAGTCAATGGAAGAGAAGTGGTAGCCGGCACGGACCAGGGCCTCTCGCGGTTCGTGTTCTTGGTCTTCCTCCTAGAACCTGGGTCTCAGGAACTCTTTCTCAAAATACACTGATTCCTGTTGACACTACTGCTACGGCGCAACCGAATGACGAGAAAAGCACTCTTGTGGGAATAAAAAAAAGCTTGAAAAAAAGTCTGCTGGGGCTGTTGCCGCAAGTAGTATCCTTGACTAGCCTACTGGATCTGGAAGTGGGCACGACTCCAGCAATGCGACCAGCTTTTTTTCCCGCAAGGAAGGGTGATCTTAATCCGGATTATGAAAGGAATAATGATTATGAAAGGAAGGGTGATCTTAATCTGGATTTTTTTAACGCAGTTGCAAATCACGCAAAATTTTATGCACGTTGGGACAACCCAGACATATTGCTTTTTCCTACGCTCCAATGGCCGTACGCTAACTCCGTCGCCGGGTCGCAGTATGTGAATGGTTATCATCTTCAATGGAATCTACGCTGGGAATGGACCGCACCTATAGGCGGGCAGATTGGTAAGAGAAGTTGTTGGCGTAGTCAGGACTGGGCCCCAGAGTAATAAATGTGTGGGGGAAGTCGCGCGACAGCATCATTCCTACTATTGAAAAGGGCACACTTACCATTGTGAAAAGGTCAGATGACCAATACTTGCGTGGATTTTTTTCATGTGGATTTATTTGCCTTTCCTTGTTATCAATCAGGGCTGCAATTTTGGTTTGATCGATTCACTCAGACATCCTCGGACGGCAAACGATTTTTCGCCTATCAGGGATCCGTGCTTCTCATGCGGATATCTGATTCTCAGCCCCAGGTCTACGCTGTGGATCGGAACTGGCTCGAGCAGGTTACCGAGACAGCGGATATATCGCCGAGCACAGGTTTATCAACAGAGATCTCCTGAGAGGTACAGAATGATTTGTGCGCACTTCCTTAAACAGCCTTCTCCGTTTATTTGCGTCTATCCTTTTGTCGCAAAAGTGGGGCAAATCTCTTTTTTGATGCATCTGTATTGAAAGTGATGGTGTTCTGTTTGTCGATCTTTATGTGATTTCGTTGCTCACATCTCAGATATGCTGTGTCACATCCGTCTGGATGCAGAAAAGCACCGTTTTTGTACGAGGATAGGACATCGTCGTAAATTTTTTCGGGCACTAGGATGCGGCGTCTCAAAAATTCAGCACCGCGCGCGCGTTTTGCGGTTTGGACGGGTGTGGTTTTTGGACTGTTTGTTATTTGCATATTTCGGGTTTTGTGTTTTTGGACTGTTTTTATTTTGTTTGAAGGCAAAACAATCGACCTTTTAAAAAGAGAGAAGAGCATAGAGCTGGAGGCTTTGCGTTTATCGGGGGACAGACCTGCTTATTTTCCAGAAACGAGCGTGAGTGTCCAGCAGATGTTTTCGTGGCGATATCGTGAGCAGTCCAATTTTTTCAAAGGACAATGGAACTTCAATAATGCTTCTTTTCTCGCGCAGGTTTGATAAGTGTCCTCCGTCGGTGGTACGTGAGGACTTTAATCATCCCTTTCTGTTGATTGTTTCATCTTTTTTTTTAATGCCTAGCGACATTAGTATTATGCATTTCTAGATAAACTACCTAACCATCCAATAGCTATTGCGATGTCGACAGCATTACGTACAAGTACAGAAAAAGTAAAACATAGTTGCATTATTGATAGCATGCGAATAACTAGAGAAGATATACAGGCTGCGTTGTTCCCTAGTCTCTCTTGTCTCATAGTTCCTCCTCGTTTTGTCCGGGAGAGGGAATGGGGCTCGGCGGCGAGGTCTGAGATACTGGTTTGTCACGGCGCGGATGCCGACGTATTGCGTGCGGGTTTCGATGAAAGGGGTAAGCAGATCCAGAGAGCGAAGACGAGTGAATCCGTTATCCGCGGGGAAGGTGGTTTGTCACCGGACCGGTTGCGGGTGTCGAAGTCCATGAAGAGGAGGAGGAGGAGGAGGAGGGGGAGAACTAAACCCGCGTTACCTACCATCGAAGAAGTCGATGAGGAGGAGGAATACAGTCCCGTGATGGCGGGTGTGGCAGAAAGCGAGATTGTGGAAGACGCACACAAGGTCGACAAAATAACTGATGTTGTGGCTACCTCCACGGGGTTGCCTGATGACAGTCTGAGGCCAGACGAATCCCCGGAACTTGTCGTGTCAGAGAAAAGCCAGAGCATATTACCCAAGGAACTGAGACGGAATAAATGCGATGCCCAAACCAAAGGGGAGATGCGCGAAATGTTCCTGGCGGCCATCACTACCCAGTGTATTGGTAATAACGGCGAAACAATTTTTATGATGCACTCTTATCAACTTTTCTATCTTTCTCTTCCGTCCGAATGTATCTATAACAGTGTCTCTTATAAAATATAACTTTTGCTCGCGGATGGGAAACAGATTTTCCAGGCCTGCAAGTGGGAATTAAATGCTACAGCCTCTATAATGCCCAATGTTAGTCTTTACATGCCATCGCATTATGACACACTATGATAAAGCCGAAAAGGCCAGCAACAAGGCCTCTATCAATGGGTGCAAACCAGAGCCCGCCCGTTTGGCGTCAGCGGCGCGCGAAAGCAACCGGCCCGCAGGCATTCATGACTTTTAAAGATGCGGGGACTTGTTGGCATCCCGCCGCATCTTGGATTGCGATGAAGAAACTGAACGAAAGAAATGCAAAAGTATTGACAAACCGTAAATATATGTTATATGAAATTTGAGAAAAAATGTGGGGGATTTGATGCCGCGCGCCTAAGATCTCTGCAAAAGACATTTTGCTACGATATTGCTGTAGACCTTCAAAACCCAGTCAAGAGGAACCAGTGGTCCGCCAAAAAAACAATTTATTTCCTATTTCTCCCCAGAGTCGAGGATCGCCAGGGATTTTTATAACGTCACCCAGCTCAAAAGAGTAAAAGATTCAAGCGATGCGGTAGTGGTGCGAGTCTACCCATCAGGTTAACAGACGGACTATAATTTTCTGATAATTCTGCAAGGCGGGCTTTAAGTGATCGGTCTGGATGCAATTGAAGTCCTCTGTCAGTGTTCATAGTTGACCCGTTTTTCAAGAGAGCCAAGGCATGGATTTCATATAAAAAGAGAGGGGATGAGTTGCGATAATAAGAGACGCATTATTTTTAGAATGAAAATGCGGAAAAAAATTTTCAGCGTTTCGCCCATCTCCCCGCTTGTCATTCGCTAGCTTTTCGGGAGCTAGGAGCCCCGACCGCCGCGGATGCTGTAAAGGTTATTCGCCAAAAGATAGAAAATCCGCAAACTTCTAGCATACCCGTGGCCGCCCTCCCAAAGAGTCGGGGAGGCGGTCAAGGATATTGTAGAGGTTCCCGGCTATTCTCGGGGTTTATAACTCAAAAAGTCGGGGGCTCTTGGCAAAATTTTTGGGGGCTCGTGGCAGAGGCCCCCCCCCCTTTTTTATCAAAGCCCCCTTGTATTTACCCAAACCTCAACAATTCCAACTTTTGGGCTTCTCTTTCTGACTGTCTGAAGCCCTATTGTTACTATACTTATTTTGTTTGAAGGCAAAACAATCGACCTTTTAAAAAGAGAGAAGAGCATAGAGCTGGAGGCTTTGCGTTTATCGGGGGACAGACCTGCTTATCTACGTATTTTCCAGAAACGAGCGTGAGTGTCCAGCAGATGTTTTCGTGGCGATATCGTGAGCAGTCCAATTTTTCCAAAGGACAATGGAACTTCAATAATGCTTCTTTTCCCGCACAGGTTTGATAAGTGTCCTCCGTCGGTGGTACGTGAGGACTTTAATCATCCCTTTCTGTTGATTGTTTCATCTTTTTTTTTAATCCCTAGCGACGTTAGTATTAAATTATGCATTTCTAGATAAACTATCTAGCCATCCAATAGTTATTGCGATGTCGACAGCATTACGTACAAGTACAGAAAGAGTAAAACATAGCTGCATTATTGATAGCATGCGAATAACTAGAGAAGATATACAGGCTGCGTTGTTCCCTAGTCTCTCATGTCTCATAGTTCCTCCGCGTTTTGTCCGGGAGAGGGAACGAGGCTCGGGGGCGGGGAGGTCTGAGATACTGGTTTGTCACGGCGCGGATGCCGACGTATTGGGTGCGGGTTTCGATGAAAGGGGTAAGCAGATCCAGAGAGCGAAGACGAGTGAATCCGTTATCCGCGGGGAAGGTGGTTTGTCACCGGACCGGTTGCGGGTGTCGAAGTCCATGAAGAGGAGGAGGAGGAGGCGGAGGGGGCGAACTAAACCCGCGTTGCCTACCATCGAAGAAGTCGATGAGGAGGAGGAATACAGTCCCGTGATGGCGGGTGTGGCAGAAAGCGAGACTGTGGAAGACGCACACAAGGTCGACAAAATAACTGATGTTCTGGCTACCTCCACGGGGTTGCCTGATGACAGTCCGAGGCCAGACGAATACCCGGAACTTGTCGTGTCAGAGAAAAGCCAGAGTATATTACCCAAGGAACTGAGACGGAATAAATGCGATGCCCAAACCAAAGGGGAGATGCGCGAAATGTTTCTGGCGGCCATCACTACCCAGTGCATTGGTAATAACGGCGAAACAATTTTTTAAGCACTCTATCAGCTTTTCTATTTTGCTCTTCCGCTCGAATGTATCTATAACAGAGTCTCTTATAAAATATAACTTTTGCTCGCGGATGGGAGACAGATTTTCCAGCCCTACAAGTGGGAATTAAATGCTACAGCCTCTATAATGCCCAATGTTAGTTTTTACATGCCATTGCATTATGACACACTATGATAAAGCCGAAAAGGCCAGCAACAAGGCCTCTATCAATGGGTGCAAACCAGAGCCCGCCCGTTTGGCGTCAGCGGCGCGCGAAAGCAACCGGCCCGCGGGCGTTCATGACTTTTAAAGATGCGGGGACTTGTTGGCATCCCGCCGCATCTTGGATTGCGATGAAGAAACTGAACGAAAGAAATGCAAAAATATTGACAAACCGTAAATATATGTTATATGAAATTTGAGAAAAAATGTGGGAGTTTGGAAAAAAGAGGGGGATTTGATGCCGCGCGCCTAAGATCTCTGCAAAAGACATTTTGCTACGATGTTGCTGTAGACCTTCAAAACCCAGTCAAGGTGAACCAGTGGTCCGCCAAAAAAACAATTTATTTCCTATTTCTTCCCAGAGTCGAGGATCACCAGGGGTTTTTATAACGTCGCCCAGCTCAAAAGAGTAAAAGATTCAAGCGATGCGGTAGTGGTGCG
>Ga0099798_10236_pt1 | contig 18905 bp, 3 predicted proteins | sample Uncmet_Sort29A_1_FD_89870 | JGI IMG/M metagenome (GOLD analysis project Ga0099798, IMG submission 89870) | Marine eukaryotic communities from CALCOFI LINE 67, Pacific Ocean - CN13ID_Sort29A_1 | ecosystem: Environmental > Aquatic > Marine > Oceanic | place: Pacific Ocean: Monterey Bay | collected...
GTGCCGGCCTTCATGAGTGGCGATTTGGGAAATTAGAATTAAATTTACAGCATCTGTATATATTGAATCACTTAGTTCAGCATGCTGGCCTGATAAAATTATGGATAGATGGTAGATCTGACAAAATTCAAACTAAGATGGTATTCCAAATATTCCACACCCAAAACACACCTGCGATCACTAAATCATGCAAACATCTCACATGACACAGTTGTCGCTTTGTTCAAGTACGATATCTCCTGTCAAATCTGTCAATACTCACCTTTTGCACCTTCATTCAATTTTGTTCCAAACATAGTGAAACGTGGTTCAAAAAAATTGTATTTGATTGTTCGACACCTCAGCCACGTGAGGTCACGATCAATGAACGTGACCGGCTGGTTTAAACTGCAAAAAGAAGCCTCACGAAGTCTATAGCACGAAGGATTCACGGGTCTATATTTGGTTAATACGAAGGATTCGATTCATCCCATGGGTCTTTTGGTTTACGTCTGATTGAATTTGTTGCGCTCTTTCTTGATATATTAGTAAGATTCTCGGACTTTGCTGCTGGTTTCTTTCGAACATATCATTCCACTCCGAGAGCCAGTCAAAAAATGGGGCTGCTGTTATTCTAACTCAAGTACGAGTACCACCTGATTATTTACTGCCCTTTCTCCGCACCCACTCCAGATACAGAGCTTGACGCACCGGCCCCACCTTCACCCCCACCTTCACCCCCCGCACTCTCTCCGGCGCTGGCAGAGGTTGCTGCTCCGTCCTTCTGCGCAGAGGCAGGATCTGCATTCGGTTCGTCGTGTTGTCCCAGAAGTATATGTTGCAACGCCATTTCGTCCTCAAAATCCTTTGCATCCTCATCCTCATCAAAATCCTTCGCATCCCCAGATTCCGATCCTCTTTCCAACGTCAGCAAATCACCAACCGTCGGAAAACCGGCGTTCTCGGAGAGGGAGGGTTGGCGGTGTTGAGCCTGTTGAGTGCTGGTTTCAGCCGCCTCTTGGTTTCCACTATTAGCATTTTCGGAAATTCCTCCTGCGTTGCTCCCCAAATTGCTCCCCAAATTGCTCCCCACGGTCATGCTGCTTCTGGTGCTGCTGAGAGCGGTCTGTGAGAGGGCCTGCGTCGGCGCCCCCATTGGTTGCACAGGGAGTCCTTCGAATGCTCCAGCTAGGCGAACGCCCTCGATTGGAGGAAGGCTAAGTCGGTTCGCATGATTCGCATCTGCCGTCAATTCAGGTCCAGATCGTGAACCGAGTTCCAGATTGTGGCTGCCATCGACGCCTCTATTAGTATTACCGTACAGCAAGTCCATATTATCGGACGCGTTCGTTTCCTGGTCGGACTGCGTGGCCCCAAGGTTCAGGGTGTCGATGTTGGGAGGAGTGTTCCTGGAACTACTTGAAGCACCTGCACCGTTCCTTGCGAGCTCTTTGCCTGGGGGAGGGCCGGAGGCGGTTGGCACGGCTGCAGGTACTTGCGGATTAGGTCCTGTAATTCCACTAGGTCCTGTAATATTTCCAGTCATAGCGCCAGCCATTCCGGAAACTGACGAAGCAGCCGTCATTGCGGCGGATGACCCACCGGCTGACAACGACGCCAACGATGTCGTGCCGAGTCGTAAACTAGTCGGGGAGCCGAACGCCGGCGGAACAGCGCTACTCAGACTATTGTTTGCGAGACTATTGTTTGCGAGACTGGTATTATTCATAGGATTACCTTCAGCGTCATTCTGATTATTGCTTGGAACACTTGGTTCTCCGGTGGCGGAAAAACTGTTGCGAAACAGATCTGCCATAGATACGGCGTTCTCGCCCACCAAATCCACCTCGTTACCATTGCTGTCCAGTAGCGCTTCAGGAGCAACTCCTGCAGCATTAGCATTGCCACCACCAGCATTAGCAGCACCACCAGCACCCTGTCCCTGCGCAGCACTCGGAGGTAATCCCGGAACCCCTGCAAAACCAGACGGATGCAGGTTGGGCGCCTGCGGCAGGTTGGGTGCCTGCAGATTGCCGGCTTGCAGATTGGGTCGAAACTTTTCCAAACCGGAAAGCAGATTCGCCGATTTTGGAACCGGCGTCGTGCTCGAAGAACTGGGAGGCACGTAAGACAGCGAGCGGGGAGCCATCAGATTATTCGCGTTATTGGAAGAAGCCGCAGCATCAAGATTATTCGCGTTAGGATTGCTATTCAAAGTGTTATTCAAACTGTTATTCATTGAGCTGCTGCTGTTCCCTGCATTAGTAGTAGTATTGTTCACGGTACCAGCGCCCGCAGGCCCCGCACCCGTCTCATTTGCAGTGGTAGTAGCCGGATAGCCTCCAAGTGGAGCTTGTAAGCTCCCGCCACTGAACGACGCAGCGCCACTCGCAGCCGCGCTCAAACTCGGTGCATTGAGCGAGGGGGCACCGTTTAGCGATGCATTCAGGCTCACGCCGCTCACATTGAATGCAGGAGCGGTTAGCGAACCCACACTGACGCCCGGAACATTGAGCTCGGCTGGCGCGTTGAGGGAGCCGGACGCGGTGTTCATTGAGGGAGTTGGATGCATAGACGGAGTCGCGGCAGCCTGACTCAACGATGGAGGCACGGTTAGAGAACCGCCACCGTTGGTATTGGCACCACTATTGATGGATCCCGGCGGAAGCGGCACAGCGGAAGGCAACGAGCCGTGTTGCTGTGAGTGCATGCCGCTGGAACTACTGCTGGACGGCTGTTGGAGGGCGGGCGGTTGCATACCCTGTTGCTGCTGCTGATTCCTGTAGGCTTTCAGTTTCGGCCGCTCGTTGCGCATCTGGATGTCACGTAGACTCTGAAAGTCGGGTGCACGCAGCTCTGTCAAAGCGCCTCCGGGATTGTTCGCACTGGCATTCAGGTTGGTAGTTGCGTTAGCATTAGGCCCGGAATTTCCGTCACTCGGGAGCACACGACTCCGTTGAGACGGTGTTAGCGGCTGTTGTGCTAGATTTAGACTCGGCTCGTCGCTGATGGGACGGGACGTGGTTTGTAGTAGATTGTTCTGAAGATTCAAGTTGAACAAACCTGCAGCTGCTGGATTAGTGGAAGTGCTATTGTTTGGATTGCTGTTTGCACTACCGCCTTGCTGTTGCTGCAACTGCTGTTGTAGCTGCTGTTGCAGGTGCTGATGCGCAGGAGTGGATTGTGGAGTGTGCATGCCGCGCCTCGCGCTCGCTGTTACCCCGTGGGGCTGCCTCACGTTAGAGAGTCCTGCACTTCCACCTCCCGAGTTCCCCGCTCCCACCGTTGGGGTTCCCAGAAAGTTTCGTCGGCCGAATCTCCCAGAAGAAGCCCCTGCCCCCGTCTGGCCCAGCTCAGGAGGCTGTTGCAGATTTTGTAATTGCGGCTGCTGTAAATTCTGTAATTGTGGTGCTTGCTGCAAATTGCCCAGCTGATTCGGTACCTGGGATTGCGTTTGTTGCAGCTGCTGCATTTGCTGCGCCTGTTGCAACTGCTGCATTTGCTGCGACAGTTGCAGCTGCATCTGAGCGGTTTGCTGGGCAGTGGCGCTTTGATCACCGTGCACGGTGCTCGGCACAGCTGTGCTTCGTCCAGAAACTTGGGACTGTCTTAAACGCGCCGTATTCACCAAGGGTAAGCCAGTATTCACGAGTGAAGGAGGAGGCTGAACGCCGCTACCAAGGGGCCCTTGGGTCGTGTGTCTGCCCGGCTGCGCTTGCTGTGCAAACGCCGCAGCTGTGCCTGACGGTGCCGTCGTACTTCGGCCAGTAGCGGTGCTCACGACCATCGATCCCGTCGTGCGCTGACCGAGATTCTGTGCTTGGCTCAGCTGCGAAACCTGCGAAGCTTGCTGAACCTGCTGTACCTGTCGTCCACCTCTTCGCAACAACTGATTCGAATTCACAGAATTCACACCTCTTGGAACAGCAGCACCGGCACCGACACTGGCACCGACATTGGAACTCTGTGTATTTTGACCACCACCAACCTGCTGACTAGCATTGACACTCTGACTTTGTTGCCGACTCTGGTTCGCCTGAGTAGCTTGCTGTTGGCGACTTCTAGCCAGTGCTGCCTGCCTGCCTTGGACCATGCGTGCGTTGCGTTTGTGACGGTCGCGACCGAGTAGCACGGTCGCCAAATCGTCATCGACGCCTTCAGGTAGATCACCGTCACGGTCACCGTTGTACCAGTTCAGTAAACTCGGGTTGATAGGCATCAAAGCCACGCTGTCATTCACATCGATCAAATCGATAGCGGGGACGAAAGCCCGTTCCACCACGCGTCTAGGGGTGGCATTTCCGGTGCTACTGCTGCTGGGATCATTACCGCTGTTACCGGCATTACCACCGGCTTCATTCGCGTCAGAACCACTTTCCTCGACCTCAGTCGGTAAATCCTTAAACACAACGCATAATTCAGCACCGTTAACGCCCATCGACAACGTCCTTCGCCTCATATCCAAGTGCAGAATCACCACATCGCCCTGTGTGATAATCCCGGGAGTGAACGTCTTCGGCCGTCGCCGTGGTTGCTGAACCGGTTGAGGAGTAGGAGCCGCTGGGGCACTGCCTCTAGCCGCTGTAGTGTTGACAGCGAGTTGCACTTGTTGTGGTTGGATCGATTGAGCAGGATTGGTAGCATCCTGTTGTTGCATCGACTGCACTGGATTAGTCCCAGTTCGCATACTTTCGGCGGTTGCATCATAGGTGTTTCGCATCTGCTGAGAAAAGTTTCCGAGGAGGTTCGCGGCGGGCAATCCAGCGGGTTGTTCAGCACTGTTTCTCCCTGCTTCTCTCGTGGAACGCATGGAGCTGCTGCTGTTGTCGCGCAACGAACTCCCGGCTTCGATTTGCGTTTGGCCCTCCAGGCGGCCGATGCTACCGTCTCGCCTCCCCGCGCCAGCACCAGTAGCTGCACTAACCGGATTCGCTGTACCAGTCCCGGTCTGAAACAACGCTGCAGTCGATATACCACCAGTACCCGTAGCTGCAGTTGCAGCAGCAGCTGCCGACTGATTCGCACCCGATCCACCCGCCTGATTCGCACTCACACCAGCTGCAGTGGCTTCACTCGACTCGCGGCCACGTGTCCGCGGCGTGTGTTGCAGTAAACGCGATCCTAGCCGCTGTCCGCCGAAATCTGCAGCCAGCTGACCGGCCATGTCGGTCTGTGGAGAACCGAGAAGTAACTCCGGGCGTGTGGCAACAGTGGGATTGTTCGCAATAGGTACTTGAACATTGGTACTATGCTGATTGCTGGGGACCGTGACGTTGTGGCCGTCCATATTTGGGTTATCGTCAGCCTCATCATCTGTGTCGTCCAGCCACAGATTAGCACTTGTGTTGTCAAGTGAAGGCCCACTAGGTGCACCAAGACCGGGGTATTGGGGAAGCTGTGTGTAGTCTCCGTATGGCGGAATGATGGGCTGGTCTGCTTGCCACGCATGATAGCGATTCGCAGTGTTTGCTCCACTGCGCCCGCCCCGTTGCGGCAGCGGATGGTACTGCGTTCCGCGGTTCAACGCCCGCATACCTCGGTGGAAACACTGCAGGTTGCGGAGATAGATCATTCTGCCGGTGCTGCGCCAAGCGACTGGAGTCTCGTGATCGTTTACCTCTTTTATGCCGACGAAGATGCGAGACCCAACTGTCCTGCGAATGAAAAGAGCCCACGTGTATTGACCGGCGCAATTGTCCTCGAGGATCGCGCTGCTGGTGGCGTCAGCACTGGTCGCATTGTTGTGACTTCTCTTCTTTTTCCTCCTCTTCTGCTTCACTCCGGAGCACCCAGACAGGGTCATCCGCCGCGACCCCACGAGACCGACCGGGCAAGGAACATCATCAGCGGCAGTCGTCGTGCTACTGGTTGCACCATTTGCAGCGGCACTCGGTGCACCAGAGCCTGCCGGTTGTGCTCCTCCCTGACCCGCTGTCCCTTCTTGGGCGCCCGCTTGACCTGCCGTTGCTCCCTGATCGGTAGACGCAGTTCCTTCGACGCCTCCGGCACCATCACTTCCTAAGCGCGCCCGGTTCCGCACCACCCGAATGCGGTGGCGACGCCGCCCGTCGATTCGCACAACGCCACTGCTAGATCTTGGTTTATCTCCAGCGCCCCCAGGAAAGTTACTCGCAAACGCACTCACAAATTGTGCACGGACGTTGCCTTCAGCACCACCACTTGCTGATCCACTACCACCAGCTCCTCCTGTATTCGAGGTTGCCGCGACCAAAGCATTCGCGTTTCCAGTGTTTCCACTGGCACTAGCGCCCCCAATACCTCCAATATTCTGGAATAGATTGGGGCCGAACCAGCCGTCCATCGGAATATTTGGGATGTTTGGGATGTTTGGCATGTTTGGAATACCAGCAATTCCCGGGCCTTTCTCCTGTTTCACATGCGGCTTAATCCAACTGAACCAGAGGACGCCGCGTCGCGCCCGCAACCGCCGATCCATCAACTTCTCGAGCTTCGTCCTGTTATCCACTTCGCCGTCCGCTGGAATAATTTGTTGCTGGTTGTTCTGGTCAAGGAGTGCACTCAATTGATTTCTTCGATGCCTCCTTCGACCTCCGGTGGAACCACGGGGCGTGCCGTTGTTGTCCTGCGTGTTTGCAGTCGCTGCGGCTCGCGCATTCGCACTTGCGTTACCAGTTGCATTCCCAGCAGTCGCAGTCGTATTCGTATCAATCGCAGCCGTGCCGTTATCATCTCGCAGAGGAAACGGGTCGTTGTTTATTTCTACCGGCGGCGCATTCAATCCCAGCGGATCCAGCCGTAGCAAATCTTCGAAAGTGAATCCCAGAGGTGATCCCCGCATATCTGTTGGACGCCCACCTTGCGGAACCGCCAAGCCTCCTGGAAGTTGCGTCGCGGCATTTGCACTCGGATTCGCTGCATTCGCATCAGGGGAAATTTCATCATCTTCACTAAGCTCCCAGTCGCTGCTGCTGTCGCTGAGAATATCGTCGAGGTAGGATAAATCGTCTTCGTCTTGGCAGAAGAACGGATCATTTTCCTCTTCTTCCTGCCCAAGTAGCTCGTTCAATCTGGCGTTCACCGTGCTCACCGCACCAACCCCGCTACTGCTGTTCGTGAGCCTGTCTCGCCGGCCTGTGCCTGGGATTCGTGCTGATCGGGAGAGCTGACCTCCGTGCGAGCGGGAGAGGCACTGGCCTGCGCTGCCGGCAACTCCGGGACTTCCGACGCCGAACGGAGTGGTGCTTCCGGGTTTTCCTTTTCGCAATTTCAAGAATAAAGCTTCGAAGATCATCTTTTTCAGAACCTCCTGCAGGGTTTCGACGAAGCTTATCTTCAAATTCAAGATACTGTTCGCGAATTGCTGGGATAGAAGAGGCATCCGCGTGAGCATCTGCGAGAGGCACTGCGAAACGCCGGCGCTCACGGGCGGGAGTGGTTGGAGGTTGTTCTGAGGAGGAGAGAAGACGGATCCAGAAAATGCTGACCCAGAGATTCCAGAACTTCCGAAACCACCAATACTACTATTCGGATTAGTATTTCCGACAGGATTGCTCACGGCATTCCCCGTGCTTCCCGCCTCCGCAACAATGTCATCCATTACGCCTTCAAAAATCTCATTATATGCAAGAGCTTGTAATTTCTCAGTCGTCATAAACGAGAACCGAACCTCCTCCAACACACTCAACCGACTCTTTCGTAACGTCGCAAAGTCCTTCTGGAAATTCGACCTTAACGAATCGTGCTTGACCGAAAATTCGTCGGCCACCTGAGCGAAAAACCGCTGGAAATCTTCCTGGAAGCGCAGTTCTTCTTCCAGGAGCTTCTGTCGTTGAGTTTCTTCATTTAAAACTTCTTCTTCGATAATCGTATCCCGGTGGTCGTCGAGCGTGTTCTCGCTGGCATGGCGATCGTGGCGATGACTGACATCATTACTCTCGAGTTGCGCTGCGAGGTCCTCCTCGTGGGTTTGGTCGCCGGGGTAGGTGATAGCCCCGTTAACGTTATTGGCATTATCGGAGATCAGCGAAGAATGGCCTGGCGATTGCGGCGGCGAATTCGTCGTGGATCGCGGGGAAAGAGAGCCGACCGAACCGACTGACATCCCAGGTGACGGAACCGGAAATCGCTCGGAATCGCCTTCCTTGCTTCTGTTCTTTTTTCTATGGCCCTGCTTCCTCGCGCTGTGATTAGGGTCGTCTTTCTTGGAGTTCTTGGACTCTTTACTTCCATTTCCGCTGCTATTGCCGCTGGGGGTGTCTTCCGCGTTTTCGACCTCGGACAACTGCGGCGTGCAAATCGAAATACGAGTCGGAGTCGGTTTCACGTCTCCCTTCTTTTTCCCTGGAGAGACTTCGGAAACTTTCTCCGGAGAATCTCGTTTCTTCTTTTCTTTGGAACTGGTGCCAGGAGAACTCTTTTCCTTCTTGCCTTTGACGGACTCACTGTGCACTCCCTCCCGTTTCTTCCTCGCAGATCTCCGTCGTCCGCTTTGTTCTTTAACTTCTTTCGACGCGCTCTGCGGACTGTGCGGACTCCTCACACCGACGCTTTCCTTCTCGCTCGTCCGCGATCCGCCTCTCTCACGGGGTTTGAACAGCCTCTGACCGGTCGTGTGACATTGACCACCACTACTATTTCCTCGTTTCATTTCCTCAATCGCCTCGCGCTCAACAGCAACGCGCTGCAATTCTGCTTCTCTTCTCAGTTCTGACTCTCTTCGAGCTTCGAATTCTGCGAGTCTGGCTTTTTCCTGCGTATTTCTTACCAACTCCACCTCCATCACCATGTATTTTCGATACAGCTCGTCAAGCGCGCTGAGATGCCGGGCTTGCCGCTGCTGCCCGATGTTCTGCATGCTGGCATCTTGGTTTTGCAGCTGCTGAGGCACGATGGGCTGCATTTGGACCTGGGTTTGGATTCGACGATTAAACAGAGTATAAATATCGAAAAGTAATCAAATTTCAGACCACAAGAACAGTTGGAAGGAATCAATTGACAATCCCCCTCACCCATCGCAGCACGAAGTAAAAAATGGTATCCTCACCCATCGCAGCACGAAGTCAAAAATCGTATCTTCATCCAAATTCCAGTCCTCGTGTCGAACAATCGCGAGCATAGCCTCTTTTGAGAGATGGATGAATTCACTGCTTTCTAGGAGCGCAACGTGCGAGACGATTAGGGAGATGCCTGGGGGGAGGAGTTGAAGTTGAAATTACTATTTGTGACTCGAGAAAGAAATCTGTACATCCATTATGGCCTTTGCAGCTGCACCTCGTTTGCAGTTGATCGGAAAGTAGAATAATTCTCATAACATCCCCTCACATTTATGCGCCACCTCCGCAACTCGGTAGCGAATGGCCAGCTCCAGAAAGTAGATCGCGCAGTGGATATCAACATTTTTGGTAAGAAACTCAATGCAACTCTCAACCACCGGTTTGACGCAAAATTGGGAGGCTACTTCCAGAATCGCAACAACGTTCGAATGATTAATCTCGATGGGGGCGCCGTACCTGGGGTTCAAAGGGATTACAGATTTACTCGCCCCCGAGAATACTCGCATTCTCGGGGAGAAAGGAGCATTTGCACCCGACGGAAAATTCATTTTAACGCCGCGGATTTGGGTCGGGTGGAAAGAGCATCGGCGAGGGTGGTCAGCGCAACCGCAACGTCTGATTTTCGTCGACTCTGGTGCTCGCGGCGCGTCGCGCGTCTGGGCCCGCCCGGGCGCGCTCCCCGTCGATCCCCATTGATCAGGGCGGCCCCGTCCCTATTAGTACCAAAAGAATTCGCTTCGGAGCAGGGCCGGGGCTATTGATCGGTCTCACCTGGAGTGATTGGGCCTTGAACTGTTACGACCGTCATGACTGCGGGGCTGCTGCCCAATGGGAGCGTATTATTAGAGCTCCGAGTGCCGCCCAGTACAGGCTTGACGATACACCATCAAGGAAAAATCGCATGAGAGTGTGTTGCAGAGGGAGTTTCCATTTCCCGTCGATGTTCTTCGCGTACGCGTGGCATCGCGTCCTTGTCCCCAGCGCGCGTGGTGCGCCCATTTCGGGCGCAGCCAGTGCGGTTAGGACGTTCAAATCTGAATCGTTCGTCTGCTTCTGGTTCTTCGAATCAGCTTGAGCATATTCTCCTCCCTTGCTGCGCGTCCACTATTTTTGTTTTCATCGTTGTGGGCATCTTCGATCACCGTTCGATTTTCAGGCTTCAGTTTGTTGACACTAGTACCTATTAATCGCAATCCCAATCCTTACATAAACTGCAGCAAGCACGAGAACCCCTCGGCAGTGACATCGTGGATAGGTACTTCGGGCATGCGACTTTCTGCGAATTCGCCGCAAAACATAGCTTCAAATACGTCAGACCACATGCAGGCGATGACTCTGGGGAGTTTGTTTTTTTGCGAGAGTATTTCCTCGGAGAGAAAGTTCTGCTGGAAGTTGTCATCATCGTTGAATACCTACTTCACTACATATTTTGTTTCGAGTTAAAATAACTCTCACCTATGCGCCGGAAACCGCACGGGTCGCACTCCGTCGTCTCCAAAACCGCCAGATCCAAAAGCGTTGATATTATTCGGATTCCATTGGGCCCCTCCATTACCGTAAGAAGCAGCTCCAGTGAAATTTGTATTCCAATCTCCCATGTTGCCGTTTATGTCCTGACCGTTGATGCACTGACCGCCCCAGTTTCCATCATTCATACCGGTGTCGAATACGATGTTTTCCGCACCTGCAGTAGCCATTGCTTGATTTCCATTCGCATCTACTTCCACGCGCGGAGAAAATGCGTTTTGGTTCGCTCCCGTTACCGGACGAGGAGAAAACGCGTTCTGCTGCTGCTGCTGCTGCTGCTGTTGTCCCGGTTGTCCGGGAGAAAATGGAGCGCGTGCGCCAGGGTTCAAATTCTGAAACCCTGCGGTGTCATTTGCATTGACGTCTAGTGGAAAATCTGAAACCATTTGAAACTGGTTCTGATTACTAACATCGGGAACCATAGGTGCGAAATTTGCGCCCTCTGGATACACAACTCCTCCCGCAACTCCTCCTGCAACTCCTGCAGCCATACCACCAAAGCCATCACCTTCAACAACATTCCCAAAACCATCCACCATAGGATTGCTGAATCCGCCCATATTGTTGAAATCGGCGTTCATGTTGCCAGCGAAACCTCCGAAATTATTGTTCATAGTGTCAAGATTGTTATTCATCCCCACAGTATCCTGAACCCCATCTTTTGAATAAACCACAAACGTGACATCATGCAGCTTGTTGCTCCGGTAGAGATCCAAAATCTTCGGCCCCAGCAAATTTCCTCCGTCGCAGATGATACTCTGGAGCTGCGCACCTCCAGCAACGTTAGCACCAGCATTTTGACCTTGATCGGTAGTATCAACGTTTTCAGTATTTTGAGCTGCCGCATTCTGCTCCGCTTCCGCACTTTCAGCATTCTGCGCGTCGGTCTCCTCGACCGCGCTTGCGGGTCTAGCCACAAAATCGCTTGCAGGCGGGTCGGCCAGGTTATTTCGCACTACAAAATCACTCGCCGATACCCCACTCGCACTCCCCCGATCTCCCCGCGGCGTCGCCGAATTGGACTGCGAATTCCTGCTTGAAGAGTTCAACAAGTTATCAGCACCCTGGTCAACCTCATTACTATTTTCCAGCCCCGCATCCGCAGCACATCTAAGAGCGTCGTAACTTCCCGCAGTTACGCCGGGAGGGAGTTCGACCTGCACTGGCATCCCCACTTCATCCAGAACTGCACAGTCGTATTCATCGTAGACATCGACTAGATCTGGTACAGCGAGAAGTTCGGCGACGCGCGCAGCGTAATCATCGGATGACTCGGCGTCTAGACCGACACTTTCACCGGCATTTTGATTTGTGCCATCACCGGCATTTTGATTCGTGTCACTAGTATCAGATTCATTCACCACGCCGGATGCAGTGGCACCGGAAGAAGATCCCGCACCGCTGGCGCTCTCGATGACAACCGTACCAGCAGACCCTGAAGTGGGGAGGGGTCCAGCAGAAGCGGGAGGACCAGCAGATGGACCAGCAACAGGACTAAGACCACTAAGTCCAGGTCCACCCATAGTTGCAGTAGCATTATTCTCAGCATCGGCCATCTCGTCCAACATCTGCTGTTGGAGGCGCATGGCGAGGGCGGCGTCATCGTCTTCCTCCACTCCTGGATCTCCACTACCAGTCGGAGTACCAGGAACTGCCACTGCTGGTTCTTGTGCTGCCTCGGGAGCGGTGTCTGGAGGAGGTGTTGTTTGGGAAGCAAGATCTGGTGTTCGGGAAGCAAGATCTGGTGGTGGTGCTTGGGAAGGAGGCGTTCCTTGTCCAACATTGACAACATCATCCGGAGGGGTTGCTGGAGGCGTTCCATCTCCCGGTGCTTCTTGCATAACGGGTTCTGCTTGGGAAGCCGGTTCTGGTACTACTGCTGCTGCTGCAACTGCTGATTGAGAAACATCTGATTGAGAAATAGGTTCCGATTGTGACGCCGGTTCCGAAGTAGCTGCATAGATTGGTGCTTCGCCGGTCACTTCCGAATTAGTGATAGATGTCGGTTCTGCAACTGAGGTCGAGGGAGGTTCTAATTCCAGTGCGGAGGGAGGCTCAACTGCAGATTGCGATGGTGGTTCGGCTACAGATTGCGACGGCGGTTGTGACGCCCAGTCCTCTGCGCGCTCCAATTGCACAACACCACTTCCTGCGGACGTGCCCGGGGGAGCAACTTCTCCGTTGGCCAAGTTTGTAGGACCCGCCGATGCACCGCCGACCTGATCATCCTCATTCTTCTCACTATTCACGAACGAGTTATTCGAGCTAGCGCTCTCATTAACAGCATTACTCTCGGTACCACTAGTGCCAGCATTATCATTTGGAGATCTGTGTTTCATTTCGACATTATCCGCATTCCGATCCCCTGTATTCATATCATCGTTGACATCCTCCTCGGTACTGTTCCCTTCTTCCTCCTCGCCATTTGTCAAATTTTCGGCATTGCTACTATCATCCTCCCCGTCTTCCGTCGAATTCCTCCGCCCCTCATCCCCCGAGAAGCTGCTCACCGGATCGCGGACGCCGACGAAACGCCCCACTGCCTGCGGCGAACGAGAAGAACTCGAAGCCACTTTCTGTTTTTCACTCCGAAAAACCGAGGTCCGCTTGCGATTTTTGCGAGGGGAGGTGGATGTGGATGATTTGGAGCTGGACTGCGAGTTGCAGGTGTGGATATCGGAGCTGTTCAGATAGTCCTTACTTGTTGTGCGATTCGTATCTTTGCTAGTGGTGGTTTTGGCATTTGTCAAGTTACCACTGGAAACCTGAAAACTGGCGAAATCGGGAGAGTTTGAAGTCAGTGCCTGGCCGTCGGGGTTTTCACTATTTGTATTCATAGTCTTTCGATTGGGACTTCCATCGTGGTTGTCATACGCTTGACCCAGAATCCCTAACGCAGCATCGAGTTGACTTTCAGGTTCCGAGCCGGTACTGCTCTTGCTAACTGTGTTGATGCCAATATTATCAGACCGGTGCCACTGAACTCCTGGTGCTGATTCCACAGCGGCTGAACTCGAACTTGCTTCTGCTTCCGTCTCGGATCGTGAAGCAGCGGTACCCGGGTTTTCATTTCTCGCCGCATTTTGGCGGGAACCAGACTGTTCGCCCTCCCCATCTGCGCGCTCGCCATCCGCCGCTGTTGCCGATTCGGGCTGGTCCAACATTTTCGATTGTCTGATAGGCTAAGGCTCGGCTACGTTGAGACTCTAGATTCTGCGCATACGATGTCTAAATTACGATCTCTCGATCCAAAATTTCGCGGAAATTTTTTTTTCAAAAAAATCTCCCGAAATTTTCCTCCAGTGATCGTTGAACTCGTCGACTTTTCATCGACATGTTCAATCGCTCTTCGAATTCCCGAATTCTCACGTCAAAACCGATCTAATAGAATGAGATTGAAATTAGGGAAAATCCGTTGAGTTGATAAATGCGATTATTCAAATTGACAAAGTTAACTGCAAACTGCGCAATTCGATCGACTCGACAATGTTGAACCCACACTTTCAACACAAATTCAAACGAGAAACGGTTGCGAGGACAAACGTGCGTATTGTGATGATTCCGATATCACGATTTCATTCTATTTGTTGCTTCTTAGTTACCAAAGCAAATGGGTTTCTGCATGCAAAGGGGTTTCTGCAAACGGTTGAAACAGATTCACATCTTGAATTACTACTGAACGACTATCATCCAGCTAGAAGAAAGTTCATTGTGGCAAGTCGGTAGACTCTTACAATTACATGCCATGCAAAACACTTTATGATGTCAATGAATGACGTGACATATGACGTATCAAGTCGATTACGACTAAGTACTCATTATTATTATGCTTCTCACTGAAAGAACTCCGAGGAGGGATCGTCCGGTGTCCATCTGGTGATGTCGGGAATGGGATTCTGGAAACAGTGCGATAAAAACCCTGCATAAGCATCATTCTTGCGTGCATTACTTTCTGACTTTTCATTGTTTCCCGCCAGGCTCAGCCTCTCCTCCTCCGTAAGGGCCACCCAGCACTCAAACACTGCGGCCGACAACCGAACTTTCACCGCGCTCGCCAGGCGTTTGAAACGCCGTCTGTCTTTTCGTGATCGTACAATAAGTTTGCTTCCCGTCATTTCGGTTCCCTCTTGACTGCCTTCCCGCATAATTCCGACTGTAAACGCCTCCTCCAGGCACCTCTTCACGCCCAGCCAAAATGTAGAGTCTGGTCGCTCGGCGTGCGCCTGACGATGCTGTGGCGAGAAAATCTCAAAAAGAGAGTTTGTCCAGCATTTTTCTGCAATCGGTTCCGGATTCAAGGAGATGGTGACGCGGCTGACGCTCCGAAGAAGTGGCTGGTTTGAATCATTCGGTGAGTTAGAAGTCTTTGGCTTCAAACCTATTAACTGCATCCCTTCTTCTTTAAAAACGGTCCGCCGCGCGTCCCGATTGATCTCGAAGATGTCGGCGTGGAGGGAGATTGAATAGCTTTTTGTGTCAACAGAGCTATGTGTATTCTTAGCATCGACCCGATGTCGGTCGCCTTTTGTTTCATTTACCACGAGGTCTAGGTCAGCGTCTTTAGCTTCCTTGCCCTCTGAGTCTGTCTGCTTATCCCGCAGCACAACTTCAAATAGCGTGTCTACACTGTCTACCTTTGTATAATCACCCTCAGATTCACCACTCGAACTCCCAAAAACCCTAGGCTGCCAATCTCCACATATGGCTTTGGGGCAGACGTAGGTTTCTTTTCTTACGATTTCATCCAACTCCCTGAGCCCGATATGCAGCTTCATCAGACTAGTTCCGTACTCGCCTTTTTCGTTTTTGATGTTCTTTCCCTTTAACTTTATGAGTTCATTATCGCTCAGATGCGCGTCGAAGGACGGCGGATAAATTGCTGATTGGCAGTTGATGTGCACTGAAGTGGCTTCTTGGACTAAACTCGACCAAACGACTGCTGGCAGCGAGGAGGCGAGTGGGTGCGGGGAAGAATGTTGGTCCAGCGGGCGCAGGACGATTCGAGGGTCGGGGTGGGCAGTCTTAGACGATGAAGGATGCTCCGAATTAGATTTAGACGCAGCAGTTGTTCTCGGATTAGTTTCTTCCAGGAGACGCTGCGAAAGCTGATGAGGGTCGGCAAGCAGAAGAACGAGTTCAGGCGTAAAGCTGTTTGGAGGAAAAGCTTTATCCAGAAGGCTCGTGTCGGGACTTGCACCGGCGCCTGCATTGGGACTAAGACTTGCACCTCCTTCTTGACCTGCACTATCTGCATCACAAATCGTCTCTACATTGATCTTGCCACCTCCATCTTTCATCTGCTCGGAATTGCCCTTGCTAACATCCGATTCCATCTCAATTTCCCGCAACCCACTACTCTCCCGAACCGTTTCCACAACTTTCCTTGTTGTGACTTCTTTCATTTTCCTGCGCATGTTCCGCTCCCAACAGCGCATTTGTATCGGAAAGCGCCCGTTCCTAACTAGCCAGTTCTCTTGCCGCATATTCACCACCTGAAACGGCCACGCGGCTTTTTCCAGATCTGGACTTCGGAATGCACGTTTCGCAACCTCCAGCGGCCCCGCCCAATACCTCCTCCCGACCCGATCGCTCATTTCCCTCAAGGTCGGAATCACTAAGCCCGCCTCCCTGACGCAGGCGGAAAACGTGTGTAGAAACAGCAAATCAATATCCGACGCCAGTGGATCCCTGCACGTGTAAACCGTCATTTCATCGGTGTGTATCTTCGCGAATTGGCTTAACATCGCGGTGGGATCACGGTCCTTTTCAGCTTTGATCGCCGCTTTTTTCGCCGCAAAGCGTTTTTGGTTTTTCGGATGATCAAAATGTCCACCCGCCAGAGCATGCTCGTGCCGGAATAACGTCTCTATATCGCCCTTCTCCTTCAACTCATCTAAATGTGACTTTTGCTTCTTGTGAATCCTCAACCTCGTTTCTAGAAATTCAAAATACTGGATGATTCCTTTGTCATTAAAACACGAACCCTGTAAAGGCTCCAAATTATAGCCGCTGTCGATGACTTGGTGATTCAGAACCATGCCGAGCCAGCGAGGGTCGCCGTCCGAGGCACTGGTGCTAGATCCGGGTTTTTTCTTGATCCGTAGATCGTCCGATTCTGATTTATAGACCAGTCTTTTTAGATTTTCAGGCACGAAATAGAGGTCAGATTCGATGAAGCAGTGCCACGTCGACTTTCGTCGCACTGTGCGGAAGGAGGGCCAGGAGTCAGTTTTTTTAGTGTTTTTTCCTCTCATCTCTTTCCACTCCCTAACATCCCGCTGGTTTTCAAGGTAGACCCGATTCCTCGCACGCTCCCCAGCATCCATAATTGCCCCATTCGCTTTCTCAAGTAAATTGCGGATCTTCGTTTTGCTCACGTCATGCGCGCCACGCCGATTTCCCCATTCATCCTCGTTGATTCGTGGGACGAGATTCACCATAGGGACGCCGATCAGGGGGCGGCCGTCGTTTTGGAACATGCGGCGGAGGAGGTCAGGGATGAGCGTGTTAGTGGCCGCATTCGCACCAACAGCTCTCCCCACCTGCTGAGCGAGTTTCTTCTTAACAAAATGATGCACTAGCGCTTGTCTCGTCGTGGCGTAGTAGAAAACCTTCGTCGTTTTTTTCTTCGTGGCAGCAATACTACCTGTAATTGCACTTCCACTATCTTCAACACTCTCCATAAACGTCCTTTCCACAACACTTCCGGCGCCAGCGCGCGGCCCTCCGAAGAATCGTAGCTGCTCGCCATCTTTCACCAACGCGAGATCCTCATCACCGCGGAGACTTTCTTTATAAGATTCATACAAATTTGACCCCTCATCCACCTTCTCCTCAAAAAACTGCAGCTCCCCATCAATCGCCTTGTTTTCCCCCAAGCGAAGGAAGCGATCCCTCTGCAAGATTCGAATCATTTTGTAGAGGCGGAGGAGCTCGGATTTCGTGGAGTCTTCGAGGAAGATCCGAGAATTTGCATCTGAATCCGACGATTCCGACTCAGACGATCCTCCGTCCGCACCCACAGTAATTGCTTCATTACCATCATAATTTTTAGCACGTCGACTCACCTTTGCCAGAAGTTCATCGAAATCATCAGCAATATCGTCATCTTGATCATTGCCATCAACTTTCGCGACCTCCTGTACCAATTCCGCCATTTTCTCCTCCACCTCGTTCACCAGCGCCTTCTTCCCAACCTCCTCCGTCTCTAAATTCTCCCATTTTACAGCTATTGAGTAGTAGAAATTTTCACAGTAAGGCGCAATCACCCGACTTTGCTCCTCCATCATGTGCGACTCGTAAGGCCACACTATCACGGCGTAGCAATTAACATCGATCCGGTCTAGGACTTGTTGCTGCTTTGAGAGGTGGGAGGAGTCGATGGAGTCGCTATTAAAAACTGAGGTTTTCATGCTGTTCTCATTGTGGTTCTTGTTCTTGCCACTAGCGTTTTCTGGGCGTTCACCTTCACCAGCTTGTAAGTACGCTAAACGAGGACTATCCTTCACATTTTCTGAATGTGATCCAGCCTGCGCTTTGAGCCGAAACACCCCATCCCCAAACACGCCCCTTTCCCCACTCATTCTTTCCTCAATCAAATCTTCGTCATCTCTACACCAGAAATCGTCATCTAGTTCTTCTCTCGAAAACTCCACTTCATACCGATTCGGCATGTCCAGCCAACCAACCTGGTCAACTAGGGGCCGCTTACCCATGATATTCGTCGGATTTCTCTTCAAACTTGATTCGTTTATCATCTTCTTAAACACTTCCCCAGTCCGTAAGTAGCCTCCTTCTCTGAAGCTGTAATTTTGGACCATACCGTCATTCTCATTCTGCACCCCGATGTGAGCGCCGCTCCCAGGATGTTTCTCAATTGTGTGCGCTTGGGTGAGGTAGCGGTTTCTGTAGACGCTATGATACTCTGTTCTATGTGGACGGAGGGCGTTCATCTCAGTCAGGAGCAAATGGTGAAACGGCGACACCTGCAGCCAGCTGCTGGGCTTGGAGTCGATGTACATGCCTTTTAGGTTCAGCGTTTCGCGGAGGGAGGGGTTCATAACTCTGACCATGGAATTTGTTTCCTCTGCGGTAGAGTGAGTGCTATTATTCCGCAGCTCCTCTATCTTATCCACCGCCAGTCTGAGCGGATCGGGAGGCGGGTAAGTCAGGACCATGCGCGCCTTTTTGGGTGGCGCGAATTTCCGCTCGGTTTTCCGAACTTTCTCCTCCACTATTTCGTCTATTGTCTTTTCGTTGAGGGAGCTCAGAATAAGGTCGTCCGATTCCGATGAAGTTCCCGACGAAACGCCCATAGTATCCTCCCTACTATCTGATTCTTCTGCCACTTCGGCTTCATCTTGC
>Ga0099798_10237_pt1 | contig 18897 bp, 19 predicted proteins | sample Uncmet_Sort29A_1_FD_89870 | JGI IMG/M metagenome (GOLD analysis project Ga0099798, IMG submission 89870) | Marine eukaryotic communities from CALCOFI LINE 67, Pacific Ocean - CN13ID_Sort29A_1 | ecosystem: Environmental > Aquatic > Marine > Oceanic | place: Pacific Ocean: Monterey Bay | collected...
GGCATTGAAGACAATGGTAACATTAAAATTTATTTTGCTACTCATTCGTAATATAATTGCTCTATTGATTGAAATCATTTGTAATCAGTTTCTGTATCATATGTTTTTAATTAGGTTCCGTGTCCGGTTGTGTTTCCAAACCAGATTTGAATTAAATATTGGTTTCATTTCATTTCTTCAATATTATCATTCATACTTCAGGTTGTCCCTTGTCTGATTCGGAAAAGACACAGGTACGTTTATTATGTCAAGTTTGATGGGTAAACACAGTGCATTTTATAAAACGTTATGTGTGCCATTGCAGGTGCAGAAACTGATTGACCAGTCTGTTCAGAAAATAGATCCACAGGTTGAGGTTACGAGTGTCAAGCTTCAAATAGTACCAGTCATCAAGGACCATACAGATCAGAGTGGAGATCCTGAATGTTTCATTGTCGAAATAAAAGTAGACGCTGGATCACAACCAGTTTATTACCCTAGTAGTGATTCAAATATTGCTTGGATTCGGCGGCAAGAAAGTGTGTTTGAAATGAGCAGCACTTTGATTCAAGAGAGAGAAGTTGTGCATGCTCGAAATAATGCTGTGGCAAGAACATGGCGGTTTTATATCCAGTTGAAAATCAATGCTTTTCAAACTCATTAGTAATTTGAAACTTTAATTAGTCACGTCGCTGCCAGGAAAATTGATTTTGAAAACCATGTTTTTTCGCTTGGACAGCGTACCAAGGGGAACAACAATCAGCCAAAAGTAGCAAAAGCGCAAGCAGAGCAAGTCATGTATCGAGAGTGGGTGTTCAACAAAATGATGGCAATTTTTAAAGAGTCCGAGGACATTCCTGGTAATCAAATTATAATCGAAGGGCCAGGAGGAACGGGAAAATCGACGCTTCTATCTTCTATGGCTGCACACGGTTTTTCCAGAACTACAAAAAGCAAGAGGCAACAAATCGATAGTACTACTGGTCACTACCACATAGCAGTTTGTGGTACATAAAGTCACACATAACTTTATATTTAATCTACACGCTATATGATATATACCATCTAGCGTACCACTTCTGTATTCACGGTGCAACTGAAACAACAACTGCAAGGGGATTCGTTCGCAATTTATGTAGATATCATACAGAATCTAATATAATATAATTAATTACTTCGCGTAGTTCAATAATTACAACCATAGGCGCGCTTCTCTCAGTGTCTGCTCACACGACAGCCTTTCGCAACTATCTTCGCAAACACGAGGTGAGCTCCATGTTAACTTTATTGATTGTAGTTTTGTACATTATAAACATGACTATTACCTCTTCAGGCTTTGTTGGAAGTTTTACAACTACAAGCTACAACAGACAGTGGAGCATCACAAGCCTTAAAGAGATTGTTCAAAATACTCAACCAGCTTCCAAATCAACCGAAACGTCGTCTGGCTGTTTTGGTTGACGATGTTTCAGCTCAGCCACTGCGTTCTACAGGAGACCAGGAAGAGCATCCAAAGACAATTGCATCTCTTCTTCAGCAAAATACACACCTCGCACCAAAATGGTGCGATAATTTTGCCATTTACACATTATTATTTATCAGTAGTTATATGTAGGCTCATATTTATTATGAGTGTCGATTCAGCCGACCTATTTGGTTGTTCGAAAGAAGATAATTTTGTAATCAGCTTACAAGGTTTAAGACTGAATGCATGATTTTAATATAATTGACCAAAAAGACAAAATTTCATTATTGAACCAAATAAAACCATAAATTGAATAATAGGATCAAAAAGTGTCCAAGATGTTGAAAGCTATATTAACAAGAGAGCGGAAAGTCAACCAGCAATAGCTGGGTGTTCTGCTTCAAATATAGCTTCGGCTTCACGCGGGAATTTTCAGTTTGCGTGTTCAGTACTGGACCTCATTATTAGTGGCAATCTTACTGCCCAGGCTCTCGATCAAATTCTAGCAGAAAAAGATCAAGTAGAAAATGCAACTCCCGAAACTACATCTAATCTGGATCAGTTGTATGTGAAATTATTTGCTGTTCAGTTCAAGGGGAAGGAAAGCATGCCTAAATTAGCTTACTATGCGAATTACATTCGGCCAGTTCTAGAGATTCTGACAGTATCATCACGTGGAATGAGTGCAGCTTCTATTCAGGAATGCTTAGAGTGTTCTCATCCTTATTTAGACAGTGCAAAAGTTTTGCATGAACTGTAATAAAAAAGTTTTAAATTTTAATAAAGCGAGGTTTTAATGATCAATATTTATTAGACAGCCGTATTTGACATCCTGTGATGTTGAGCCTGGTACAGGGGCCGAGGCATTCTCCATTTCATCTGCACAAGTTGATGTGAAAATTTATTTGAGACACAAATCTCTTTGCGAATTTCTGTTACAGCCTGGCCCATTCCAAATAAGAAAGACTAGAGGACATAGTTTGGCTGCAGGATGGAATCTAAGAACATTGCATAAATATGCAATTGGTAGTTGGTTGAACCAACAGCCTAATATGGCTAGCCCGAATGTTAAAAACGACAAGAGTGCAAAGACAAAGTCTGCAGTCGTTTACATAATTCTTGATACGCTTTATCACTTGGTTCGTTCTGGAAGCGTATCCACACGGTGATCGATTCGCAATATGTTTCCACATATACAATGATAATGAAATAATATGAAAACGTAGCACGAAAAACATACATGAAGATGTAATTTGTAAATCAGATGTTCTTGAGTTTGAAAATAAAGCTGTTCAACTCCTGTCTGGTTTGGGTTGCGACCTGTTACTTGTACCAGGTATTTCAATTTACAACGAACAGAATATATAGCATTGTCAGTGATGAGAGATCGTACGCATAATCGTAACTAATCGTGCAAGAATGCATCTATTCATAGTTTTTGTATGTAGATTTCCGTGGCAGAACCGCGCTTCATTTCATGGCAAAAAGAGGTCGAAAGTATGTTGAATCTCTTCGATTGCTGCTTATCGTCACCGGTTCTCGTGGGATCCTTGTTGCTGCCACGAGAATGGGAGGGTCAGCTGACGGAATAACTCCTTTAGGTAACAAAACAAAGAATCAGTGTTACGGTACTTGAATTCCATATCACAATACTTATATTGCTTTCCACATTTTTCAGAAATTGCTTCATCTTCGGGTCATGCTGCGATTGTTTCTGAAATTCTGAGCTTTACTGCCATGCTTGTGGACAGTGCAAGTCTAATCGGAGCTAGTTGTCGTCAAGTGCTGGCCGCATCTATCTGGAAGGCGAGTGTTTCTCGCTCGATTGGGTGTCTTGAAATCCTAATTTCACATGAACTTGCTGAGTCTAGTTCAAAAAGTCGTTTTTCGCTCCTCCGGGACAAAATAGCAGAGAAAATAACAAGGGCGATTATTCTGAATAACGACTATCTAACTTTTAACTCTGACGTGAAATCTCCAGTTGTAAACGCCAACGGTGATTAATTTTTCAATATTGTTTTTAATCGTTTAAACGACATTTTTAACAAAAATAAACGAAATTACAAAGGTCAAACGGCTCTTTTGATATGCTGCAAGCTTGGTGATCACGCAGCAGTAAAATTCAACGCAATCACTTATTGTTTTTGGTATTTAAGTCTCAGATATACATACCACCCAGGTGAAACTGCTGCTCGAAAGCCGAATTTCTAAAAGTCACCCCCTTTATATTGACTTGTCCTCAAACATTGGGTAGTGACATATGCATAGTATATATTTTTCGTATATATATTACATTATGTATATAATATATATTTATACAATAATAATAATTTATTATATATATATATATATACCTACGGTATATACATACGTATATACACACATATGCATACCTGTATATGTGTATATGTCTGTACCATGGATTCGTGCATATTAGCTAAGCTACATGTATTTAAATCAGTATCTCGTGTTACATAGTTATCGATCGCCTTTGTACGAAGCCTGTACGCGTGGCTTTGATAGAATAGTCGAACTTTTACTTGAACACAAGGCAAACCCTTTATTCGTTGGCAGCAAAGGTGGAAAATATGACCAGACTCCATTAATGAGAGGTGACATATTTATTATTTCATTTTTATTATTCCATACATGTGTTTAAATTATTTCTTGGAGCGGCTATGTATGGGCATCGGAAATGCGTTCAATCTATACTGAAGAATCCACTAGGGGTCCAAAGTATTAATAAGTGTGCTGGTAAAAACGTGCTTCGAACGGCACTAATGGAGGTAGCATATATATTATTTCATTAAGATCAGTAGAACACATAAATGAAATCCGGTGGGGCCTTGGTATACTGTATAAAGGCATGAATATTATGATATGAAATTATTATGAATGTTGCTCGATTAAAATAGAATGTCAGAATCATATGGATATTGATAGTGCACTTGGAATTTACACGAAGAATGTATTGTTGCACTTTTGGATGCAAAGGCAGACATTACTTTCGCTGAAAAAGATGGAGGTTAGTTCAATAATGTGCAGAATATCAAAATATACCACTAATTTATGTGGCTGCAGGCACGTGTTTGCACGAGGCGTGCTACTTCGGACGAGGTCGTCCGACAAACAACATGAAGGCAACGCGTATATTACGAATAATTTTGGAGGCGGATGGTAAGCCCTCGTCACTGTGCAACAAAATTGATGAAGATGGCTTTACACCACTGATGATTGCTGCAGCCGCACAGGGAGATCAAAGCTCCTGGGTGGTATGTATATCTGAGACTGTAATCCTTGGATATAACTAAATGTGCATAATTTGGTTCCCATGACCAAAAATTTATATACGCATCGTAATTTATCGTGTATCATTTCAGCTAGACCAGTGGCATATATTCTAATAATCCAACAAAAAAGCCCTTTATCTTCTTGTTGTTTAGACGATGCTTCTAGAATATGGTGGCGACCCTTTTTTCAGGCCCAATTCGAATGATAAAATAAGCGATTCTCAGTCTTATTCAAAGATCAAAAGATGGAGGGGCGTACCCGAGCAAGTGGATTCAGATTGCATATTAGGTAGATCTTCATTTGAATATACCACGAATGTGTGTGTGTGTGCACGCGCGTTTGAACACGTAATAGGAATGACTGACAACATGTTATTAAATTGTTTTGTATTTTTGTTTAGGACCTATACCTTGGGGAGGTAATGCTTTTGAGGAGGCTCTCAGTAGAAACCACATAAATGTCGCTACAGTATTGCTTAAATTTGCTATGCCCGACATGTCCCGACCAGCGTTGGAGGAGAAGATTCAGTCTCTTGTTAAAATTTGTCGTCCAAAATTTGGGAAGGACCAGCAGTTTTATGCTTTGAATGATCACGAAATTCCAGAAGAGCTGAGGCAGACTTATGCAGCTAAACCCAAAACCCGAATGCCTCATGCAAAATTGCTCTCACAAAATGCTCCAAGATACTGTGAATATAATATGGTCCCGTCAGAAACACGTGCAGAGTCCAGAGATCGAAAGAATTAAACTCGCTTGAACCCCTATTTAATTCCTTATAAAATTTAATATTAATATGGGTAGAAAATTGGAACAAAAAAATCAAAAAGTCCTAATTGATAAAAAAAGATTGTACGATTGGACCGCTGTCACCGCTCCCAAAACTTTGTCAGATGTTCTCAATAAACAATATCTGAATCAATAATCTGATACCCAGGCATACCCTTGAGGCCGAAAGGCCGAAACTGGCCCGAAAGGTCTGACACATAGATATGATACGAAATGTATGCTCACGAGGCTACAAGTTATAAACACCGAGTCATCATCATCATCATCATCATAATGATATCATCATCATCATCATCATCATAAAAAAAAAAAAATTGACCGTGCGGAAATTTTTTTTTCAATATATGTGCAGAAACTTAAATCTCTTGGCCGGAACACGAATAACGTGATCCAGAATAAATGGCAGAATTATTTTCCGCACGGTCAATTTTAATTGAATTTTTTTTTTTGAATTTTTCAACCTATGCATAATAACATTGCATATCGATATTGGACCTGGTGGAAAGGTGCCCCAATGTGTGGACTTTGTGTCCCCATTTACATGTGCAAAAAATAATTGGAGTCCATCCAATCACACAGTTTTGATTATCAATTAGAACTTCTTAGAGAGCGCTTCCTAGCTATAATAATATTATTTATTTGCCCTCAAAAAGACGAAAAGCGTGGCATCGCTCCCAATGCCTTCAAATGCCCCCCAATGCATGTAGAATCGATTAGTATGCGAAAAAAAACGAATTAAATTTAAACGAGTTTTTGAATTTTTCGTTTTTTTCATTTTTTCGCCGAATTTTCGGCGCAGTTTCCTATTTCAATTTCCAAGTTTTAAAACCTGGCTGTGCTGTAACTATTTTGCGAAATTTTGACGCTCCATAACTTTTTTTGGAGAATTTTGACATTATGCAAAAGGAATTAGGCTAAAAGCTATTGATAGTATTGTATAATTTGTATTGTATGTATATATATAATAATATAATTATATAATATATATAATAATATATATAATATATTAATATTATATATATATTGGGCTTTGACGCTCAGACGCTCTGTTTAAGAATATTCATATTATTTTTGAATTTTGAATAAACGCTTATCCAGACTGATTTGACAAACTGATTGAATTTAATTTAAAAGGCAATCTAGAAGGTATTCAAAAACACATATTAAGTGTTTCTGAATATTCATAAACAGAGCCCAATACAATACAATACAATAGCTAGTATAGTAAATATACGTACTTACAGTACTAGTACTACATATATACGCAAATTGGTTTCATAATAAATTAATAATCCTATTTATTTCAAGTTTTAAAACCTGTCTGTGTAACTTGTAACTATTTTGCGAAATTTTGACGCTCTATAACTTTTTTTTGAGAATAGATTTTAACATTTAAGCTCTTTTTTATGTCCTGTGCAGTGCGCGCAGCAGTGCGCAAAGTGCAATAGTACGCAAAAAACATACTACAAAACGATGCAATATGCATTTAGTAGTGCAAAAACAGTGCGTGCGCTCAGTGCGCAGTGCGCGCAAATTATTTGCGCGCTCGCAGTGCAGTGTGCATGCGCTCGGAGCCTCGGAATGCGCACTGCACAACTAGGCGCATATGTCTTAGAGAACATCTAGAAACAAGTAGCTAAGAAATTGAACAATTTTTATTTATGAGATTATTAAATTCATTATTTAACTTGAAAAAATGACGACATATTTTTTTCAAATTTCAATCGATATCGTTGCTCTTCAATTAGACTTCAAATTATCACGCCTAATCACTTAATCAAGAAAAGCTCTTTTTTAAAGTCTCTTAGTAGCGAAAACATTGGTGTAGAAACATCGTGCATTTAAGGAATTACTACCCGAATTAGGCTAAAAGCTATTATTCATGGAGATTATTTAACGAACGCATATGTCACGCCTGCGAGGCCAAATATCTGGGAAGCGCTCAAGATGCATAGAGCTCATACGTATCACTTAAATTCACTTGGGACTCCAAGTTTGGAGGAATCTGGGTACTCACTTGAGCTCTTGGATTCAATTGGGTCTCTATATGTTCGTATTTAAAGTTTTTTCCAAATTTTTAATTAGAGCGCTTCCCAGATATTTGCCCTCCAGGCGCGTGACATACGTTCATGAATTATACTCGAAGAATAATAGCTTTTAGCGGCAAATTTAGCCTAAAAAAATTCCTTGTGCACGATGTTTCTAGACATCATTTCCGCTAGACTTTAATAAAGAGCTTTTCTTGATTAAGTGATTAGGCGTGAAATTGAAGAGCATTGAAAAAATATTATGTCGTCGTTTTTTCAAGTGAATTATGCTCATTCAAAAATTGTTCAATTTCTTAGCTACGTGTTTCTAGATGTTCTCTAGGACATAATATTATGCGAGAACATGATAAAGAGTTTTTGTTAAAATCTATTCTCAAAAAAAGTTATAGAGCGTCAAAATTTCGCAAAATAATTATATACATAACATAGAGTGCCACAGACACCTGTTTTAAGTTTGAACTTTTAACTTGAAATAAATAGGAAACTGCGCCGAAAAAATGAAAACATAAAAAAATCATTTTGAATCCTCAGATGTTTATTCAGTTTGACATAGTTTTGATCTTGGTTTCGAACTTAAAACTGCTTGTGTAAGATATTATAGAGTCTTATGGATCGATCTGAAACAGATTTACTGTTAATGAACAACACTCGGTGCTTTAAAGAGTGTACAACTGATCGAATCAACTTTTTTAAGTGGTAATCTTTGGGAGGGGCGCGCGCGCTCAGAGCGTGTGATACTTCAGAGCAATTTTGGCAATTTATCTCAACGACCAGGGCGAAAGGGCTATCTTGGCGAAGCACAAAAGAAAATAGGAAGAAAAACAACCAACAGTTGTTCCTCTCGAAGCTTCCAAGTGTTTGTTTTTGAATTCCCTGTTCAGACGGCGTGTTCAATATATGCATACTTTCAACAAAATAATTAAATTAAATAAGCTTATTAATAAGACCTAATTACACAATATTATATAAATAATTATTAAATATTATGTATAATATTATGGCTTATTATTAAATTCAAGATTAAGCTTAAAATTAAAGCCTAGCCTAAAGCTTTAGATATAATTTATGTGCATAATTATTTTATATCTAAATTCATAAGCTTACAAGAAATTGATTAAAATATTAATTTTAAATTAAAATTTAATGCATAACACAATGTCATTAAATAAAAATTATTATTGAATATGACCAGGTCCTCTTATATAATTATCAGGATAATAATAATTAAATTTTAATTATTACATTTTTTTATAATTTTATTAAAATTATTAGATCTAGATCTATTTTGCATAATTATAATGTATTATGAATTTAATACCTGGTAATTTAATGACATTGTTTTTAATTAGAGCAGAAATCGTCATGCATTCAAATATCACACAAATGTTTCCTAAAATTTGTCCAAAAACTCCAGTAAACTTATGTACGCAAAATCTTATTGCTGACACGGTATTTGATAATAATTGACAATATTCGTACAGTCAGGTGATCATGAGATCTGCCAGTAATTATCTCACCATTCAGCCCGAAAATTCCTGTCAAAATTTTATGCATATCCTGATACCGTGCATAAATTTTATCATATTAATATACCATGGTATCTGATAAATTTTAATATATGCATAATAAATTATTATTATAAATTTAGGCCCACTAGCTAGTAAATACAATAATTATAATTAGCTAAATTTTTAAATAATTTATAAATAAGTCTTAGACTAGGCCTAAACTTATAATTATAATTATATATAGATAGAATCTGATATAGATCTACAATGATTCTAACTTAATTATAAATTATATAAAGCTTACATATATTTCAATTAAGGCCAAATATATATGCACACAGACATATTTTTTTGTATTCGATATATTCGAAATTCGTTAAACTTATAATCGTCTTACCACGGTATGCATAATTATAAATTATAATTCAAATTTAATTTTATATCAACAATTGTAATGATAAGTTGGCAGTCACCAGGCAGTGATAGCGACATATTAGCGAGTGCTGCGAGTCTTTGAACTCTACCTGCAGGTATTCCCATTGACACGAGAGGGGGGCGGGCAGAGGGAGAAGTAACAGAAGAACAGCAACTCACACATACACACATACACACATACAAACACGCACACGCACACACGCACACACACACACACACACACACACACAATGTCATATATATATATATATATATATATATATATATAATGTTATATTAAACAAAAAAAATAATTAAAAAAACAATGGTAACAAAAGTCAAAAGCTAAAAGCTACACATTCTGACGACAAGCCATACCATGGCGACTCTGAGTGGTAGCTTTTTCTGACTCAATCGGCTGGGCTGTTTCTTAGGGCTGTTTCTTACAATTACCGTACACATAATCCACAAATATCCCAGGTCTACTTGCACTGGGTTTTAAATATTTCAAAAGAGCCCGCATCCTCGAGACCGAATCATACAATGCCGTCTCAACAGCAGTCTCCAATGCCCTGGATTCTAGCGCTCTTTATGGTTGTGGTAAATATATTTATGTGGCATAAACAACAATGGTAGTCAAATTCGAATGCCGTGATACACGACATATATCAATCAAGGTATCAGTGATTCTTTCGAGAACGGGAAATTTTCCTTCTTTTCCCTTCGGAGCATCACCTCCAACCATTTCCCCTTCAAGTACGAAACATATAATATATTCTATATAAATACGGTTTAAATAACGCCCATTGTCCCAATAGAAACGGTGTACCCGCCGATCTTCCAGGTATGATTATCGTATGAAACACTGGATAAAACAAGCATGGCAACAGAGTCACGAATCAAAAATTCATTATATGGTGTCTTAGGATGGACAAGATCATGGTATGCCCCAACCCCGGATATTTCAATTGGACCGCGAACAAGTACAACTAACAGAATTTCTGCCTACGTATTCCATTCCTTCCAGTAAACTTCCCTTCTCGTCTCTCTGTCTCAACAGATACTCGGACATAACAAGTTGTTACAATTGCGCTCTATAACAGTATGTACACGCACAGACTCCAGTATGGTTCTGTATGTTTTCACGCCCTTTTCAAATTTTTGGCGAATCAATATATGATATCGTTTTATCTTTACATTGATTAGAGGGGCAATTGATCGTCTTTTCCAGCGAATTGTTCAAATTTCTTGCGAACAGATGACTGTCGTACACGACAACGATTGTAAAGCTCTCATGCCCAGGTTCAATAACACACATTCTCATAAACTTATGACCACCAGATACACGTTATTTACTGCCCAGGGATCTGTCTGATAGAAGAGAAGAAAATTCTATTATGTTGGTACTTGATATATCTGCCGAAAATTGGAATGATCCCGAGTCCATATCTCTCCAAGATGACGAGTCATATTCTCTTAAAATCTCAAAAACACAGACAGACGAAAAAGGAAATGATTATGCAATAGTTGATCTACATGCACCCGAAACTACTGGAATTGTCAGAGGTGAGTTTATCTATTTATGATTCCGATCAACCAAATAAATACTAAGTCTGTAAAACTGCAGCGTGCGATACTTTGCTCCAAATTATATGGAACCTCAACAGTGTGAATATAGATAGTAATATTAACACTTATGGAACGATTGGTAATATATCGACAACATTACTAGGTTTCAAGTTTCAATTTCCATTCGCAATAGAATTTTGTAACTGCAAGACTACTAAATGTGCAATTAGATTAATGAAATTATGTTGAGTAGCTGGGTATAATTCGAGTTGGATACCAAAATGCAATGTACACCCCGAAGCATACCCTGGTTTTTTGGTCATCCAGACCGGCATTAACGTGGATGACATTCCAAGATTTCAATGGCGAGGACTGCTCTTAGACATATCGAGACACTTTCAAACACCGGAAACAGTCATGAGGCTTCTCGATGGGATGGCTGTCTTGAAACTGAATGTACTCCATATTCATTGTTCGGATGATCAGGGCTTTCGGATTGAATCCCTGATCTTTCCGGAGTTGCAGTCTGTCGGAGTTGATACAGCTGGAGAGTATTGGACACAAGAAGATACCAAAAAAATTATTTCACATGCACGTATTCTGGGAATTCGAATCCTGCCAGAGTTCGATATGCCTGGACATACATCATCATGGCTTGTAGGTTACCCGATTGTTGCACATTGATAGATACTTCAGGTGTATTGTATTGTGATGTTTTGTGTATTGTCAATTGTGTGCAGGTTATCCAGATCTTGGAGGTCCACCACAAAAAACAGTTCCACGGGAGTTTGGTACCCACAAAGCCTGCTTGAATGTGTTACTCAATTCAACCCAAGAATTTGTGAACGATCTGATGACTGAAATGACGGGACTATTTCCTGACAAATACTTTCACATTGGCGGTAGCAGTTGTTTAGTAAAATCATTTTTTTCTTTTGATATTTATAAGTTTTATCAGGCGATGAAGTAGTGCACGACTACTGGTCGAAGAGTTCAAACATAAAAACTTGGGTCCAGGGAAAGGGTCAAATGGCGTCATACCAGCAGCAGTATTGGCTTAAAGAGCTTCAAGCTGAATTTACATTGAATACAAGTCTCCAGTTAAATGCTCTGGGCAAGACGATGGTATATCATATTTACATATTTAAGCAGGCCTGTGCCACAAGGAATGATTGCAACATTGAGCTTAAACATCACTCTCGTAGATTGGCTGGGATGAAATAATCGATAGTTCAAAAGCAAAATCTTTCAAGAATATTGTCGTCCATGCATGGCGTTCTGAAAATGATGTTCTGAAAGCACGGGCACTGGGTCTCCAAACAATTTTGAGTCACGGACTTTATCTTGATCATATGAGATCAGTCGTTTATCACTATGAGAATGAAGCTTTACTGTCACAAAAAATGGCTATGGACAACATTCTTGGTGGAGAAGCATGCATGTGGAGTGAATACGTAGATAAAAACAATATCCAATCTCGCATTTGGTCGCGTTTAGGTCCAATTGCAGAACGCCTTTGGTCTTCACCAGATGTAATTGATACGCAAAGTATGTACCGGAGAATGGATCAAACTAACTCTATGCTTGAGGTCCTTGGAATAACTTCTGTAAATCAAGAACGAAATATATTTGTAATGAAATATGTACAGAAACTGGATAATAATAGTTTATTTTTGTCAATAAAAAACATAATGCAATATATTGAACCGTGGGGCCATGGAAAACGTAGAATAAAAGTGACAACAAAAAGTGAACTGAATCGCTTAGTTGACATTGCAATTCCATGTAGCTACAAGGCAAGACAAATTTTGAAACATATTAAGTTAGTCATCAATGGTCAAGAAAAATGCAATGTGTCACTGTCATATCTTGTCGCTGAGATGTCAACAGTCCTAGAAAACAGTAATACAATTAAGGGGTTAGCCACCGTTGACAAAGAGTTAAAAGTCGTAGCAACTCGTATATCTAAGCTTTCATCAATATTTTTGCAATATTTGAATTCGCTACAGTCTGTTTCGTACGAGTGGACAGCACAGGACGAAATTGCTCTTGCCTATATTTTGAGAGGTGTAGAAATTCTCGAAGCAGAAGTCAGTTTGGCAGACGACGTTGTCACGGCATTATCTTTGCTCCACAATAGCTTGAAAGAGGGAGTGAAGTTGCCATTATCGTGTGTTATTGATTCGGAATCTCCTCAAAGAATCCAGAGTGAGGAATAAATATATAAATAATCGAATAAGATTATATTTATTCAGTGCAGGTCTATTGACATCTACGTACCTACCTATCTCAGAATTTCTGATTGTGAGTAATTTTTTGTGTATATGACATTGTTCATTGTGTGTTCTAATGTTATGAACGTGTGTTCTTCAAACAGACGGGAGCCCTTGATAGCAATCAATTAATTAAATTTGATCAGGTTGCTGGCTTGGATTATAATATTATGCAGAATATAATAAATAAATTATCGATAATTGATCATAATTCTCTTGCACTAACTTGCATTGCACATGGCCTTTTAAAATTATCTCATCTGTATTATAATAAGATAATTTATAAGATGAGAAAATTTAAGACAGTCTTAATAAATAATTATAAGTTGGAATAAATGTGATTGGTTTAGTAATAGTCACAGACTTATGTCTGTTAAAAAGTGTTTGCCGTTGTTGCATCAAAGACACTCTACAATTGGTTCGAAGCAACCAACTATTGATGCTGTATAATATATTATATACTTAGATGTATAAATTAATTATATAATAAATGTTCTGCAGCTTAATTAATTTATCCGGATAATTCCTTATTAATTAGCCATTTAATTAAGGCCATGGAATTATCCGGTAAGCTCGCCGATAATTAAATTTCCTAAAATTGTCATTCTTCATATGCATAATAATGCATTCGGTATCTACATAAACTACATAAGCTTATATAAATTATTGTTCATAAGCTTATAGATAGCATAGATCTATGTAATTACATACATGCATATTATTAATAAGTAGGCTTTATATGCATATGCATGTAGACCTGATTACTTGATCTAAGCTCTAATTGTACTATCCGGGAGGTATAGGAAAAGCTTCACCATGGTACCATATCAGGTATTCCAAATATTATGTATATAATAATATTATTTAAAATAAATCTAATTATATAATAGGCCCTATATAATTAATTTTAATATTGTATTGTATTGTATTGTATTGGGCTCTGTTTATGAATACTCAGAAACACTTATCGTGACTTATGTGTTTTTGAATACCTTCCAGATTGCCTTTTAAATTAAATCCAATCAGTTTGACAAATCAGTTTGAGTTTGAGACATTTTGTGTTCATTCGAAAGTCAATCAATAATAATAAACTCAAGAACTAGATCTTGGATCCGCAAATTTGTCGTGATCAGAAAAGAATATAGTGATGTCCACAGTCCACTAAGACTCCACTAAGTCCACTTTGATGCTTTGGAATGAAAAGCGTTCAAGCAATTAGACAAGTTTCTCTCTCTTTCTCTAATTATTTTGTTTCTTCCGAATTTATATATTACTAATTTAATATTAATTGTGAGCAAATTATTACATGATTGAATGATGATTCCAGTTGAAAAATTAACTGGACGTCAAAAAAAAAACGGTCAAATTTAACTTAAATTGGTCGAAAGTTGAACTTAATAAAAAAATAATTATAATTTTAAAATTTTTAAAATAATTATATAATATCCGATAATAAAATTAATTTTATATCAAAGCTAAATTAAATTTTTTTAAATTGATATACCCTGGTATATAATAATATTTTATACTAATACTTTGAACAATATTATAATATTATAGCTTCATGTAAACAACAAAGTTCAGGTGGAATCAGCGAAGCTAAGAGATTCTCAGAACATCGGTGCCAAACTTAAAAGGTAACCATATTTAAAAGTCAGAAGACCCAGAACGTCTTGAAAACGAATTATTCTTGTTTTATTTATTTGTGTTCCTGAGTTATAATTTTGTAATGTTAAACTTTTATTATATATATATATATATATATACAGCTAGGACCCACGGAGTCATTGTTATATGCGAAGTTATATATATACGACACTATATTTTAACAGTTGGTATTCATATGATGTGCAACGTCTACAGCTTCAATGGACCAGGGCTTAAGTCCGACACTTGGCAGAATTTTCAAGAAGTCAAGAATTTACCACAAAGTCAGAGATATAGTTTTCGGGCTACATGAGTGTGAAATATAAAGGATGTCGTTATTTGGCGTCCGCTGTAATTTACAAACCTGTCGACAAAACTGTTGATACAGATTCTGATTCAGAGTATCTTTATTGTCGATGTTTTTGTGTGTGCTGAATTCTTGAATTCTTGAATTCTTGATTCGGGAATGTGAAGCCACTTGCCTCTATATTTGTATTTATAATTTAAGTCGCGACTTAATTATGCCATACAGGAGCAAAATTTTAAACCGAAATGCCATGGTGCCACATTGGCGTATCCACGGACGAGCATAGCATTGTATTTGGATCGAATCTACACATATATATAAAAATATCAGCATAAGAAATATCAAGTAAAATCGACAACAGCGAACACTGCTGCACTTGTTCACCTCTTTGGCTGTACATCGACAGGTGGTGATTTCTTTCCAAACGAATTATCTTGAATTAGTAGTGCCTGTGTAAGATTTGCAGAATTCTTCCCTATCTCGATGAAGTTGTGCGCAGACAACCTTTCCAAATCAGTATTCGACGCATCTGCGACACAATCCGAAACCCGGATTCCATTCATTCCAGCACAAGACGAAGGATCGCTCACAAATTCAATTTTCACAGGCGAAACAGGCAGTAATTTTGGCTTCTTCCGCACGACGACCGGTGAAAGCTAACTTGAGTTGAGCTCACCCCAGCTAGTCCCTCAACATTTCTCTCTTTTTAAACTTTTTTTTTTGCCTGATGCTTTGTTCTAGGCTTACCGCAGGAAAAGCTAGCTATAATTTATGCTAGGTAGGGTGAATCACACCAGTTAGAGGAGCGAGTGGAAGGGATGAGCTACGTCTTAAGATTGCCTCCAGCATTATAATTAGCTCAGCCAAGCAACCAGACAAAGCTAAGCTTAGGATTCAAGTTATATTAGGAAGTTAGGAGGGAGAAACTGCACTGTTACTAGCTTATGAATCGTTATGATATTAATAATCATAAATTATCCTGCAGCTGTGTGACAGGCTGTGTCGACGTCTGGACTCTGGAAGCTGCAGCTGGATATGTGCTATCTAATTAATTACGTAAACCATGATATCGATTATGCATATCAATAAGGGCGATTTTGATGCTGTTCCCCCCGGGGGGGAACAGCATCGACTATATACCACTACTCGCGAAATATTAGATTTTTTTTGAAAAAAAAAAATTTCCGTGTTTCTTTGGCATTTAAGAATGCCCAAAATCAAATCGCGAATCTGAAAGTCAAAATGGTTAACAACGAAAAAATTAGCCAAAAATGAGACAGTTTCTGGAATTTCCAGTCAGCGGTGAAGGTCCATCAGTCAAAAAATGCCCAAACTTAGAGTTTTGACCCAATTGAGCTTGTTGGCGTTTCTATTGCTCTTGTGATAACCAATGAACATAACACAACCATTTATTTAGTATATTATAATGTTAAAGTGCCCAATTTACAAAGAAATCCAAAATTGAGATTAACTGAAATTCAGGTTTCTTTTTCAGTTCAGTAATTTCTATAAACACAACATCATATTCAATTCAAAAACTCATGTGTGTGATGTTGTATTAATTTTAAACATAATTTATGAAGTATATTATATGAGATACATTTTATAATAATAGAATGAATTCTAAAATCAGAATTATATTCTTATTAAAGATACTGACAGTTAATCCAGGACTCAAGTTCATTCAACCAGATTGATTTATGATAAATTATTATAATATTATTAATATATATTGATTGTAATAATTATATTAAGTAATTGTGAATTTAAGTAATATTCACTTAACATTCATTGTTATAAATTGATTGATCCAATATATCTAGTTCATTTCATAAACTCAAACTGATTGACAAACTGATTGACTTTATAATATAAAAAAGGTGATCCATAATATTATATTAATGATGTTCAGAACAAGGTCGTATGTTCTGACATCTCTAGCTCATTAATATAATAATATTACATCCTAAGATGAACGAAGATCATCAAAAAAATGTCAAATAGATTTAGAGACTGAAATATGAACATTTGATCGCTCTTTGAACTATACCTGTATAAATGATAGTTTCGAACAATGTCATCGTATTATTATCTCCTGACATCTCCAGCTCATCTTGAATTGTATTACACCCTAGACGGAGATCAACTCTGAAGTATCAAAACTATCTTCAGACTGATTGAAATATGCATATCAACATTTGGCCATTGCATTTTGTTCGTTATACCTGACTGCCCAGGTTGGGTAGTAACACTAGTCTAGACAAAATTTGTTGGAGTGATATGAGTCTGCAAAAAGCTCCAGCGCATCAAATTCCGTCCTAATATTTAAGAAGATCAACTTGAATTATCACATGTATTTTCAAAATGATTGAAAACGGTCTACCTGTTTGCATTTGAGAAGTATCCCAGACAAAATAAGTAAAAGTAATAACTACGTAGGTGCTTATGTATGTCTCGTGAATATTTTTTCGAGGCTCGTAAACTTATCACACAATTTTTTGTTTGTTTGCTATAATAAGTTCCGAGGTAATATACAATCGAGGTTCAGCTGGGAAAATTATGTCAACCTCCCGTGTTCTCTGTTCCGTCTGTTGATCCTTCTTTTTTTTTTTTCGGTACGGTGGGCCACAAATTAAAGTTTTGATTTGCGTGTTTCGTCAGACTCTCTGTCTCATTTATAATTGAAAGCGGCTGTTGGGTGGCTTAACTCGGGAAAAGGGGGAGGTGTGAGATATACACACCGACTGCGGCACTGTATAAGGTATGTACTTTGATTAAAAAACTGACCCAGCAGTAACAAACTTGATGAATCGACGATTTCGAAGCATGCAAAATAGGACGCCCCCCTCCCATTTCGCCCGCCCACCCCATGCGATAGTGCAACCGCGCAAGGAAGGGGAAGGGAGAGGGCAAGTTGTATCATCCTGTTGCAACAACAACAGTGCGCGTGTCGCGTGCCGCGGCGTGCGCGTGTGCTAACGCGACGCAGTAACACAAGTGGATCTCAAAAAATTTAAGTCCTGGCATTTAATTTAAGTTTTGGTAGTTGGACACTAATAGTCACTTAATATTTTACTTTTATTTTATTTGCAAGAAATATAAATTATATGCACATGCACATGCATCACTGTACGAATTTGAATTTTGGACTACATTATTTAATATTTTTTGTATTTAAATTGTATATATTTATGGCATAAAATTTAATTTAAATAAATTATGCGCATAATTTAATTCGGATAAATTTTCGATTTTCCATAATTATTTTGAAAATAATTATTTTTTGGAGCACAGTAGTTATCATATTAATAATTTTATATATGCTTTTCAAAAGTGCCTAGAACGCGAGATATTGGATTTTCGAAATCCAAATTAGCAATCTAAATTTTAATTTTTATAATAATTTCTTAGAAAAGGGCCACGGTTCTTAAAAAAAAATGGATCTTAAAAAAAAACGGTGATGTTCCCCCTCTTTTCGGTGATGTTCCCCCCTTGTGCGACATAAACACTGGTAACTTTTTAAGATCCGATGAAATCTAAATTATGAATTTTGTGCTAGTATGGCTAATCTGTAAATTTTATAAACGGTAAAAAAATCGGTGCTGTTCCC
>Ga0099798_10238_pt1 | contig 18870 bp, 10 predicted proteins | sample Uncmet_Sort29A_1_FD_89870 | JGI IMG/M metagenome (GOLD analysis project Ga0099798, IMG submission 89870) | Marine eukaryotic communities from CALCOFI LINE 67, Pacific Ocean - CN13ID_Sort29A_1 | ecosystem: Environmental > Aquatic > Marine > Oceanic | place: Pacific Ocean: Monterey Bay | collected...
GAAAAAAATTTTCCGCCAAAATTTCTCTAACCATTGTCACTTTAGAAGCCGATTGTTTTGACAAAGTCTTGCAATTTGACCGGCAATCAGTCAATTTCCGAAAGTCAACTCGCGCGGACCAAGAACATTCGAACTACCTTTCTTTTTGGGCACTTTTCATGCTCGACACCATTGCGTGTTTTTGATTTCTTGTTTTTGCCAAACTCATGCGATTTGTACGACTTTGAACCCTGATGGACCCGCTTGTTTTGTCGAAGTCTTGCATTTTGACCGTCAATGATGTGATTTCAAGAACATTCGAACTACATGGCTTTTTGGGCACTTTTATGCTCATCACCGGTCTCTGCGGTCGGAATTTTTGCATTGTCATTTTTAACCTCCCGACACCCATTGTTTTGTTGGAAGATCGTTTTTGTTGGAAGATCGCTTTTGTTGATGGTTTTGTTGTGTTTTTAAAATGTATTTTGGCAATTGTCCTTTTTTTCACCTTTACTGGTATACAAGTGTGCTCAGATACGTTCGTACTAAAATAGTATTCGCACTTTTTTTCTTTCAAGTACCACAGAATTTGCGCTGGAGATAAGCACGCATTTTCGGCGCTAATGATAAGCACGATTTTCTACACTTGAATGCAGATCAACATGCATTAAATCAAATTGCACGACACACCCTGGTCCGTGTGTCAATCTATCTGGATAGGTAACGCTCTTGGAAATGGCATGCGCTACGATGTTCATTATTGCATGGAGACATAACTTGTTGTTAGCGTTAGGTCTGTTGTGAGGGAAAATGAAACAGCTGGCCTCTACGCGAGTGGCCAACGCAACCTTTGGTAAGGAGGGAAGTGCCGACGGGCACGACTGTCCATACCACTCGATCGTCATTGCGCATTGGGGCACGGGCCAGAAGCCACGGTGGTCCCACTGGTTCATTTGTATTTGCCAACAGCAAGATCCCTGCTGGCGACCCCACGTCGCTGCACGCATATCCCATCCTCGCGCAGTCATTTGCCCATGGTTGCAGCCTTTGCTCGTGAGCTCAATTGGGCTGAATGATACTAATGTATGTGCAAAACACAAACTCCTATACTTCTTTCTCCTCCTGCCCTGCCTCACTGCTCTTCTCATATGTACAAGTGACTCACTCTGTTGGATCTCGGCTACTGCACTAGTTGGATCTCGGTTAATACTGTACTAGTTTGGCTATACTAGTAATTACTATTGAGTTTGCAGTCTGTAGATTCAGCGCTACACATATAAAGTCCTTAACTCACTGACGCTCCATTTTCGAGATTTTTTCCTTTCGTGTCAGAAGGTCCAAGGTCCTTGAAGGACCTTCGTCTTCGGCTCAGAAGGTTCCCTCCATGCTTCGTTGGTAGCCAGAGATCTACAAAGTGCTTGAACCGAAGGACAATCGGCTCGACCAGGGTCTTCACCGCCTCCCGTGCATCATGGACTAAAATGCCGACGCCTCCTGCAGCAGCTTCTTCCCTATTGTGTCCCTCCCGCGGCTTCTTTCTAGTTTTTCCTTGCTTGCCTTCCATTTCCTAATCAATCTATTACTCCCTTGTGTGCAGTTTCTCGACGTCATGCCTCCACGTATTTTTATCGACCTGCACGTCTAGGTCGCGGTCCTTGAGACATTTACGAACCATTGATATCCAAGTCTTCGTATTTCCGCGTTTGTTACCCGCAGCGTTCCACGTCGTCCCCAGCAGCCGTTTTACGATCCTCTCGTCCGGGTATCTGCATATGTGTCCCAGATACTTTCTTCTCCTGTGATCGATCACGTCTGTCAGTTCGCCCGTCTTCAGGGCGTCGCGAATGTCTGTGTTCCTCACCTTGTGAATAAGCGTTACTCCATACATTCGCCGAAGTTTTATCATCCGCCACACGTTTATCCTGTCTCTTTGCTTCTTTTTCAGCGTCCACGTTTCGCAACCGTGGACGCTGATGGAGATTTCATATGGAGATTTTTTTTTGAACTCAAAAAAAAAAATCCGCGAAAGTCTCCGTTCAGTCCTCCTTTTCGTACAACGCCATCAACGTCTCCAGCAGGATCATCGGGGCAAGCTTTAAGCCGCCGCATTTTTCCATGCACGTTTTCACACTAACACACGCCTCCTGGAGTTCTTCATTTGTCTTTCCCGAATTTTCCACACGATCGGCTTTCAAATCTCTGAAGTCGTCTCTCAGCTTGACGAGGTCGACCCCCTTCACCTTCGGCTGTTCATCTGATCCAGATTCAGGCTGAAGACTTTTGAGCGCATCCATATATTTCTCGAAAAGGTTTCCTTTTCCGCCCAAAGCCGTTTCCAGAAAGAACTCCACGTCCTTCTCGTCGAAATCTTTCAGCAACTTCCAAGACCAGTCGTGACAAGCTTGAATCCGGGCTTTTTGAACATCTGCGTTCATCCGGAGTTTGAACCCAGACACGTCAGGGGCGCCAGCGGCAGCAAGGACGCCGCAAACGGATGCTCGAATCGTTTTGGGAAAGAACATTTTGGGCACACTAAAGTTAGTTGTAAAGAAGCTTCTGGAGTCAAATGCGAATTGATGATGAGATTTTTTAAATTTCGTTGACACGAAACATTCGGACGTGTAGATATCATATCATATAGAATACATGTGCAGTCGATTGATTGATGGATTGCTCTATGTATGATTGATTGATTGACATTAGTATCACATTCAGTTTCTGCTTTGCAACGTGAGAGGGCTTTTGCATGAGTTTTCGTTGCCTTTTCTATCCACCCTGTCGTTCTTGGGATCCGACTATGTAGTACCTGCTGTAGAACTAGAGTAAATGTGTTACTAACATATCTTCCCCGAAACTATCTAACCTTTCGTTTTCGTGCAAAGCAGTGCTAGCACTTTTCGTGCGTGCCAACTAACTAGCGTTCGCGGTTGTTGCAAAAAATCCGACGCCGCGAGCCCGCTGGCGATCTGCAAAATGCTGTTCCTGGCCAATGCAGACGTCTTGGAAAGTAATATCTAGTAATAGTAGTGGGAAAAAGTTTCTGCGCAACGTTTTTGATCAGAGTTTTCATTCGAATAATATTCCCATTCGTATACAAGGGACTACTAATTCTTTTACTGCTTTTTTTTCACGGGGACTACTACTGCTTTTACTATTAGTATGTACTTTAGAGAATTGATTGATTGATTGATTCAAATACTCGCACAGGGTTAATACCGACGTTCGTGCTAATATCGGAGAATTGATGCTCAGAGTCGTTCATACTTGTAATATTCGCACTTTTTTTTCTTTCAAGTAATTAATTACCACAGAATTCGCGCTGGTGATATTAAGCAGAAAACGCTTCTCGGCGCTACGCTTGCATGCAGATCAACATGCATTAAATCAAATTGCACGACACACCCTGGTCCGTGTGTCAATCTATCTGGATGGGCAACGCTCTTGGAACTGGGATGCGCTACGATGTTCATTATTGCATGGACACATTGTTGTTACTTTTAGGTCTGTGAGGGAAAATGAACCAGCTGGCCTCTACGTGAGTGGCCAACGCAACCGTTGGTACGGAGGGAAGTGGGCCAACGGCCCACGACTGTCCATACCACTCGATCGTCATTGCGCATTGGGGCACGGGCCAGAAGCCACAGTGGTCCCACTGGTTCATTTTTATGTGCCAACAGCAAGATCCCTGCTCTGTTGGATCTCGGTTAATACTGTACTAGTTTTGCTATACTAGTAATTACTATTGAGTTTGCAGTCTGGAGATTCAGCGCTATACATATAAAGTCCTTTTGGACAATCGGCTCGACCAGGGTCTTCACCGCCTCCTGTGCATCATCGATCTGCGCTTGATTCACCAACCACCTCGTCGACTCCCAAACGTACTTCCGACCTTGCGCACTTCCGACAATGATTCCGACAATTAAGTATTTCAATAGATTCAGTGGTCCAATCACGCCGCAAAAAAACTGCTTGCAAAAATATCTCCCAAAAAAACTCTCTGGAACCACTTCAGTTTTCACCCTCTGGAACCACTACATATTTTCTCCTTCTTGTAAATCGTCGACTTTTTTCTTCAACAAGATTGCTTCCACGACCCTTATTCCACGGCCCTTCAGCTTGGGCAGATTCGAACAAAGCTGAAAAAAATCTTCCCGATTTTCAAATGCAGAAGCAAGAGCCCCGATCTCTTCAGGCGTCAGTTCTTTCGACGAGTTGAATTTCTTGTTCTCCTCCAGCCACTGCAAGCACTCTTGCTTCTCCACTTTCCACTCTTCTCCATGCAGTTCTCGCGCGCTCGCCTTCCACTGTTCTTGCGCCAGAGCGAACGCTTCTTCTCTCTCGGCCTGCAGTTGTTTCATCTCCTTCTGGATCCTCTCTTCATTCGCACGCTCTTCAGAAGTCAGCGGCTGGAGTGGTCCAAGGCCCAAGGGGTCTTTCAGCTTGCGTTCTTCTCTCAGGGTCTGCAAAATCTTCTTCTGCTGGCGTTCTTTTTCCGCCTGCTCTTGCCCCTCCCGCCATTCCTCGTCCTCGTACACAATCTGGAGTCCGTTCTTCTCAGCCTCCTCCTCCCGGCGCTTGAAGAATTCTTCAGGGGTCTCAATATTGTAGCGATCTTTGAAATCCTGCTCCGTCATTTTTCTTTTGAGTAGAATCGCACTCGCCGAAGTAGCACACGGTGGTTGTTGCAAAAGGTCCGACGCCGCGAGTCCGCTCGCAATTATCGCAGTGCTGTTCCTGGCCAATGCAGACATCTTGGAAAGTAGTATATCTAGTAATAGTGGTGGGAAAAAGTTTCTGTGCAACGTTTTTGATCAGAGTTTTCATTCAAGTATTAGATTGATGGCGTCTCAGAGCCTCAATGGTTACCGTTCTGAGACGTCATGAAGACGAACAGTCTTAAGACTACTTTGTACTATTAATAAGGAGCGGCTGGAGTAGTAAAATCAAAAATATCAATAATTAATAGTTTTCCAAGAAAGGGTTTGAGTGTCTGACATATAATCATGGATTGATTCTGAACAGTACAAATAATAATAATTATCCGAGTTCTCTCTGGCTCTCTGATTCATAGATACTTGCTCAGATCTCGCGCCATTGCTGTCTCTCACGTCTTCCCAACTCGTTGACTCACTCGTTGACTCACTCGTTGACTCACTCGTTGACTCACTCGTTGACTCACTCGTTGACTCACTCGTTGACTCACTCGTTGACTCACTCGATCTCTCAGCACACGCACTGCGGATTTCCCTGCACAAACACAAACACTCTACGGTGTGACGATATATTCTACCACTGCAACGAAACGCAAAATAAACATCCGACTTTGTTGGATCGACCTGATCGCAATCACGCGCATCGAATCTTGCCCACTCCTGGAACCTGTCGCACCGACCTGATCGAAATCGCGCGCATCGAATCTTGCCCACTCCTGGAACCTGTCGCACCGACCTGATCGAAATCGCGCGCATCGAATCTTGCTTACTCCTGGGACCTGCTGCACCGACCTGATCGGAATCGCACGGCTTACACCCCCCTTCCTGGGACATTGTCAGGTTGTCACTGTGTGTCAAATGAACTTTAATTTTGTGACTTTCTGATCTGAATGAACCGCAGCAACTGAAATTCAAAATGATGTGATGTGGTGGTGAAACCCGCGAAATCTGTCGGCCCCTGCAAAAACTAGGCACCGACTTTTGGTCTCCGACTCCCCCTACCTTTTCCAATTATTTTGGGGAAATTTTTACAAGGTCAGCGGGAAACCCGGATGAATCTTCAATCGGTACGCACAGTCAGCCCACCATTGTCCTAAACTCAACATCGATTCAATTTCCACCCCCTCTTGAGGGTCAAATCATGAAGAGACAACGCCCCAGAACGCTTGTGAACAACCCATGTGATGTCTCTCCTAATGTCACTTTAGAACCCGATTGTTTTGACAACGTCTTGCTTTTCGCCCGGCAATCACTCAATCTCTGAAAGTCAAGACCCGCGGACCAAGAACATTCGAACTACCTTGCTTTTTGGGCACTTTTATGCTCGACACCATTGTGTGTTTTTGATTTCTGGTTTTTGCCAAACTCGTAGTGCGATTTGTACGACTTTGAGCCCTGGTGGACCCGCTTGTTTTGTCGAAGTCTTGCATTTTGGCCGGCAATCAGTCAATCTCTAAAAGTCAAAACCCGCGGACCAAGAACATTCGAACTACCTTGCTTTTTGGGCACTTTTCATGCTCGACACCATTGTGTATTTTTGATTTCTGGTTTTTGCCAAACTCGAGCGATTTGTACGACTTTGGCCCCTGATGAACCCGATTGTTTTGACAAAGTCTTGCAATTTGGCCGGCAATCACTCAATCTCTAAAAGTCAAAACCCGCGGACCAAGAACATTCGAACTACCTTGCTTTTTGGGCACTTTTCATGCTCGACACCATTGTGTATTTTTGATTTCTGGTTTTTGCCAAACTCGAGCGATTTGTACGACTTTGGCCCCTGATGAACCCGATTGTTTTGACAAAGTCTTGCAATTTGGCCGGCAATCACTCAATCTCTGAAAGTCAAGACCCGCGGACCAAGAACATTCGAACTACCTTGCTTTTTGGGCACTTTTCATGCTCGACACCATTGTGTGTTTTTGATTTCTGGTTTTTGCCAAACTCGTAGTGCGATTTGTACAACGACTTTCAACGCTGATGGACCCGATTGTTTTGACAAAGTCTTGCTTTTTGACCGTCAATCGGTCAATCTCTAAAAGTCAAGACCCGCGGACCAAGAACATTCGAACTACATGGCTTTTTGGGGCACTTATTTGCTCATCACCGGTCTCTGTTGCGGTCGGAATTTTTGCATTGTCATTTCAGCTGTGACACCAATTATTTTGCCAAACGAACGAAACAAACCCACTGCACTGACACACAGAAAAAATGTGCTACATACGTGGAAGAACATCTGAAAACCAGCCGTTTTTAGGCGAAAATTTTGCTTTAGCCGCAATTCTTGCCGCAGTGTCTCTTTTGTACTATCATTTTCAAAAAATCCCACCAAATTTGTTCAAATTTCCAGACTGACGCGCTTATTTTCGCAGTGAGAAGAAACGGTCTGCTGCGGTGGTAAAATAATTCAAATAGCTCACAAATTTGCCCATTTTTTCACCCAAAAACAACTTTACAGAAAATACATTTTCTTGGTAGAACACCGCAGTCCAAGTTCATTTTTTCTCTGTTGTTCTTGACGTATTGCCAATGCAGTCTTGTTTTAAATTCTTAAAATACACTGGGTTTCTCCAAGAACCAAAAAAACTTTCTTGATTCGGATACAACCTTCTGTTTGAATGAATTCACATTACAGTCTGTCGAAATTACACGGATTCCGAATGTCACATCGACGACGATTTTGGAAAATGGCAGCAGTGCATCTGTATTTTTTTTTTCTTTGAACGAATAAACCGAAGTTAGAAACCGGTGAAGTCAAAATAAATTTAGATCATTGTCATCGGCTATGCGTTTCGGCATAGCCGAAATTTGTGTTTATTAATATTAAAGTTGTTTGAAGTTTGCAGATGAGGTTGGCAGATCATCAGATGTCATCTGAGCAGGCTTTAAACCACCTTCCTAATATCGATAGCCCTCTTGCTGGATTCCCTTCCACTCCTTCTTTCGTTCCTTCTTCCGCCATCCTTCTTCCTTCATCCTTCTTTCACCTTTCCATCAATTCGGATCCTTCTTTCGTCCGTAGGAATGATCATATGATGTGCATGCTAATACGTTATTAGTTTCATGCCATATTTAATGAAGATGAACTCGATAATAGCTATATCTCCTCCATAGATGGTCATATCTCAATTCCCACCACTATTGCATAAATATTAGTGTCGTCCCACTAGTACCACTGTTATCAGATCTGATCACGATTATCATTAAGTAAGTAAAATATTTGCACACGTATGAATGTTAAAAAGCATGCAAAATGTTCAAATGTGAAAAAAGATTGGAATGTAATATTATCATGCAGTGTGCGAATTTACATTCACACTAATTTTTCGCGAATATACATTCACACTAATAATATTCGTCCCACTAATTATTCACAAAATATGTACCTCTACCTACCTACTAGTATTTAGATGCGCAGTGCCACCCACCGTCACACTACACCGTCCGTCACACAATTATCGGTTTAGAGTACTTATTAAAATACTTATTAATATTGATCACCAGGTCCACCGGGACGCAACGAAACTACTACTACTTATTATTTTTTTTCGCGAGGTACGCTCGGTACGCTCACCTATTCTAAATACGAACTAGTACAACTCCGAAGTAGTTAAGTTCAGCCTCACTGTCCCTTCCCAAAACCTTCCACTACAGAAGGGTACAGGAATTGACTACTGTGAGATAGTTGTGAATCACCCCTCTGAGACCCGCCGCTTCCTCCTCCGTCATGGCTCGGCTGCGACTGGAATTGTGCGTCACTGGAATTATGCAGCGCTTCCCCAGAAGTAGAGACGGTATTTGTAGTTACAGACAGCGACGGAATCTGCGGGACCACCAGGAATTGTTGCTGCTGTCTGGGTTGCAGTTGTTGTCTGGTTTGCTGTTGCCTGGTTTGCAGTTGTTGTCTGGTTTGCTGTTGTCTGGTTTGCTGTTGTCTGGGTTGCTGTTGTCTGGGTTGCTGTTGTCTGGGTTGCTGTTGTGAAGGTGCTAGTTTGCAGCTGGCTGGTTTCTGGCTGTTGTGTTGTGTAGTAGGCTTCTTGGCACGGTTGTCGGGATTACTGCTCTTGTCGGGATTACTAGCATCCTTCTCGGTACTACTACCGTTCCTACGTTCAAATTTGAGTCTCGGACCTAATTGCTGGTCCGGATTAATAGGATTAATATTAATTCCAGTAATATCAGTGGTACTACTTGTAACAGTATTATTAGCAACAGTATTGTTCGTAACAGTATTATTAGTAACAGTATTATTCGTAACAGTATTATTAGTAACAGTATTATGGATTTCACCATTATAGATTTCACCGTCCATTATAGATTTGCCAACATGACCATCAGTCTCTGTGTTGCCAGCCTCAGTGTTGTCGAGTGGATCACGACTGGCAATATGAAAGTGCTCGCAACCACGATTCAGATTGGTGTTACTATTGGTACTGCTGCCATCATTGTGATTCAGATTGGTAATATTGGTGCTGTAGCACTCATTTAATGCATCCGGGAACAAGTTGCATTCATTTAATGACAACCCCGCAAGAAGATCATCATCCTCCCAGACGCACGACGGCTGCAGACCACGCATCATCCGATCTCCCCCTCCAGACCCACCAGACCATCCAGTGTGATTCGAGCAGTGCGCCTCATTCTTCAAACTCGGTAAGCTTCCTGACCAGCCGGTAAGTTTCGAAACTCTCGGCTGGTGGCCTTCATTCCCGGGTGAGCACCACCCGGTAAGAAGATTCGGGTTCGGCTCACTCAAGTTCTCCCTCGCAGTCTCACTCATGAACTTCTTCTCACCACTACTCGCTTTTGCGGCCTCATTTGCAGATTCATGACACAATTCTTCACATTGAGAATTTGAATGAATCTTCTTTTGATGATCCTCCTCCCATTCACTCACCTCCATCCGTGTATTCAATCGGCTAAGCGGGCGCCAGTGCAGGTAACAGCATTGATTAGTATTGGTATGTTGTTTATGTTGTTCAGAAGATTGTGAAGATGTCAAGTCTTCTTTAGATTGAGATTCTGCTTTTGGATAGTAGCCGGAGCTTTGTCGGATTGATGTGAGGCTGCGGGATCCGAGCGGGAACATGGCGTTTCTCATGTTGTGACTGTCGGTCAAATTTTCGTACTCATTTACTGCCATTTCTTCGCCACTTCTTGCCACTTGCCAGTTACTCCCCCCAGAATTATCGAGTACAAGAGAATTATTATCTAATATTACTTTTTCAAGATCGATCTCTGAAGAATCTTTAGTAAAATTAGCAATATTATTTCGCGAGTCACAATTCTGTCGCAACTCATTAATATTTCCCATCATCCCGATATTAATATTGCGATCCTGACAACATCTGGCGGCATCATCATCTGCACCTCCTCCGGCATCTGCACTATCTGTACCTACTCCGGCAGAAGTATCCTCCGCAGCTCCGACATTAAGCGCTTCTGAATCCTCTCCGTCAACTTGCTGCCTCTCGTTAGTACTCATACAATGGTCCCTCTCCTTCTCTGCGTCTTCCACACGAGAGTATTTCTCCTTCTCTGCGTCTCCTTCCACATGATGTTGACATTGGTATTTCGTCTTCCCTGATCGACGCCACCAGCGGATGTCACTGTTTGTGGGGGTGATATCCACACTCTCTACTAGGCCGTCGAATATGCACCCGCTATCCTCCAAGTTGGTGGTGGTGCTCTTCGGATCGGTGCTCTTCGGATCGGTGCTCTTCGGCTCGGGATCGCAATCATTGCCGCCGCTCGTCCGATTGACAAAATTAGTTGCTGGCGGTACCGTACCGGGTACTACGGTACCAGCAGAACTGGTGGAATTAGTCACGGTGCATGCGGGAGCCTGAGGAGCCTGAGATGATGCGGAGGATTGATTGATTGAGGACGACAACGGCGGAATGCGCAAATGAGCGTGAACATGTTGGACGTGCTGATATTGATTCGCATTCTGAGTCCATTGAAGAATTTTCGGCGAATCGACGTTGGCGGGGTACTCCGACACTGATGATCGGGAACCGTGGTGTGGGCCCGCATGCAGTTCCGGGTACTCCGACACTGATGGGGAGGCGCCAGTACTGTAGTTGACAGGAAATCTTCTATCACCACCATTCGAGCCAAGCCTATCCTCAGCAGCATTGCCGCTATAATCAGTAGTAGCATCAAGATGAGTGTCACTATTATTATCGGGGATCTGCTGTTGCAAAACTACACATTCAGACTCTGCAAAACCATTATCGGACGCAAAGTTTTCCGGTATCATAGGCAGGTTCGGGATCCGTGGTCCTCCTGTATTCGGAATCCTCCTTCTGGCAGTTCCTCTGGACTTTGGGCGTCTGACTCCGGCCGTGGCTGGGTTGGCGAGATTAACGGCTTCAAGTACCTGTTTAAATTAATTGTTTGATTAATTTTCTCATTGTTTGCAGATATCAGATTGATAATTTTGATTGGTTCAGCCGCTCTGTACACATTAATTATTCACAAAACTTGAATGTGCTATGATGCTGCGCAGCTGCGAACAAATTTGCAGTACTCCGCCGCTACAGTTCCGGCTCTGGAATACTGTCCACGCTTATAGTATAGTAGCTAATACTACTAATTACTACTGTCCAAGTACTACTAATTACTGCTCAAAATACTATTCTAACTATTAGTACGTAACGTATTAACTAATTCTCATGAAAATACTTACTTAATCCCACTCCTACCGTCTTCTCCAGTGCCTGTTCGAGCTTCTCATATTCCGACTCGCCGAGTCCTAAACCCTTCTCCCCAACGCCAACCTCAGAAGCCGTCGCCGCGTCTCGGAACGGGGCTAGCGCTTTGGAGACGCGAGCAAAAATGGATGTTCCAGCATCCAGCGGGCGTTTTGAACTTGAAGAAGTTGAGTCTGACTCTGAAGAAGTTGAGTTAGGCTCAGGCTTCTCTGAGACTGTGCCGACTGTGATGATAGAATTGCCTCTGGAAGATGATCTGGATGATCCGGCGTGCCTCTTGCTGCTCTGATCTAGGGAATCTGGATTCAGTTCAACTTCTCGGGCAGACTTGGCAGAAGGAGTTTCAGAGGGAATGTTGCTGAGTAATGCTGAAGTTTCTGTGCCGCCGCGCTTTGGGGCCGCTGTTCCCCTGCTCTCCTCGTCTTCTTCAGAATCTCTGGAGCTGCTGTCGCTTGCTTCAGAATCTCTGGATGCTGCCACGTCATCGTAGACCTCATCATCTGCGCTGTGTACAACAACTCCTGACTCCTCAAACAAGCAAGGACTACTATCGTTGCTGCCAGGATTAACACTGATAGCATTCCGACTGCTGCCATGAGCGGATTGCTCGCAGGCTTCCTCGCAGCTTGCAGGCGGATTGCTCGTAGATTGCTTCCTCGCAGTCATCGTCTTCCGCATAGCCTTGTCATTGCCCGCAATTCCGGAAGAACATAATTTTTTGGATGACTTCTTCCGAAACCTGCACACGATCAAATAAAGCAGAAGCGGACCGCCGAATGCGAGCAGGCAGATGGCCCAGGTTGGCCACCGATTCTCGCCACTGCCGCTGCCGGTCCCCTTTTTCCTCCTATTCGAATTGTTGGATCCATCAGATTCATTCCCTCTTCCCTTACTGGTATTAAATTTATTCTTTGCAGCTGGATTAGGCGGAAGAGGTGCCTTGGGGTTAGGCTCATCTGGCTCCTCCGCACCAGAGGAGTCGGACGGCTCCTCGATTTGTGAGTTTATTGGCTTTGAAGGATGTTCTCCCGGAGGATCTTCTTTCGAACCACCCTTCCCTCCATGTCCTCCTCCTGCTCCCGAAGGATCCGAAGGTTTCTTCAACTTCGGCTGAGGACTCTGAGGACTCTGAGGCCTCTGGGGCGGGACCACCACGAGTCGATTCAACAGTTTGTGCGACATCCTTCCCCTCAACTCGCCCCACATCCCAAACACCCTTGCCAGAAGAAACGCGCGCTCCCACACAGGGTAAATCATCAGTGACTGTAAGTGACAGTCTGCCTCAGATTCACTAGATTCACCAGTGGCTTCCTCAAAATTCACCAAACGGGGAAAACCACCAGTGGACGACCTTCGCGTTTGCTGTTGTGGCAGGCTCCGACTCTGCTGCGGTTGTTGTTGTGGAAGCTGCTGCGGTTGTGACTGTGATGAGACCTCCTTACTCCTGTCGTCACCGTGGCCACCACGCAGCAGTTCCAGGAAGTTCAGCGGTTGGTCAACTTCGGGATTGGGCACTTTGCTATCACGCTGCTTGCCAGTGTCGGGACCAGTCTCGGTGCCAGTCTCGGTGCCACTGCTGGTTCCAGCACTGTGTTTGTCATGATCAGACTTAATAGGTTTGGACGTAGGCTTGGAGGAAACCCTGGAAACCCTCAGGCCCTGGCGAATCTGATTGATCTCTGCTAGAATCTTCGCCTTGAGAATGGAAAACACTTCTTCGTTGGCAACCTCTCTGTTGGAAACCTCTCTGTCGTCGCTATCATGATCTCCGGACTTCTTCGTAACGGTATCCACCCTTTCTACGCTGTTGTTTTCAGAAACATTGTTTTCTTTATTAGAATCGGTTTGCGTGTGGTTTTCCCCGCCACTGTTTCTTCCGCCTTGTACACCAACATCATCACGTTGCTGCACCACCACATCATCACTTTGCGGAGCCAATTCGCGGTGGTGATTCAAAACATATTCCCGCACCTTTGCCCACATCTGGTGCCTCCTCACCTCCAGAAGCCCCCTCAGGGCTTCCTCGCCTTCGGGCCGGTTCTCGTCGCTCGCGAGGTCGAGGCGAGAAAAGCGGTGAAACTCTGCGGACTTCTGCTCGGTGAAACTCCGCGAAAACTCCACATCAAAAGCACGATACAGGACATCTTGGGCCATTTCAGAGGTGGTGGTATAATCGGTGTAGTACTCTTCTTCGTCATCTTCATCTTCATGTTTTGAGTAAACCAGGCCCTGCAAAGCACGTGCCAGGTCTTCGGGGAATGCGGAATCCTGCACGGTAACGCGGTCCTCCACGATCATCTTCGCTTCTTCCTCTTTAGTCAATCTGAATCCCCCTTTCCCAGAATCAGATCTACTTTCCGCATCAGATCTCTCGGCATCCACACGCGGCACTCCAGTCTTAAAGGTACCCAAAGCAGACACAACGGCGATGATCTGATCAAAGGACGGTGACTTCTTCGCTCCAGATCCACTGTGACTACTTCTTGCCGACTCAAACTGAGGTCCCCCTAATATTAATAAATGCTCCACCGTAACTTCTTCCCGCACCATCCGCTCCAACTCGTCGAGCAGCTCTCGCCCAACCTCCCCGCGCACCCCAAACGAATCCGCCAAAACGTACATCTCGCTTGGAACCAGAAATTCCCGAAATTTCTCCGCATGCCGCAGTTCATACCGTCTTTCTTCTACCGCATTTCCATGACTCAACAAATGCTGTTCCGCGTTGTTCAGCGTCTGTGTCGCCAAGTCGTGGCTTCTTCCGAACACTCTGAACAAAAATCGGAGGTTTTCTTTGGCGCGCTTGTACGCGACGGTAGGAGTAACGGTGGGTGTGGTGCTTCGATTGCCCTCTGCCCCTTCGTTGGAGTGGCCTGTGCCGGTTGAGGTGATTGAAACTGTGCGGACGATCGAGAAACCTGCAGAAGCTGAACCCATGAGATCAGCAATCATTCTGACTGGGTTATTCGACTTCAAGGGGGTCAGACTTTCGACTTCGTCGGCGATTCGAAAAGCGTCCTCCAAGGCTGCTTGACACTGACTCTGAGGAGTCAAGCTTTCGTTCTGATTCTTCTGTGTACTACTCGTACTAAGTCCATTCTGTATGTCAAAATTGAAGTTCTGCAGCTTCTGCAGCGACCGGCGCGCGTCTTCGATTTGCTTCCGAAGTTCGCAGTGCACCGTGACCTGGTTCGGACTCTGGCAGCTAAGGCTTCTCCCCGAACCTGGTTCGGAATCTGGCTTAGACTGAGACTCTACTCCGTCTAACGTTTGAGTCGTATTACCCGAACTGGAACCACCACGCAGTATCGCCGCAACTTGAAAGCGCAACCAGAGGGCCAGTAGCTCAGGATTGATTCCCGGCCCGACGTTTCCCCGCACCGATCGCTGCGGCCCAACCAGCGGACCGACCCGAGTGGGAAAATGGTGGCGGAAGTTGTTGGAGAGGTCGTTGTGGATGTTATAGGTGGAGAAACCTTCAGGCGGCAGGTTAGCAAGATACTTTCTCCCAAACTCCGTTTCTCCTAAACTTGTAATCTCTTTTTGGTAGCGTGCGGCCCAGCCAGGGGCAAAGGCTGCTGTTGTGGCAGCCGTTGTTGCGTCACCAGGAAGGCGTCCATTCGCGAGCAGTCCGCAAATGTTTCGTAATGCGGTGAAGTTCTGCAGAGAATCAGAATCGTTTTTATCTTCTGGTGAAGGCGTCCATTCTGCTGATGTTGGCGTCAATTCTTCTGATGATGAACTTGCGTCGACTCCTGATTTCGTCGTCAATAGATCTGCTGAACGTCGCCCAAGGGTGGTGCGCCGCTGCACTTTGAGAAACCTTCTGGGTTTTTTTCTGGACTCCGATTTTTTCAGCGGCTCCGAAATTACTGGCATTGGCATTTCTTCTACATCGGCATTATCGGTATTATTTTCATTTTCTCGAACTAGTACTGTTAATATCGAATCATTATCTTCTACTTTCTTCGAATCTTCTTCGTAGCCTTCCGTCGCATAGTTCCCGTAACACTTCCACTGTGTGATTCGCATGAGACTTTCGCTGCTCTGATCTTTGAGCACTCGCAGGATCGTGGGAAAGATGTAATCGAATGTGGGCGCTAGAAGGTCGTCTTCTGGGAAGGTGGGGGAGACGGGGTAAGAGTGAGAGTCCGTATAGTAATCCTCGCCTTGTGTGTTCTCCGGATAGGAATCCTCGCCTTGGTTTTCCGGATAGTAATCCGAGCTTCCTTGTCTTCCTTGGTCTCCGGATGACGCGACTGGTCGGATGACGGCTCCTTGCAGGTCTTTCTCCAGTTTCAGATCCCGCTGTTTTTCCCGCTGTTTCATCTCCCGCTGCTTCTCCTTCTGCTTCTCCCGCTGCTTTATCCGCTTCTCGATGTAGTGCACGACGGTTTGTAGTTTTTCAATGTCTCCACGAATCACAACCTCCTCCACCCTCTCAAACCAGCGCTTCCAGTCTCCCGCGGTCAGGACTAACTGCATCCTCGCAAGTTCTCGCCTTCTCGCCTTGGCTTCAAACATTGACTGGTTCTCTGGGGTCTCGCCTCGCTTTTCGCCTTGGCTAACAATTTCATTGTCATTGATCGAATCGCTTGCACCGTAATCGATAGATTCCGATTGATCGCTTGATTCAGATTGATCGCTTCTATCGGCAGAATGCCAACCACCAATATAATGTAAAGGACTGAAATAGCTGAGCTCCACCCCAAGGCCTATCTTGTCCCACACGCCTTTTGGAATACTCGCATTGTTGTGCTGATCACGCACCAGATAATTTCGCGGATCCACGATCAAAGAGAACTCATTGCGTGACTGTTTGCCCTGATGCCGATCCACGACGGTCTTCCCTGATGATCGCCGACGGTTTTCCCACGACGGTAGTAACCCTTGCTCCTCCTGCCACACCCCCAGAATCCACTCCCCCAGACTACTCGTAGTAGTAGCAGTAGTTCCTCGATGATCTAATCCACCACCGCTGTTAGTAACAGTATTACTTCTTCCGTATTCATAATAGTAATATCGAATATCGCTGCGGGCTTTCGCATAATCTGCGATCCGCACGATTTCCCTCTCGACTCGACTGCACGGAATCGTCAAATTCTCCCCCCAACAACACATGTTGGCAATCGCCAGCAGCAAATTGCCAGAGTCTAACATAAGCTCCTCTAACATGTAGAGCAATACCTTCTGTTTGACGCGGTTCTCTAAGTAGTGCATTTGGTCGTTTTTTGTTGCGTGGATTTCGCGGCGGATTTCGGCGACTTCCGCCTGCAACAAGGATTGAGACGGAGACTCCGCATTGCCATTGATCGAAGTTACATCACGCTGGACTGCGGAGCGTAGGACTGCGGCTATTTTCGGCGAGATAGGATCCGCGAGGAAATACTCATTCCGGAGATGATCAGTTTTCCCAGATGATTCCTCAGATGACGACAGTTCAAATAACGCATCCGGATTGACAGTGCTGTACCAATGCTGGGGGCCAACACTGTTGTCAACATCCTCCTCTGAATCATTACTGTTGACATCACTCTCCTCAGCCTGGACAACATTGTCAACATCCGGATTGCTAATGCTATCACTATCCTGGACAGCATTGTCATCTGGACCAAAATCGCCCGTATTGCTAATGTAACTCATACTATCACTAGACTGGACACCCTCAGATTCATCCTGATCACTCTTACCATGACTACTATGACTAGACTGGACAACATCATTGTCAACATCCGGATCACTCTTAGACTTACGATCACTAGACTGACCAACATCAGATTCATCCTGATCACTACTACTGTCACTAGCTTCCACAACATCATTGTCAACAACATTCCTCTCCGGATTATTAGTAGGATTATTATCACTCAGAAGAATATTGGGCCCAACGCCGGGACCAAGGCCGGGCCCAACGCCGGGACCACCACCACCACCAACACCAGCACCACCACCAACAACCCCTGTGACAGCATCCGAATCATCATAGAGCCCATCATCATCATACAGCCCAATCCTCCGCATCTCCTCCATGAGTCCCAGAAGCAGATCCTTCACTCTTCGGATCCGTCCCGACTCAAGTGGCCAGACGTTTCTCAGCCTCTCGGTAAGGAGAACTCGCTCTCGGAAGGACCTTTTCTCAAGACCTTGCTCGGTAGGCCTCGGAACCTGCGTCCTGGCATATTCGAGGAGTTTCGAGAAGTTCCCATGCCAAGTCGGGGAAAAATCTTGGCCGGGAAAAATCTCCGCAACCTCCCGCAACCTCCCATCCGATAGCTCATTAAACCGGTGTAGCCAAACTAGGAGGTCCAAGAAGGGCGCCAGCACGTCTGCCGGCTTTTTCAGGATTTTGGGATTTTCGTACGATTTTTGCATATTCCCAGCCTCCCGTTGCACCAGTTCGAATTCCCAGCGTCCAGGCCCTTCAGACGTCAATGTGCGTGACCATTTGATCGTTTTCAGAACCGCGTCCAGTAAGTCAGAGAAGTGGTTCTTGCTCTTCTCTCCGACGGCAGTAATGGTATTATCGTTCTTGGCTCCAATGACAGCAGTATTATCGTCCCTGTTCTTCTCTCCGACGGCAGTAATAGTGTTATCGTTCTTCTCTCCTACGGTAGGAAGTTTAACTGAACCTTCATTGATGTTACCCTCGCTGCTGAGACCATTCTCCCTGATCAGGCCGATTTTTGCAAGGCTCACCAGACTTCGAGCGAAGGGCATCAGAGTGCTCGTTCCCGTCCATCCCGGGGCAATCCCCAACGTCGCCGTCGCGATCCACTCACGCAGCACATCCGACGGGGGCAAAATTGAAAAAATTCGCGCCTCCGAGTCCTCCTGCGCGGGCACAATTTCGCCAGACCTCGAAGAAAACTCCAGACTGGCACGTTGCGGAGTCTCACGCTGCGGAGTCTCTGCCTGGAGCTCGAGCTTCTTCTGTTCAGCCTGTTCAGCCTCTCCCTGAAACTGCTGCTGCTTCTGCTGCTCATTAGGTTTCTCATTAGGTTTCTCATTACGTTGCTCATTATGTTGCTCATCAGGCTGCTCATTACGATTGTCCGTTCCCGGGCCCATGAACACTTGCTCATCATCCTTCGACGCCGAAACTTGCTCTTCTTTTCGGTGAAAACTCGAAAATAGGCTTTCTTCAAGATGCTTCGCATACTCTTCCAATTTCTCAGCCATTAGTCCTGCCCTGGGCCTGCCCAGATGAGCAGAAGAACCGCGGATTTCTTTTCTTATGCCCTCGCAAAGGGATCGGATGAAGATGGACCGATGATGCGTCATCATGGCTGCCGTTTTCGAACTTTTCGCGGAAGCGTTAGCTACATTAACTACCGCCCTCTGCCCGGAGGAGGATTTCTTTCCGCCCCCGCCCTTGATCATCCACAAACTGACGCTTCCGAGCATAGATTTAAGCACAGTCAAGGCGGTTGATTCGCGCCAATAACTCATGGAAGCCGCAGCCGTGTTCA
>Ga0099798_10239_pt1 | contig 18858 bp, 17 predicted proteins | sample Uncmet_Sort29A_1_FD_89870 | JGI IMG/M metagenome (GOLD analysis project Ga0099798, IMG submission 89870) | Marine eukaryotic communities from CALCOFI LINE 67, Pacific Ocean - CN13ID_Sort29A_1 | ecosystem: Environmental > Aquatic > Marine > Oceanic | place: Pacific Ocean: Monterey Bay | collected...
AATAACACTGTGTCTGTCCACAATCAACATCAGTCAATTAACCTCGCGTCTATCAAAAAAAATTGTTAACCAATATTAAAAACTTCTCTCAAACACCACAACCGTAACCACTCTGTTCCCAAATGCACTGATTTTCAAACATCTCTCAAAAAAAAAAATCAAGTCGATTCCGTATAGGTTCATATCTGCACATTTCATGTCACCCTACGGACACTCACAAAAAAAAAAAACTACACAGATACAAAAATCTAAAATTCACCGAAAAGAAAAATTCAAGAAAAAACCTGAAAATAGTTTATACTCACAACTGAAAGTACCAACAACAAACAAATATTATCAAAAACTAGGAAACGAAGAAGGCCCATTCAGAAGAAAAGAAATTAGAAGAATCAACGCAAAGATGTCGCTTCTCAATACCTTTGGAAGAAAAGTGGCTGCCACAACCATTGGGGCAAGCCACGTGATCGGACACGCCTTTGCAACAGACAAAATTTGGCCGTTGGGGAATGCAGAACGTTTCGCCACAACACACAACGCGGAGAACAAATGGGATACCTTGAAGAACGAGATCCAAAACGCACTGGATCTACAGGACGACACTGAGAAGGGTGAACTGCATTTCTCCGGCTGTGTAATTACCAAATTTCAAGAAGGTACATTTTTCAATCTCCACTATACTAGACCAGATAAATTCGAACATTAATTTTGTGCGACCCCGTCAGAAAAATGAACTATTTACCCCGGAGAAATGGCTGTGCACAGTTGAGAAGGAGGTAATCGAAAAGTTTGAAACACTCGGCTCCTTGGAAACAAAGACTCGGTCTTTCATCAACAAACGCAAACTCGATGCAGAGCAGGGAATGACAGCCTTCAGACACATTTTACAAGATGACTCTTCGCCGTTCGGACAAATCGCTCGCGAGCTAGAGGAGCATCTAGAAAATGCGAACGACCGCTTTGTTGAGAATCACCAGGGAGGTAATCCTCATAGTAAAAAAGATTTCGTACCGCAGAAGCTCGTCAAGGAAACTTGGAAGGGTAACGCCCCGTTGATCCACGCCCACATGGTTATTCGTGTCATCGCGTCCTATTTTGTTCACAAATTTAAATTTTGCAGGGGCGGCTACAACCGCAGTTGGTGCGGAAAGCTGAAGATGCTCGCCAAAATCGGTGTGAATTTGAAGTGCGCCAAAGCGCTCAAGATTCAGAACGGAAATTCGGCGGGAAAGAAGTTTGCTTTGCCATTCTATATGAAGGACGAGGCCACTCATTTCCAGTTAACCGGGTGGGATAACGGGACAGAGTACTGTCCTCTTGTGGACGCCACCACCGTTAGTCTCGAGGAATTCGAGGAAGAGTGGAGCACGAATTCGATAAAAATCTGCAGGACAATCACGGTGAAGCATTATTTGGAGAAAGCGCGCAAATCTATCGGGGAAGCACTAGATGATGATAAGGCCCACAAGCCCATGTTGGAGAAGTATTTCGCATTCTTATTCTCCAAGGAAAATAAGGCGCTTAGTTCTCTGTTCAGCAAAAAAGTGGTTCTGTCGTACGATAGTGGTTGGCTTGAAGGTAAGCCGAAACGAATTACTGGAACAACGCCGACGCTGAACGTAGTTCACATTTTAACTGGGCAAATAATTCATAATTCTGACCACCGAGCAATAATGTTTCGTTCTGGTCTAGTATAATCGAGATTGAAAAATATTCATTACATATTTTTTTGAATATTTAACATTTTTTTGCCCAGTTAAAATGTAGTTTACACGCTGAACACCGCCGGTTACGCTGACGTTCTGACGAAGTTGGATGTTGAGATGGAAGCATTGAAGCCCTCCTACTACAAATCGAGGCGGGAGAATTCCAAAAAAGCGCTCGACCTTGTTGTTGCTGCTTTAAAGAAATTCGAGGCGAAGGAAACCAAGAAGTGGTCCAGCGTCAAAAACGCGTGGAGCAACGCTGTCCTGCAATATACCAAGATCTCCGAGACGCAAAAGTCAACGCATAAACTCCAGATCCTCAAGGAATATACTATGTATCTGAACAAAGAGAACAAAAAACTCTTGGAGAAGAAATTGAAGGCTGCCCGCTTCGGAAAAGAAGAGGTGGAGGAATTTGGATGTTCGGTGAGGGAAGAGGCTGCTCGTCTGGCTGATAAGGTTGATAAGAACTCCAAGCCGTGGGCCGATTTTTCCAACCTTTGTAAATGGACCGAAGACTCGGAGGACTCGGAGGAGCCCGCGCTTACTAAAACCCGGTGCGTGGATTCCCGAGGTAAATAATTCATAATTTTTACGCAGTAATAATGTTTCGTTCTGGTCGACTCGTATAATGGAGATCCAAAAAATTTTCATTTGAGAAATTTGATAATTAATTACCCCCGGGAATCGACCTATACTACTAAAACAAAGATTGATGAAATACTCAAACCTTTGCTCAGCGATGACTGGTTTCGGATCGCTGTACGCTCCATTGTGAAAAAAATTACTCGCGACCTGGACCCGATGGTGGAGAAGTTTCGCAAGCAGTACCGGGCGGCGCAACGGGAACTGCAAATGGCGCAAGATGAATTGTCCGCACAAAGAAACAATAGGCAAAGTCAGAAATTGAACAACAAGAGAAATGCGTTGAAAACCAAGTTCGACAAGGCGGATTTCCACGTAACCCGATTGATCGAGGCAGAGAAAGGTTTGGGAAAAAATAAAAAGAAAAAATTGCAGGACGAGAAAAACAAGAAAATAGCAGAACGTGCAGAGTACAAAAAACAGCTTGACCGGGTAAAGGCGGAAAAGAAGGAAATGGAGAGAGGCCTCAAACGGGAGGAGAAAAAGGTAGAAACCCTCGGTCAAGAGGTTAAGGGCCACCGGATCCTCACGCAGACGTGGGAAGAAAAGCTGAAACAACTTCAAGCTCAAGAGTCGGCAATGTCTGTGAGAGCTGCTAAATGGCTGAAGTTGCACGTGTTGGAGCAATTGCTGAACAAGAAGATGAAGAGTAACCCGTTTCTGCAAGAACTTGTCAATACGGAGGAGGAGGCGGAGGGGGAGCGGGAGGCGGAAGCCTTGCTCCTCCTCCTCCCCAAAAAGCAGGAGGAGGAAGAAAAAGAGGAGATGTCCACAAGAGGCTCCACCAATGGCGAGTCGTCGGAGGACTCCGGGTCAGAAAAGGGTGACGAGTGGGCCAAAACAGTGGGTTATTTTCGAGTAAAAAAATCATAATTCTGACTACTAGTAATGTTCGTTCTTTTTAAAACAAAAATGGAGATCGAGGACCAAAATTACCACTGTTTTGGCCCACTGAAGAGGGTGACCTTAGCCTATTGAGCAATAGCACTGGTGATTTGAACGAAATGATCGTCGATCATTTCGTTCAGGAAATGTTCGAGGAAATGAACACTTCCATTGAGAAAATGAACATCTCGATTGACCAGATCGAGGAAACAAAGATTGAGCCGAAGAACTGACGTGTTAGCGGTTCTTCTCTGGGGTTGAATATTCATGCGTAATAGTTAATCTAAAATTTCTAATTATTTGTGTTTTCTCCATCACGTACGATTCCATCATGCGATTTTTGTGTGTGCAGAACGAACATTAATATGCGTCCCCCCGTTGTATTTCACAATGCGGAATCAAGTACCCCCCGGAAGACTGACGACTCGTTTCTTTTCTCATATCGTTTTCCTTTCTTTGAAAAATTGATCATCCAAATCGCGCGTTTTTGTTTCCTTCCGATTTCTCATACCCGATTTTCGATCTCGGTCATACTAGACCAGAACGAAACATTATTGCTCTGGAATAATTATGATTTTTTTACCCGGAGTCCCCGTGGATAATCACGACGGCTTTCGGTATGGCATGCCATCTACATCATTCACGTAGTCACGTATTGTCACGTTTCACGTACAAAAAAAACTGCGCAGAAGGATATTAACAGAGGGCACAGATGATCAATGGAGATGCCAAATGTAGTACCTAATTTGGGATCTGCTAATAAATAGTTATTGATGATACAGAGTACGAGTACGAATACGAGTTTTCGGAACTAAATGGCTTTTTTTTTTTCCGAAAAATTGACATTCACTCCTAGCCACAGTTGTTTGACCAGAAAAAAAAAAACAAAACCGGACCCCGAGTCACAAGTTTTGATTGGCAATTAAATTTCGCTTTTTTCCGAAAAAAATGGCTTTTTTTTTTCCGAAAATATTGGCTTTTTTTTTTCCGAAAAATGGAGACGAATAACATTATGCGGAAGCTTCCCGAGTCTAGTACCTAATTCCGGAAGCTTCCTGTCAATTGAATTCTCTTATCGCGCAGATAGCGTTACTGCGACTCGAGAACGGAAGGACCTATAGTATTATAAATGTTAGTAAAACAACTTGTTACTTCCCCCCCAGAAAACTTCCTGCTTCCTCCGCCACCATCTCGAGATGAGGACAATGTCTGATGATCTCGTCTCAGTGTTTCAGGACCCGTTGCGAGTGGTGCCAAACTTCAATTATGTAGTTCGTTCGAACGGTGAGCAATTATTTAATGGATTAGTTTAACCTAGTACCTAATACCACCGACACAAACCAAAGCCGCACCCAAGAGAAGGAGAATATTGTTGTCCCGAAATCATAATATTTCTCATACCCGATTTTCGATCTCCATTATACTAGACCTGCAGTGAACGAAACATTATTGCTCCGTGAGAATTATGATTTTTTTGCCCGGAAATGCTTAATTTGGCGCGTACTCGCTGTCCATGAGCGCGAGGAACTCCCTGTCAGTGTCACCACGCCTTGGGCACCCCCTTCGAACGGCGCGGGCCCCCGATCTTCTGAGAATCCTCCGAACAGCCCTGGGATTTTTCCTGCACAAATCTTCAAATTCAAATTCCGACAGGTCACTCTCTGTCCACGCGTAGGAGGTACTGCTGTTGCTGCTGCTCGGATAATAAATGTAAGGAGTAGTGCCCGGAGAACTCCGACCCGGATTCCGTGGAATCGGAGGATCGCTGACTTGAGTTAACACGGGGGGTTGACTCGTTGAATATGTGATTCCCAAGAAAGACCGGGGCTGTTCCGCTCTTCTCGCCTCAATCGTTCGAGTGACGGCGTTCCATGTTCGCCAGTGGTTCGACGCATACCAAAGTCTCCATCTCGCTGGCAAAAGAGGTTCTAGCAAGAGCTGCACCATGTGGGTGGAGCGGCCCCAGTACTTTTTCCACTTCTGCGTTCCGTACAAATAGGGGTACCGTTGCCCTTCGTCCATTACGCCGACCCGTCTCAGCGGGTTGATTTGAGAAAGGGTGTTCAATGTGCGGCGGGCCAGGTTTTCGAGACTACGCCGGCTGTCCCAATGCTCCGCAACATCGATGATTCCCACCTGCAGCCCCCATTCGCGGCCGTCAAAACAACCAGTCAATTTGTGGACGTTCCGCTGCTCGCGGCCTTCCATACGCTCGTCCCAGGGCGCATATGTAAAAATAACCGACCAATCAATCAACGAGGGCTCCTTCAAAAACATGGCATCTCGAAACGCCTTCTTGTACACTTCATCGATTAACTTTTGCGCACCTTCCTCCGAGCGCACCTTGCACCCGCGCAGATGGGTGGCCATGAAGTCGATATGATCCCCGGTGAACCCCTGCTGCCCAAACGGGGTGTGCATGTGGACAAAGTTATGAAAGGCTGGCTGATCATTGACGGTGAGGTAGTTGTGCTGCGTGCGTCCAATTCTCATCCGCTGGTGGAACGGGCCCCGGCCGACGTCAAAGGATCGATCTCTCAGAAGCCCGTTGCTGTGTTTGCAGTCAAAGGTCACGGTTTGGCTGCGATCCACAAACTCGAGCATGTCGGAGGCTGCGTGGATGGCCGCGGTCCATACAACCGGAGATCCTCCATTCATCCTAGTGAGCAGAGCGCTCCATTCATCCGGTGCGCACATTTCTCCGGGGCAAATAATTCATAATTCTTACGGAGCAATAATGTTTCGTTCTGGTCTAGTATAATGGAGATTGAAAAATATACCTTCTAGAAATTTCCCAATTATATGCCCCGGAGAAACGTGCTTACATTCATCCGACCGCAAGAGCAGCATCGAATTCCTCATTCGAGGAATATCGCGGGGGCGTATTTGCTCCCACTCGCGGGCGATCTCGATCTGCGACGCGTCGAATTCAAACATGTGCCGAAACTTCATCAGTAACGTGTTTCCCCCCGCCAACCGTTCCTTGTACAGTTGCCAGAAGTTTTTTCCCCCATGGTTGGGGTTGGCCCTCGTCAATTCCCGATGTTCCACCGAAGTTTTCTTCTCATTCTTTACGATTATGGTCACCTTTTTCCCATTATCCAGATTATCGATCGCAGATACGCCGTAAATCTTCGACCCGCTCTTCGCCGATTTCAACTGTGCCTGCATCTCGACTCCGGGGCAAATAACTCATAATTCTTACGGGGTCGCAATAATGTTTCGTTCTGGTCTAGTATGATGGAGATCCAAAATAATTCATTTCTGAAATTTCACAATTAATTGCGACCACGGAGAGATGCACTCACGATTTCAGCTCCTGGACAGACAGAACCCTGTACTGGTCTTGGGCGGGGAGGGGGAAGATCGTCGTCGACCGCTGGACGGGGCCCAACCGCTGGCCCGACCGGGGGTTGGGAACGTTGGGAACCGGAATTCCATAGATTCGCGCGGCAGGTAACGATCGCGAATCAGCCTGTAGCCCGGGGCCGAGAGTTTTTTTCAAAACCGTTTTTATGAATGTGGACTCCAGATGTTCTTGAAACGCTTTTCCCAACGGATCTTCTGATGATCTGCGGAATGTAAAAAACCGCCTTTCAACACCAGGCGACCCCGAGTCGTAACGGTAAGACGAAACGGACCCAGACTCCGAGTCCTCGTCCCGGGCGGCGGCTATGTCTCGTAGAACCTTCGCAAATTTGCGGTCATGCGTTTCCAGTTTCTGGAGAAAGTTTTCCCATCCTTCTATTTCACGCGGCTCTCCGACCACACCAGACTCTTCTGGTTCTACGATTCTTCTTACGACCCATTCCGGGAGTAGGCCAAAACACTGTGATTTTTTTTCAAATTGAAAAAAATTTATAATGAAAATTATATATAAAAATTTATAAAAATTAAAAAATATTTTTTAAAATATATATTTTTGGATCTCCATTATACTTAACCAGAACGAAACATTATTGCTCCGTAAGAATTATGAATTATTTGCCCGAAAGATCACAGTGTTTTGGCCTACTCCATTCCGGAGTGCTGATCGTCAAGGTATGCCGATCCCCGACTCTAGTTTTCTCCGCCTCCTCAAAATCCAAAATGCCCTTCACTTCAACCTCCTCCTCCTCTTCTGGCTCCCCCGACCCGCGTTGTGATTGGGGATCCGACTGCCGACGAGGTCTCCTCGTCATGGCATTCAGACGGTAAGCACATTTTAACTGAGCAAAAAAATATTAAATTTTGAAAAAAATATTAAATAAATATTTTTCAATCTCCATTATACTAGACCAGAACGAAACATTATTGCTCCGTAAGAATTATGAGTTATTTGCCCAGTTAAAATGTGCGCACATTCAGACGTTGTTCCTGCTCGCGACGAGTCATGGCATTCAGACGTTGTGAAGCCCGCTCCTCGAGTTCCTGGTTCCGCGATGATGATGAAAGCGACCTCCGATTCACGGCCTCATACCCTCCTAACCGTTCCTCCTCATACCTCCGTACCTCCTCATCCCACGAATCATCCGACCACGAGTCGTAACTCTCCTCCGTCCTCCGAACGGGTCCGGTCTCCGACCGTACCAGGTCGTCTTCTTCCCCGGACTCCGACCCCGGTTGCTGCTCCTGCTCCTGCTCCTGCTGCTGCTGTCCTTCTTCTTCTTCTGATGGGTCCTCCGAGTTGGACTGCGGATCCTCCTGTTGTTCCCACAAATAAGCAGGGTCCGACCCGAACGTAGAATCGGAGGAAGAAGAGTCAGCCTCCTCCTCCTCCTCCCCCGACTGCTTCGACCCCGAATCGGGGGAAGGACGTTCCGGGGTCGGTGGAAGGAAGGAATAACGTTCCGAAGCTGGAAGGGAGGATTCATCAGGTTCCACCTCAGGATCAGAGTGCCTATTGTTACCTGACTCGGATTGCGAGTCCTCAGAGGTCGAGACAAAAGAATCAGAGGACGTAACGCGCTCACGGGATTGTGCAGAACCCCCATGCCCCTGAGGAGTCGACTCGCGAGTGTATTTGGAGGAGTAGGCAACGTACCCCAGGCCCCCCGCGGTTGCGGCAAAAAACGCGGTTGCGGCCAGCAGGACGGTGGTGGTGGTGGTCCAACCTTTTTTTGTTGAAGAGTCCGACATCTTTGCTGGTCTTAGTTTAGTTCTCTGAGTTGCTACTAGTAGAGGTTTTTATTAATATTGCAGCTAGTAATAGTTGTTCTTGGTTTAAGATTTCTTGCTGTTAGTTCTTGCTGTTTTTTCGTTTTTTTTTTCGAAAATTTCGCAACGCACAGTGCACTTGCCGATTTAATTATCGCGGTTTCCGAGAGTCGAGTTCTTCTTCAATGGGAATGCGAAAGAAAAGAGAGAGAGGAGGGATCAGAAACTCAATAGCTGAATACAAAGAGAACTTCAACCTTGGACGAGAGAGGGGGGGACTTGAAGTTCAAAAACAAAAACTGAGGAGCGAAGCCTGATTCAGGGGACACTGTCACGAAGGCACAACACTGAGACTACGCACAAGATATTCAGAATGCAATCTGACCCCGAGACTAGTAGAGACTGCGATAAGAGAAGTGTTCTGACTGAGATTAATATGAAGAGGCGCAAGAGATTCTGAATCTGACTGAGATTAATACTAAGAGGGACTGTGATTAAAGAAACTGGCTAGGGAAAGCAGGGACTGTGATTAAAGAAACTGCCGTTGCTCAGCGCAGGACAACTAGAAATTCTTGAGGCGTATTGGTGAGACCTCCCGGTTGATGAAACTTGTAAACCCAGTTCACTTGAACTTACCCGTGCCCGATCCCCACCCAAATGACAATGTCCAAAAAAAAAAAAACGCATGAACTTTCACTTTCTTTTTTGTACTCATGTAAAAAAACGGACTGGGTTCTTCAATTTTCTTTCTCATACATCGCAATCATAATTACGCCAAGATCCCAAAATTCGCACTTTTCGCGCGATGTAAAATGGGTATGTAAATATGATTACGTATCGCACTTTTCGCGCGATGTAAATTTACATATGATTACGCAGCCGGGAATTTTGCTGTGCACCGGACTTGAAGAGTGAAGGCTCGTATGGAAAAAAATTGACAGTCTTCGGAGAAAAAAAACGACGAGATGTGTGTGTCACCCAGATCAAATACCCACATTCTCTTTACTAATACTACTACTATTAGTATTCATATTGTCGGAGGCCTGCGGTCGCAAAATGTCAACGGTTAGTATACTTACGAGTCGCACGTGGGGGGTGCGACGACGTCGAGGGGGAGGGCTAACTGTTGAAATTGCTGTTCGATTGACATCATTCTGGCCGTCACAATATTATTGTTGTTGGTCTTTCCTTCTCATTTTCTGAAAAGATGAAAATCCATTCTACGTGAATCTCTACGAAAATCGCAGATACATTGTTGTCGTCTCCATTGACCAGCGGAACGACCAACGGGCTCGAGCCTCCGAGACCTCGATGCCAATGCCAATGGGTCCTCGATTCATCAAATGACTCGAATCGTGGTCGAACTATGGAAGGTCTGAACGATTCTGAACGGTCTTTTCTTCTTCACTAAACAAAACCGGTTGGGGGAGGGGGGGTGGAAATTTGTCTTAGTGTCGAAAAACACCTTCAGCGAAATATTCAAAGAACGGAGGAGAAAGACGAAACGCATTATCTAAACTGAAACTATAGCAGGTGGGATCCCCTTTTTTTTTTGAATAGAGTCAGCAGCCTCTTTTAGTTTACTGTAGCGCATTGCTAGTTCCTAGCTCCATTGGCCCTGCTAGTCCCTATCTGATAGACAGACGGGGGAGAGTCGGTCGGTGACTCAGCCGTCCAACGATTGGCGGCGGAAATCGACTCTCTCTGGCAGACGTCTTTCGGGTTCTTCCCACGAAGACGACTGGCAATGCAATTTGTTATTTTGCGATTCGACAGTAATTTGTTATTTTGCGAAAACCGGGCTGACGGAATGTTAAAACCGGGACAATAACAGTACTATTAACCGTATTATTACATAGTTTAATCGGCTTCTCTCTCTTTCTCTCTCTCGTTCACACTGCGCAGTTCACAATGTTGTCTCTTTTCGAGACTGTGTTTGAAGCGAAAACGAGAAAACTGTGGTTTTCCCTACTGTAGAGTATAAGCCGTACTGCTGCAAGCCCCGCGGCTCGCCCCCGGTATACTACTGGTTGTCAATTTGCGGAAGCGATTCGTAGAGACTACTACTACTACTATTTACTGCTATTTATTCCAAAAACGATCGCATCGGACATCCTAGGTTTACTATACTAATACTACTAGGATTTCTGTAAAATTGTGCGAAAACCGGCACTTCAGAATCGTCGAAGAACTTCTAAAACTTGAGAGTTCGACTCGAAGACCTGAGAATTACCTGGTGATAGGTAATCGGATCCGCTAGAAGACGGTTGGTTGATAAACGGAAATCTCATGTGGTTGTCGGAGTATGATCCGGAACAACACTAGTATTAACGTTCCTGGTTTTACACTACTGACTCGGGGGCGCCGAGCAATCATTGACGACGACGACGTTGTGGGAGTCCCGACCTCGACACCGGCCGAGTCGTCACTGTGGGGTAAGTGCATCTCTCCGGAGCAATTAATTGTGATATTTCAGCAATTACTATTCTTGGATCTCCATTATCCTAGACCAGAACGAAACATTATTGCTCCGTAAGAATTTTGAATTATTTGCCCCGGAGAGATGCAGGCACTCACTGTGGGAGGACGATCCATGTGCTGAAAGAACTGGTCCCTGGTAAAACTGGAGAGTATTGCAGACCATTGCAATATGCGTTTGTACGCGCGCGGACTTCCATCTTTGTCCCACAGATCCTTGACCGTGAACTCTTCCAAATAAGCGCTGGTGGCAGAAGGACTATCACTCTGATAGTAAATGTAAGAAGAAGGCCCCCCCCCCAGGGCGTGGGCGAGCGAGAGATCCATCGATCTGACGAGACTGAGACTGAGACGACGGCCGCGAGTCTGATCCATTAATACGGCTCGCGGACTCCTCGTTCGGACTTGGCTGCGGGAGTCGCGGTGTCGGATCCATCACTCGGCATTCATCCGATTCCTCGATATCAATCCTCACTGGCGTCCACTGTTGTGGGTGTTTTAAAATCCAATCGCCTGGTGCGGTTGGGATACGGGATTGCTCGTCGCGGGTGGGTTGATAAGGGATCCTATTGTTCTGTTTAGTAAGCGGTCTCAGCAGCAGTTCCACAAGGTGCGAAGACCGACCCCAGTACTTATGCCATTTCTGCTTTCCGTACAAATAAGGTTGCGATTGCGATCCCGCATAACCTAACATGTAGGCGATACCCTGGACCGGATTCATTCTCGAGACAATATTCTGGGTCCTTCTGACGAAGTTCTCCCCAGTGCGCCTGCCGTTCCACACTTCCGCAACGTCGATGATCCCAACTGTCAGGCCCCACTCTCTACCGTCACGGCAGCCGGACACCTTGTGCACACTCCGCTGGTTCGCGAAACGGGGATCCCAAGGCGCATACGTGAAGATCACAGACCAATCAATCAACTGTGGCTCCTTCAAAAACATGGCATCGCGAAACGCCTTTTTATAAATCTCGAACAATTTATCTTGGTTTTCCGCCTTACAGCCCGCCAAATGCTGCGCGAAGAATTCGATATGGTCACCCGTGTTTCCCTGTTTCCCAAACGGGGTCATCTCTGGCCCGGGAACTTGCGTGTTTAGAGGATGTGACCCTTTTCCTACGCTAAAACGAGCGTCAAAAATGGACGAGTTGCTCATTTTGAGTGGGACAAATCCGTGGTCATTTTTCAATCTCCATTATACTAGACCAGAACGAAACATTAGTGCGACCCCGTGATCAGAATTATGATTTTTTTGCCCGAAAATGACCACGGATTTGTCCAGCTCCTCATTTTGCAGTCGAAAGTCACCATTTCTTTGCGATTCTTGAACTCGAGCATTTCCGACGCTGCGTGGATCGCCGCCGTCCACACAACAGGGTCATTACCCTCATTCATGCGCGTGAAAAGATCAAGATCGCGGGTATTTTGGCGGGCAATGTTGTTAAATTCAAACATGTGCCTAAACTTCATCAGCAACGTGTCCCCCCTTGCCAACCTTTCTTTGTATAAGATCCAAAAGTTCTTGGGCCCGGGACCATGGTGCGGCAACGGCTTTCGTAGGGCCTCATGCAGAACCGAGTTTTTCTTCTCGTTCTTTACGATCATCGTCACCTTTTTTCCGTCGTGATCGTGATCAATTGCGGAAACGCCGTAAATCTTCGATCCACTGCGGGCACAGACCAATTCCTCGATGTCCAAAACGGTGTATTGCCGGTGGGGACGATCGACACTTTGCCCCTGCCCCCTCGGCAGTGGGAAGATTTCGGGGTTGTAACGAGGCGTGCCATCGTCTTCCCACAAGTCTCTATCGTCGACGACGGAACCTTCTGGGAAATCGATATTGAACGGTGTGGCCTGCGGCAGTTCACGGGAACCTTGAGCTTGAGGGCCCGTCCCTCTTCTTCCGACCCCCTCCATGACTTCCTTCAACACTTTTTTCACGCGCATCGAGTCAAGATGCGTTTTGTATGCTTGTTCGAGAGGGACTCCATCAGAACTCATGGAGTCCAACGCGAAAACCCTCCGGTGAGGAGGCTTATATTCTGTGTACTCTGGTGTGCAATTTCCCAGTGTATTTGCGAATTTCGCATCATGTTTTCTCAACTCCTCCATGAATGTGTCCCATGTGGGATACGTCGCAGATGGTTGCCATGCGATGATTTCTGAATTCCATGTTCTGATTTCTTCTCCCTCAAATTCCATTGTTGAATTCCATCCATCAAACTCCATGAGAATCTTGAAGTCTCGCGACCCTGAATTCCGAGGCGCCCCCGACCGCGTTTCTGAATTCCCGACTCTTGCACCGACGGATCCACAGACATCCCCCGACTCCGGCTGCACCGACGGAGTCAGGGCGAGTCCGACTCGCTCCTGACAAAAGGCTCTGCGACGGGTCCTGACAAAAGGCGTCTCAGTCTCTGGTTCCTCCTCCTCCTCCGACGGGGTCGAAAGAGAGCCGCTGGCCGAGGTTTGCGCCACCGAGCTCGTCAATGACAGAGACTCGTTGTCAGAGGCTGAGACTTCCCGTGGTTGTCGGAATTCCAGCGTTGTCTGTGGTCCTTCGGACACGCTTGAGTTTTGCCGCTGTATTTTTTCTTCTTCCGGTAGTTGTCGGAATTCCAGCGTTGTCTGTGGTCCTTCGGAGGACACGCTTGAGTTTTGTCGCTGTATTTTTTCTTCCTCCCGTGGTTGTCGGAAGAACAGCTGTGTCTGTGGTCCTTCAGACACGCTTGAGTCTTCCCGCTGTATTTCTTCTTCCGGCGATTCATGTAGTTGTGAAACATCCGGTCGCGAGCTCGTCATCGGTCGCAAAGTTTTGTTTCCATCAAAAGTCATGGCTTCGTCGTCGTCAGGACTCCGCGTCGCCGGTCCGACCCGCAAAGCGGTGTGCTGGTGGTGCTGCTCAAGCCCTGTGCTGTCAATACCAAGTCCGGACAATTCAGTGCCCGACCTCGGATTCATAGGCACATCCTGCTGCTGCTCTTCCGAGCCTGCGCCCAATTTCTCGATCGCGCCCAATTGCTCTGGATCATGGCCCGGAGAAGATGAAGAAATGCTAGAGCTCTCTCCCTCCGACCCCGACCCCAATGTCTCCCCAACGGGCCTCTCCCTCCGACCCCGACCCCAATGTCTCCCCAAGAGGAAGAATCGTTCTCTCAATGCTAGAGCTCCCGACCCCGACTGCTGCTGACCCGGCTGCTGCTGCTGCTGTTCCTGTTGTTGTTGCTTCTCGGGCCCCGATGTCTCCCCGTTGTTAATCATAATCGGTGTTGCAGTCTCCCCGTCATTAATCATATTGGCGGTATTCTTCTCCGGGGGGGCAATATCCAGTGCTTCATAAAGTGGCTGACTCCCCTCTTGAACAACTTGTGAACGCGACCATTGACCTACGTTGTTCCCATTACCCCCTCTCAGGGTGGTATTACTATTAGTATTCGGCTGCGACACCGCATGCGGGGGCGACAGCAGCACCTCCGAGAGCTGTGAAAGCGTTGGGTCCTCATGATCTGCACCGCGAAAATGCTTCAGCTTCCATCCGGCGTACCCGAAAATTCCAAGCAAGGCGCCGCCACATAAGACCTTCTTCATCCAGCTGCTTACCATCTTCTTAGCTTCTTCCTCTCAACTTGGGATGTTGATCAGGTTTGTGTGAGAATACTGTGACTAAGTTGCGTGGACGACTAACTTGTTGTGTAGCAGTAGTTTTTGCGACTAGCTTGTTGCGTCTCTTTCTGTTCTAGTTTCTTTATGCTGTTTATAGCTGCTGTTTTTTTTTTTTGTTGTTCGAATTTCACGTCGGAAATCAAATCCATGATGAGTAATCCAGTTCGCCACCACTACGGGGGCATACTATCTATGGGAAGAAACAAAACTTTCCTCGCGATCGTGTAAAATATTCACGATCGAAGTTTTCACTCACACGATTGTGGGGATTGTAGAATCATAGATTGTATTCTGATTGTGCCAGTTTGCTATTACTATGCCCTGACAGAGAGGAGGATCCGAAATTCGAGAGACGTCGAGACTTGAGGGACACTGGGTCAGCCATTATTCATACGTGAGGAAATAATATGAGAGAAAAGACAGATTCAGTAATGTCAATCTTAATACGTGAACAACGATAGGGTGTAGCCGTTAGTCTAATAGTACCGTTGGATCGTGCACCCCACACGAGAAAGAATCGGATCCACCGGAGAGAGATAGGTTTCCCATAGAGAAGAAATACGAAAAAGAAGAGAGGGAAAGAGGCAATTCAATTGGCCCCGACGATCACAAAATAACCGACAAACAATTAGATTCTCCGGAGTTTACACAAAACTACGATTACTATTCAATATAAAATGCTGCGTGTGCGCATTTCTCCGGGTAAACTAAGCCATACTTAGTACGGGGTCGCAATACCAATGATGTTCGTTCTGGTCGACTCGCATAATGAAGATGGGCAAATTCTAATTTAGGAAAATCCAGATTCAATTTCCCCGGAGGAATTAATGCGCTTACAGAATGCCGCCCCTCCACCCCCAGTCGTATAGGTCGATTCCGGGGGTGTATACTTGTCAAATTTTCCATATTTCAATACTGGACCAGAACGAAGCATTATTGCTCCGTAAGAATTACGAATTATTTACCCCGGGAATCGAGCCGCACCCCCCAATCCCCGCCCCCATCGAATCGCGGCTGCCAATCCAACTAGCGTCTTTTTGCAATTCCCATTCTCAAAAAACTTTGATAACACCAGTGGAGGGGACCACCGGCTTCAAGTTTGCAACTGATTAGTGTTTATAATTTTTTTCGGGCGCAAGATTCGATTTCCAACGAAAATGAGAAAAGATAAACTATATTGGTGTTTACAATTTTTTCATGTGGACATGTGTCTTGCGTCTGCATCGATTCTCCTGGCCCGTGTGGGTGGGGCCGTGATCCTGGTGGCGCGTGGGAGGGGTGGCTTGGATTAAATCCGTCCACACGTCGCTCCAGCCTTGAAATTGTACTATAGGGGTGGGGGTACAGGGGTGCAAGGCTTCAGACTTCCTTCAAAGATGTATCAGCAACGCATTTCCAGTAATCGAAAATAAACTAGGGATAGATAATTATTGGGAAGGAAAAAACCACTTATGGCGCATGATATTGTGCGTCGATATGTTTCAAATACGCAACAAAACATGTGCGTCGAATGCGGGCACGACTTCACGGACGTTTCATTCTTTCTTTGGATTCCTCACTCCCAAAAAAAACTTCTATAACATCCATGGGGGTGGGGGGCGCGACCGACTTCCAGTTTGCAACTGGTCAACAATGTTTGAACTCTCTGTTCATGTGTACGTTTGTGGCCCGTGTGGGTGGGGCCGTGATACCGGTAATGGAAATGAGGAAGGGGATGATTTAGTGTCATCCACAAATGCATAGGGGGTGGGGGGAGGAAAAATCATAAATGTTCATTGGGTTCCATTAATATTACAGGTGAGTTGAAAACAGCCTGGTATTTGAACGATGAACATCACGTTACCGTTGAAAAATTACCATTTCTTCTCCAATGGTAGCTGCCCGTTGACAATCGTGTTTCGGGCAAAAAAATCATAATTATTTCGGAGCAATAATGTTTCGTTCTGGTCTAGGATGATGGAGATCGGGTATGAGAAATATTATGACCTGAAATGGAAAACGCGAATGCCAACGACCATGCATCATGTATATTATAGTTTCCAACTGCCAGCTATGGGGGTCGACGGGATCCGTCGAGCTGGCGGGGAATATTACATTTTGTTTTTGTCAATTTGCTTCAGTTGAATTTCTAAGACCATTCATCAATGTGTGTTCGAATAGTCCTACAACTGACGAAACTGTTGTCATTTTCTTCACAGGGAGGCCCGTCCGCGGAGTCGTGCGCAGGCCCAACTTTCGATCTCCATCATACTAGACCAGAACGAAACATTATTGCTCCGTGAGAGTTATGACTTTTTTACCTGTGATGAACTGCAACCTCTCTTCGCGGACTTATGCTAGTAGTGCCAAAAACCAGCAGCTTCGCAGATCGATGCTAGGAACCAGTTCTGCACAAACGGGTCCGGCGATAAGCCGTCGGTATTTATCCACTTCAGATTGTTGACATTCTGTGCCACGGCAGCCTGGCAGATCGCGCGCGCATTTCTCCGGGGTAAATAATTCATGATTCTTACGGAGCAATAATGTTTCATTCTGGTCTAGTATAATGGAGATTGAAAAATGTACCTTCTAGAAATTTCCCAATTAATTACGTCGGAGAAATGCGCTTACCCGGCAGATCGATGCGTAAACTTCGAAGTTCGGCAAGCCATCAATATTCACGTACCGCAATAATTCAATGTAATTGTTGTCTTTTGCCAGCGCAGTGCGACAGATCGACTCGTAAACTTTCGGGTCCGACGGCAACCCGACAATATTCACGTACCTCAGGACGCCACCGTACTTGCTATTTGCCTGCGCAGTGCGACAGATCGATGCGTAAACTTCGGGGTTCGGCAATCCAGCAATCTTCACGTACCTCAGGATGTCACCGTACCTGCTGTCTTTTGCCAGCGCAGTGCGACAGATCGACTCGTAAACTTTCGGGTCCGACGGCAAGCCGGCAATATTCACGTACCTCAGGACGTCACCGTACTGGCTATTTGCCAGCGCAGTGCGACAGATCGACTCGTAAACTTTCGGGTCCGACGGCAAGCCGGCAATATTCACATGCTCCAGCTCCCCGCCGTACTGTGCCACCGCAGCTTGGCAGATCGATGCGTAGACTTGCGGGTCTTGCGGCAATTTACTGATATCCACGTACTCCAAGGCGCTGCCCATATCTGCCACCGCAATTCGGCAGATCGATGCGTACACTTGCGGGTCTTGTGGCAATTTGCTGATATTCACGTCCCGCAAGGCGCTGCCGCCATTTGCCACCGCATCTCGGCAGAGCGATTCGTAAATTTGTGGGTTCGACGGCAATCTGCCGATATCCACAAAACTCAGCGCCCACCCTTTATTCTTTACCGCAACTCGGCAGACCGATTCGTAGACTTCCGGGCCCGACGGCAACTTGTCCGCATTCACAAACTGAAGTAACGTGCCGGAAGAGGCGCCGGATCCCGACAGCGCATATTCGCACAGCGTTTTATACGAGGCGGGGCCAAGCCCTGAGGTGTCCATGTCACAGAACGGCGTGTGCCCATTCCCCAGTTTATTCATGCAGCGCAGAAGCCGTTTCCGTTCCTCCGGGCTGATAGTCGCAAGCGCTTCCTCTTGCTGCACCCTCCTCAAATTATCCATCTCCGTTTTTTTCGCATAATCCCGCATTTGGCGCTCACGCCTCGCAAGGGTCCGATTTCCTAGACAACGGTTTGGGCCACGGGGGACCTCCAGACCAGGCTCGTGAGTGGGCGGCACCGGATCAGGGTGCGTCTGCTGCTGCTGCTGCTGCTGGGGCATTTGCTTCTCTTCTTCTTGCTGGACATCTTGCAGCTCGGGCTCCTTACGCAACGTCTCGATTTCCCCCTGACTCTCCCCGGCTCCCGGACCGGGCGCGGCCGATTCTTTCTTTGGGAACGTACCGGACCGCAGGAAAGGCGACACGGTCTCCAGATGGGTACCCTCCGTGCCCTCTATGCACTTCACCGGCTGCTGCGGCTGCTGCGACGGCCCCTTCCCCTCCGACGGCGACGGCGGATTAGGTTCCATCATCAATGCGCCCACATCTCCCTGTTGGAATCCAGCGATGGTGGTGAAGATGGCCACCTTCTGCTTTAAAGACATAAGACCGAACATCTCGTTTTTGTTCTATGCTGCTAGTGTAGCTGATATGTATGCCCTTGTTGTGTCCCTGACTAGCTTGCTTGTTGTATCTCTTTCTGTTCTAGTTTCGGAGATCGAAAATCGGGTATAAGAAGTATGTCAATGGTAACACGTGAACAACCTAGACTTAGACGTTAGTGCAGCCCACCGGAGAGAGAGACATGTTTCTTCACAGGGAAAAGAAGTAGAGAGAACGAAGAGA
>Ga0099798_10240_pt1 | contig 18801 bp, 13 predicted proteins | sample Uncmet_Sort29A_1_FD_89870 | JGI IMG/M metagenome (GOLD analysis project Ga0099798, IMG submission 89870) | Marine eukaryotic communities from CALCOFI LINE 67, Pacific Ocean - CN13ID_Sort29A_1 | ecosystem: Environmental > Aquatic > Marine > Oceanic | place: Pacific Ocean: Monterey Bay | collected...
CAATAATATAATTTAATATTATTTACATAGTTTTAGGCCTAAAATTAATTATGGTACGATAATTTTCATCATTATACGAACTGTTTATGTGCACCGTATATTAGGTGTTTTAAGTTGAAATAAACATATGAACAGTTTATATGCAACCAAAATCTTCCGAGTTGGTATTTTTGCAGTGAATGTATGCGCGTATTGATAAACGTTTACGGGTATAATTTTTAACGGTATTATTATAATTTACTCCCCATCACAACTCCCACGGCGAAGTTTCTGACGCTCTATTTTAATATTAATATTAAGGTCGACGACTTGCTCGTTAAAATCTTATCGAGCACTAATAAGAGCCTTAATGACTAAAATATGGATAGTTCAATAAAAAATTTAATAATTTAGATTTATTATTTTAATTATCAAATAATTTACAGAAAGTCATAGTAGTATTACAGTTTTCCTAATTAATTTAGTTCGATATCGTGATCAGATATTTGGATTTTGTTAACATATGCATAATTAATTTTACCATGTATATTCGGATAACATTGAATAAATTATATAATTATATATATATTTCTCTAGCTAATTCAGGAATGTAGTATAGACTATATATATATATATATATATATATATATATATATAATTATAACATATATTTATAAATAAATAGGCCTAAAATATATAATTTAGGCTTAAATTACCGAATCTAATTTTATACATTAATTTATATTAATGTATCGATATATGAATCATATTATGCATATCTATTTATCATTTAGGAATATGCATCAGAAATAGATGCTAGAAGTATATATTGCTAATTTTATCAACAAAAGGCACATGACGAGAATGTTACTGATTTTGAGTCTCTCCATGGTACCAATGGTAATACGTAAACGTCCTGTGATACCATGCCCAGTGGCTGGCAGTGAGATATGGTATAACATGTCATGTGTTTTTATCTGCCATCAAATCTGGCATTCCTTGTAAACTTAGTAGGCTGATACGTTTTGAGTCATATGTCAATCGGCTGGGATGGGGCCCCGGTAAGCTTACGTCATCGTCGCGAGTCGGCATGAGTAGAGCAAGCTGCACTAAAAATCGAACTCCTTTCTTAGAGACTTTTTTTCCGATACCCCGGCTTCATTTGAAATATACTTATAGTAAAACACAAAGTACTCAGCAACTGAGTTGATTATAACAATGAGCAAGAATGAAGAAACAAAAAAAAAGTCCGATTTGCATGAACACCTGTTGACAGAACTTGACCCAATAGGAGATAAAATTGATAATGATCAAGGATCAACTCAATTTTTTTCAAAAAAAGAAAAGAGACCAGCAGTAGGGACAGAGAACACCAACCAGCAAACATTACAAAATGAGAATTTCGCTACACAGCAGCAACAGGGACTGCAACAAAACTATCAACAACAATGGCAGTATCAGCAACAGCAATGGCAAAATGCCCAGCAAGGTCAATGGCAACAGCCACAGCAGCAATGGCAATTCGCACAACAACAGCAATGGCAACAACAACAACAACAACAACAACAACAACAACAACAACAACAACAGCAACAGCAATCTAATCAGCAATTCAGCAGTGCGGCTCATCCAGGCCTAAATCCTGGAGGTGGACGTGGAGGCCCTCCTTTTGAAGGAGGCGGTGTTGGTGGAGGTCGTCCTTTTAACGGTGGAGGTGGAGGTGGAGGTGGAGGTAGAGGTGGAGGTGGAGGTGGATCGAATCCTGACTTTGTAAAAAATGGTACTGCAGACGGATTTAAAAAATATTTAAAAATAACAGATGCCGGCAAGATTAACTTTGACCAAGTACTTCGTCCTGCGTTCCATGGTGACGAAACGTCGATGGCGTGGGCCCTTGAAAATCTTCCAAATGATCAGGCCAGAAAAAATTTGCAGGTACGTAAAGATCATTTGTCATCGATCAGACATTTTCACACATGCATATAATCGCATAAACTCGGTTATAATTTTATGCCAGGGTCTCAAAGAGGTAATACATGGTTGGGGAGCTCAGGCATACGCTCAGGTGAAAGAAGTAGCGAGCATCGCTACCGATTCGCAAGAATTTCTGGAGTCCATGTTGAAGCCTGATGAAGAGTTACTGGCTAATGTACCCATAGTAAGATTATTCATCGAACCTGTGGACAGCGCGGAGATCGAGTCCAGAAAAGTTACGGCTTTCGTTGCCGTAACTAATTCGAGAGTCCTGATATACAAATCAGACAAACAAGTACAATCAAAACTTCGACAAGGTTGTTTAATTTTATTTGTTGTGTATGTTTTTGAAAACAAACCTGACACGCACACTGTAAAAATAATACATGACAGGGGGCACGCAGCCAGATAGCTATTCAACGTATGCATATAGTTTACGACACGAAAAGACCGAAACTCAATGGTTTTATGCAATACCAATGGATCATATATTTGGATTAGAATTGTATGCTAACAGTTCAAATTTTTCAAATGGTACTGTCGAAGCACCTGCTCGCGACTTTGGTTGTGGCTGCCATTTGTCTGTTTGTGGCCTAGAATCTTGCTGCCAATCTTGTCTTCCAGAGTATGACTGGCAAATAACCAAGTCAAGCAACGGCACAGCCGTACGCAAAAGAATCACCATTGCTTGTATGTTGCCTCCGCCATTACAACCATGGGGGCAACGGACTAATATTACACTCAGTTTTGATGATCATACCCCTATGCCCGATATCGTAAGTTTATCGTCAGCAATTCAAAAGTTTGCTTCCCCTTCAATTCCCGAAAAAGCATGGATGATGGACAAAGACGAGGTTTGATCATATTAAGGGACTTTCCTGATCCATCAAGCCTATGTTTACAGATTACATACATTTTGCATATAGTCCAAGTCCAGAAATTATGGAATGTTTTTGGGTATAGATTCTCAATGTTTCGATGATATTTTATAATTGCAGTATATAGTTTTTTGTTGTTGTTCCAATAAAGCTATATCAATCTCGTTTTGAATTTAGGCCAAAGTAAGACGGGCAGGAACAAAGATGCAGGAATCATGGACACACTAAAGGTAATTGTACAATTATATGACATATACCTTTGCCATATAAGCCATAAGCATCCCCTGGGGGCTTCAGTGACTGACTATTGACTCTGTATATCCAAGGCATATCTTCAATATGTCAGGATATTGCAAAATTGTGTTTTTTTAAAAAATTTAGAGCGGTTGGTGCAGCCGGCATACCAAGCTGCTCTTAGTATTTTGGATTTTGATTGGCATGATTATAGTGGGTGTAGTTGTATATACCTCGTCTGATAAAGACTCGTACTGATTCTATTAAATAGCGCAGCATGTGTATTAGCGCTATTCAGCTAGCTAACTCACTTAAGCGGAAGTTAAGCCTATCATTGTCAAATTTTTGCCAGAGTCATTTAATCATAATTATTATATTGCTACAATGCAGCTACATAATTATATAATATTCAATATTCAAATTTGAACTTTATTATGCATATCCCGCTTACATTATTAAGATTTTGAGTCACGAATTTACCTATTTAATCTATGTTTATAATACATAATATGTATGGTCACACCAAATTGGTATTGGCTACGTATATGAATATTCAGAAACACCCAAAAGTTTTTGAATACCTTTCGGATTGCCTTCACAATTAACATTTCAGTCAGTTTCTTGACAATTTGTCAATTGCAAATCAGTTTGAGTTTGTGACACCAAATAGTTACTCTACATGTCCAAAAATGGGTTACTACAAGAGTTATCACATGCAGATATTGTAGTACAATCACAGCCTCCGCAATCGCAATTATACCTGTTGTGCTGGTAGATATCGATATCGATATAATATATGTAATTTAGTATCAGATAAGCTTACAATGTTATGTAAGCTAATAATTATAATTATATTAAATTTTTATAAGCTAAGCCTTACATTTCTGTAAAAAAAAAAAAAAAAGCTATGCCTATTAATAATATTGCATATAGCTATATCTAAGCTTATATCTAAATTAAACTTTTTAGATTTATCTATCCCACGGTAAGATTTAGCCTCGAAAATTTGACGAAAAAAAAAAAAAAAAAGCAGCATCTAAGTTAATATAAGTTTAGCGCTGCAGTGCAGGTCGACGGCTAATTTTTGTTGATAAAAACTTATAAAGTTATGAAATTATTATAATTTGATCGATGCATAATAATTAATCATTAAGGTATTATGCTTAGTGGATCTATGAACTAATATCTAGATTAAACTTTGAATATTTTTATTAAATTATATATTATATTATAATAAAATATCTATCCTGCAGGGTAAATTAATTATGGTAAACTTACCGGCCTATAAATTAAAATTTAATAGATTATTAAAGAAATTATTATCAGCATGGCATGTAACAAAAAATAATATATCGAGCTATGCATAGCTAGTTCTATGAATAGAACTTTAAGCTTAAGGTTTTTTTAGTTTTTTTTTTTAATTTTTGGATAAATTAGCACATATTATGCATAGCTAATACATTTAGCGAAGACATATAAGCTTACAAGGTCCCTCTCTCGGAGTCCCTCCATACGCGCGCACCATTGCCAGTCAAACACGAAAAGCAGTCACGACAGTTGCGGAACAGAGATTCTGTTCTTTATCATTCTTTTGTGTTCTTTGAACTGTGCTCTCCGATGCACAAGAGATTTGGACTGACCCACAACCAAACGAAACACAATTTAACGAACTGGCACACTGAAACACTAGACAGTCTGAGACACGACTGCACGAACAGCGGTAATTAAACACAGCCCCTCTGGGCTTTTGCCCTTCTTCCTTTTTGTAAAAATTATCACCTTAGATAGCTACATCAACCTGTCCCTAATTGTAGGAGCAGAATTCGAAAAGGTGTACGTACGAACGAAGTTTTTCATGTGTAAAGGCAAATATTTGAAATTTTGAATTTTAAATTGCCAATGACTAAAAAACTCAGTGTCATTTTTGTCACATTTTGTGGATTTGTTGAAATTGTGTTCAATGTACATCTGTTATCATAATATAAAACAAACAAATTTTGTACAAAGTGTAGGAACAGATGCCAACTATGATCTTTTCCGCTAAGCTTGTGCTGGCCAGCATTTTGGTTGGCTCGGTATTCGCCACCGACGCTGACCAGATGGCATTCGAGAAGTTGCTGCCCCTATTCGATGAACGGTTTGAATCAATGAAATACGAGTACGATTTAAAGCTTTCGCAGCTAGAAGAACAACTTGAGCAGTTGAAGCAAGAATCTAAGCTACAAAATTTAAACGAGACTGTATTTGAGTTAACACTGGCGAATCAAGTCCTGGAAGAACGAGTGTCTGAACTGGAGAAAGCTAATGACATCTCTGAACACAAATGGCGAGGTCTTCACGTAGATAGTGATATGGAAGACCAGATTACAGTTGATAATTATCAACGGCGTGCCTTGGACACATCGGGTAAATCACTATGCATATATATGATTGAATAAAGTGCCTCTTTTTTAAACGTTAAATGTTGTCTGATAAATTACCAATTATTATTTAACATTTTTTAGACGATGGCATGATGATAACTATTAATAATCGCGATTACTCATACTCCCTAGAAGGTTCAGGGGGTGGAAGTGTCAATAGTGCAGGAAAAATAACAATGTTTAAATGTAACATTACGTACAATTTAGCATATGGTACTGGCGGGGGTCTTGAAATATCTGGTGACGTGTACATGACCTTTTGTCGAGTCGAATATAATTGGGTGACAGAAACATATGGAGGAGGTTGCTCGAAAATTCATATACAAATTTGGAGTACAATGCACTTAAATCATACAACAAAATAAATTGATGTTATATTTTATAATATTGTTGTATTTGCATCTATGAAAAAATTAATATCAAGCCTGATTATTCATTAGGATTTAATGTGAATGGTGGATATTTAAATCTAGTTGGAAGTAGTTGCTCATACAACTATGCTGGTACAGAAGCTGGATGTGCTTATTTGCAACCTCAGAGCATCCCAGCTTACATAGAATCAATAGACACGGTCATTTCGGGCAATGAAGTTGGACTCTATGAAAGTACAAATTATGGGGATTGTGATTCTACGGCCTTCTACATCTCGTCAGATTCCATTGCAACAATTACATGCTCATGTGGCGCAAATGCGGGAACAGAAACGCAATATAATAAATTATCAGCCACTCCTACTTATAGTACTATGGCTTGTATCAGTGAAACATTCATGAGCAATGGTTGCTCTGACGGTGGCGTCGGTGGATGCTCTGACCCCTGTGCCTCGTCTCCATGTATGAATGGCGGAACCTGCCAACCCTTGGACACCGACGAGTTTGAATGCAGCTGTCCCGAGGTACATATCACGTAATAAATTCACAATAATTCAAATTATCTATCTACAATTTACGTAGGAATTCTCTGGCACCATGTGCGAGGAAGCTAACAACCCGTGCTTGTCAGATCCTTGTCTAAATGGCGGAATTTGCCTTTCTGATGAAGCCGATTCTGATTTATATACGTGTGACTGTTCAGACACAGATTACGAGGGCGACAACTGCGAAGAACCTGTTCAGCCATGCGCTTCATCCCCTTGTCCAACAGATTCTACATGTATTGAAGATGGCTTCACTTTCAATTGTGACTGCCCAGCCGGATATGAAGATCTATCCAGTACTTGCTGTGGAGACATCTCGGAATATCCTGGCAGCGTTTATGCCTTAGATTCTTACCAGAGTAACTATTGTTCAGAAGCTTACATGACTGAAAACTGCTGGTCAAATGTCTCGGAGGAAACGATCGCCCAGTGTTTGGTATGTGAAACATGTTATGAAGCTTGTGGCTTATTTTCGGACCACCGTTACTGTGCCGTCGACTGTGGGGCTGACTGTGAAGATAATGTTGATGAGTGTGCTTCAAGTCCGTGCTCAAACGGTGCGACGTGCATCGACGGTGTTCTGTCTTTTGAGTGTGTTTGTGCAGCTGGATACACTGATGTTGGGACAGAGTGCTGCGAAATTTTTGACTCGTATTATACTCAAGAAATATATCTAACAGAGTATTGTACTCAAGATTATGTCGAACAAAATTGCGCAAATGGTGAAGATGATATGTATTGCGTCGTTTGTACTACATGCTACAACGAATGCGGAGTTTATTCGGATTTGCGCAGTTGTGCTGCTGCGGTAGATTGTCCAGCAATCAAGGTTACGTAGGCACCACACCGGATTGCGAATGCGATAAAGGGTACTCGGGATGTGGATGGGACTCAGATTCAAGTTCTTGGTTAGCCGCAGATGATTCGGATAGTTGTGCTTCGTCTCCTTGTGTATCGAATGCTACCTGTGTGGACGGATACTTCTCTCATGAGTGCATCTGTCCTCTCGGTTATCACGGTGATTTTTGCAACATCGATGCCGGTGATGTCAATTGTCGTTGTGAAATTCAGGACGATAACACTTTTATGTGTGAATGCGATGACGAACAGTGCGTTGCTGGAATTCCAGTGAACATTTATCTTGGTTTACCAGACGGATATAGTAATGAGGATTCAATCGCAATCGCCGAGGCTGTTGCTGCCGAACTCGAAGCCATGGTTGAGAGTGAAGACATGACGGACGATTTGAGAAGGCAGCTTGCTATGTTAAAACAAGTTCAAGTGGTGTTTGAGACTTTTGATTGTAATGGAATCCAGGGTGGCTCATCAGTGTTTGATAATTGCGAAGTCTGTGGCGGAGATAGTACTTCGTGTGCTGGTTGTGACGGTATTCCAAACTCTGGCTTAACCATCGATGCATGTGGTGTCTGTGGTGCAGACAGTTCTTCTTGTTCTGGATGTGATGGCGTCCCTAGTTCTGGTCTTGTAAATGACCGCTGTGGTATTTGCAATGGTGACGGACTGTCGTGTTGCTCAACATGTGATGTAGGTGAAGGTGTTGTTACTGAGTGCTCTTCTTTGTCTGATGTCGAGTGCGAAGACTGTACTCATGGTGAAACATTTTCAGACTCGAATGATGGAACAAGTATATGTCAGACATGTTCGACTTGTGCTGTCGGTTATGGTGTCTCAAGTACGTGTGCTGCTAGCTTGGACACGGTATGCACTCAATGTGAAGATGGAGTGACATTTTCTGACACTGCAGATATATCAAGTCTTTGCACTGAATGTTCTACATGTCCTAAAGGAGAGGGTGTTTTTACGGCTTGTACTATTCAGTCTAATACTATTTGTCAAGAAATTTTCTCCGATGTAACTTGCAATAATGATATGAACTGCGATGATTGGGGTCTCACAGACAATGAGTACACGTGTTCATTTCTCGAGCAAACATTCTCTTGTGACTGCTTTGGATGTAACTGTTACTTTGATTCCATTATAACAACAACGTCAACTTCGACATCTATCGAAGAAGAATCAGCAGGAAAAGATGCGAATGGAGATAACTGCCTTAAAGAATGTTATGACTACGATTGTGATTACTGGATCAATTATGGGTACACTTGCGAAAGTTTGGAAGGAAGTTTGGTTGGTTGTGATTGTGCGGGTTGCCAGTGTGAATCTAATTCATGTCCTTCTACTTGTTTTGATTACTCGTGTGATGAACTGCTCGAATTGGGATACACATGCGACTATCTTGAAGGTAGTATGATTGGATGTGATTGTGGTGGATGTGATTGTGTGACAGACTCATGTGACGATACGTGTTATGGTTATGACTGCGAATACCAACAACAATTCGGCTATGAATGTTCCTTGTTGGAAATGTTAGCTTGCGATTGCGAAGGATGCGATTGTGAAATCAACTCATGTCCTTCTACTTGTTATGATAACTCTTGTGACGATCTCCTCACAATCGGGTACACGTGTGAGCGCTTCCCAGATATTTGCCCTCGCAGGCGTGACATACGTTCGTTAAATAATCTCCACGAATAATAGCTTTTAGCCTAATTCCTTTTGCACGATGTTTCTACACCATTTCCGCTCGACTTCTATAAAAAGCTTTTCTTGATTAAGTAATTAGGCGTGGAATTGAAGAGCATTGAAAAAAATATTCAAACATTTTTCAACTTAAATAATCTCATTCAAAAATTGCTCACTTTCTTAGTTACGCGTGTCTAGATGTTCTTGAAACCTAAAGTGACAATTGTATAAAAAGCTTTTGTTAAAATCTATTCTCAAAAAAAAGTTATAGAGCACCAAAGTTAGTGCTGAAAACAGCACAGACAGGTTTTAACTTGAAATAAATAGGAAACTGCGCCGAAAAACGAAAAATTCAAAAACTCGTTTTTTTTCGTTTTTTTCGCATACTAATCGATTCTACATGCATTTGGGGGCATTTGAAGGCATTTGGAGCGATGTCACGCTTTTCGTCATTTTGAGGGCAAATAAATAGGAAGCGCTCTGTGACTTTCTTGAAGGTGGAACGATTGGTTGTGACTGTTCGGGGTGTACGTGTACCGTAACTCAAGCTTGCGAAGATTCGTGCTTTACCTACACATGTGATGAAATCAGTATGGGCCGTAGTGTAGATGATATTACTTGTGCCGAATTGGAAGACATGGATTGTGATTGCACACTTTGCCAATGTGTATTAGATGAAGACATAAAAAAGTAAAGATGGCAAACAAAGATGACAAAATAATTATATGAATTTAATTTATTAATATATATTAATAGATTTTGAAATCCAATCAGATACACAAATTATAATGCCACATATTACTTTATAGTAAATTTTAGTATTATAATTGTCTAAATTTTCAATTTTGAATTTGAAAGCATTATTGATATCAGATCGCGATCCGTTATAATTTACTATGAACATACAATCGATACATTGAATAGCAATCTCAAAGTTTAACATTAACTGATTTGAAGTCATTGAAGACTTAGTCTATTGAAGCATATTCTATCTAATTAATTATAAATTATAAATTATATTTGTTAGTTTTGGGTATCATAGTACCGTTATGATGATTGTACTATGAATACTTATTGTGCTTCTGTAAACTGATATACATTTATTTATCTATGCACCGCCGGCGCGGGCACAGATAGCTTAGGATCTATCGTACTACTGAAACAATGCATATAGTTTGATGGTAAGTAATATTATGATGAACAGCTTAGGACACAGGGTTCTAATCGAGGACCAATGTGAGAGTAGATCGAGCTCGTGTGCAGGTTGAAGATATTCGAGGACCAGGCGCTTGAGTCGAGGACCAGTGAGTAAGACATATATTGAACACGGAATTGATCGAACAGGTTGAGGCTTAGCAATATGCGAGGTTGAGAGATCTTGTGATACTTTAGCTTGAGTTCTATCCGACTGCGTAGCAGACAGATTGAGAGAAGAACAGACGAACTGTTGTCTCTTGTAGTTGTTAGTAATATTTACCGTAAACAGACAAACATACACAAACATGTGATGCCAATAGTGACATACTGAATAGTATGCATACTTTGATATATAAAACAATATGACATTGAGAAATATCTCCCTTGGTAGTATTCGAAGATACACAATACCTTGAGATTATTTCTATTATAAACAGTAACTCTGATTTGATTAAATTTTGTTTCATTTACAGTTTCATGCGATGTAGCAATAATAGAACTCATTTGTTCTTACTTACGTTATTATACTATCTGATACCCCATGTGTCTTTATTAAGTTTATTTCTAACAATATTATTATTTTATTATATTTAAATTTTAATTAATTTATCCATATTTACCGTGGTAAGAGACCGTAAGACTAAAAAAATAATCTAAGGCTCAGAGAATCGGTCTGTCACTGGGGTGCAGGAAATTTTTTGATCTAAAATTGCATAGTTTTTCTGAGCATGCTTTGTGGTACCAAAAATTCCCAACGTAAATCTTAATTAAATAAAAAATCTTACTTTGGTTTTTCTGCATCATGAATCCTGCACCCCCGGGAATTGCAAAATCGAATTCACGGGGGTGCAGGAAAATTTTTTGATCTAAAATTGCATAGTTTTTCTGCAATAAATTAATTTTAACGTTTTTTACAAAATTATAAACAATTTAATTAATTAATTTAATATATTAAATTAATTTAATTCTTAATTAAATAGGCCTATTTAATTTAATTAAATTATATAATTATATATGCGATATGCATATATTATATTTAATTATTTATAAATTAATTTAATTCTTAATTAAATAGGCCTATAATTAATTTTTTTTTAATGATTCATGACTAAAATATATAATTATATTAATTTATAATAAAATTAAATTTTAATAATTTTATAATTATAATTAGGCCTACTTTAAAAAAATTAAATTAGTTTTTAGTAGTAGACTATGCATTAAATAATTTAAATTAAATAGGCCTACTCCATTTAATAATTATTAAATTTAATATAAATAATTATGCATAAATATAAAAATTTATTATATTCAATTTAAATGTAAATTCTATATATAATTTAAATATAATCATATAATTATTAATTAGATCTATGCATACAAATAAAACGGTTAGATAGCGATTAGACACAGATATTGGATGCAAATATATTGTACATATATTCCTTTCGATGCGTGCATGCATTTTCTTCGTGCGTATTCATGTTCCGTTTCGGGCGTATTTGGGACGAATTGGGGAAAATAAACTGGTTCTTAGAATGGGTGCAAATTTAAGTCATTTTTTTTTTCGCAGTAAATGTGACGCCGTGACAGACCGATTCTCTGAGCCTAAATACAAAGATGATGCATATGGTCATGAGTCATGACATATGTACAGATTTGGGCAAAATTATTTTATATAATTTTTTAAAAATTAAAATATGGATAATAATAATTAATATAAAATAATTCAAAAATTGCGCACCGGTTTTGTGTACAATCTATGTTGTCCGGATCTCATAATACCATTATCAAACTCATATCCGGATATTAATATTGGAATATACCATTAAAATAATTAATGACAATATCGGATAAAAATTAATTATATAAAGTTAATTACTTTAAGGCAATGACTATCCCGGCGGAAGGTATTCCAAAACACCCGTCTTTCTGAATAATATTTTATTATCCTGATATCGATATTCATGTCATAATAATTATTATCATATCATAATATAATATATATTAATATTATTATCATATTATGATAATATCATCATAATATTATATTATATTAACACCAATTATATACCAATTAAGCCAATTATATAACAATTAAGCCAATTATGATATCATAATATTATATAATATTATGTATATACCAATACGGTAACTAATTATTAATAATGTTATAGTAATTTTTTTATGCATATCAATGATACAGAAAATCCATATCATGGATAAGCTTATTTAATAGGCCTAAGATTAAATTTTGCGAATTCGAAATTTAATTTAAATTATAATTATCAATGATATTATATGGATATTATCATGTTAATTATTTGTTGAATATATCGGGATATTTAATACTCGAATAAAATTTAATTTTAAATTATCGATAAAGGAATCCGATTCCAAATTAAACTTAGTATCAGATATTGATTCAGAATTTATATCAGATAGCTGTTATCGATATTATAATATGGATATTAATTTTTATCATTTTTTATCTTTTTTTGATATACAATATTGTTTATATTTGAATTTATTTATTAGACTATAAGCACATCATATTATATATTAATATTCAAGATAAACAATATATATAATATTATGATAACGAGTTAATAATTATTTATTATTATTATATATATTTGAATTTTTATTGAATTATCGATGTTTCTTGATAAATAATGTGTTATGAAATTTATGTGATTCATTTAAAAATAACACAATGGCATGTACACAGTGCCATGTTTGAGAGTGTCGATAGTGTCAAATTCAAACCAAGCTGAAACTTGAAAGCAGACTTGTAATACATGAGATTCACTGCTAGTAAAGAGCTTGTCTCAGTTTTACTACTAACAGATTGTCACTGTTACGGCGTTATCACGCCCATGTGGACCTAACCAAAATTTCCACGAACCCGTTGTAATGATCCTCTCTCCTGTTGTTCCAGCTAGCGACATATGGTGTGCTCGTACAGGCAAGGTAACGGTCACACTGGAGCCAGCGACTATGAATTTCTTTTCAAAGTTTACAAGCAATTGAATAGGATTGCCATCTATACCTGGAATTTATTGAAAATTTGAAGTTTAGAATCCACATGTTTCTTTCTTTTTTTCCATACCTGCATCTGGGGGTGCTGCAAACAGAAGAACGGCGTGAGCTCCGTCAAGCTCGGATAAATTAGTCACATTTACGGTGATGTTAATGACTGTATGCTGAGCTAGGTTCATCAGACTTAGATCCTCTGGAAAATCATGTACAGAGATGTTCTTCGGTATTCCAGTTATGGTCGAATCGAAATCACTGTAAGACATGCCTTCTCCGAACTTGTATACAGGTGTACCCGTATAGAATCGATGCGATCTTCCAGGATTGCCACTTGTTGAATTCGGACGCATATGCATGTCGGTAATTGCTACTTGCTTGGTAAATTCTTCTGGATACCATGTCATCGTCAGTCTGCCGCTAGGATTGACTTTACCAAATATCGCATCTGAAATCGAAATTATGTATCAGATAGCATAAATTGCTTAAAATATAAAATCAGAAGTTTTGATCATATGAAATTACCAGCTATTGCATCTCCACCGCTCTGACCAGGGTATCCACACCACATAATTGCGTCAACATTGGGGTTCTGCTTAATCTTCGAAATATCTACCGGTCCACCCCCCATCACCACAACAATAGTCTTCTTTTTTTCTGTTGCTGCTGCTGCTGACACTTTTTCAACCAAATCATCTTGATTACCTGGTAAGAGGAGTGAAGTTCTATCGTGGCCCTCTGCCTCATCAGCAGGTTTGGCACCTTCACTTTGCAATCCGACAACCAATATCACTGCATCAACACTCTTAACAGCTTCGACGGATTTGCTAATATCGGAACCATCATTCGATATCACTTTGGCGTAGGACTCTAAACCTTTCACTGGAGAAACTAGGAAAGGTGCAGTACCGTAGTAATTACCCTGCATGTTTGTTGTCGCTTGTGCTTCACGTCCCATAACAGCAAGTGTTAATTTATCGCGAGGTTGCAATGGCAAAGCCTTTGCATCATTTTTCAGTAGAACAAGACTCTGGTCAGCCGCATCTTTGGCAAGGGCCCTGTGAGCACTGGTGTCCACAACAGATTGATTGTAGTTGATCCATTCTGGTTGCATACTACACACGTTCATAAAAATGCCATTCACTTCTGTAGTATGCAAAACAGGAAATCAGGTCAATATTTTTGACCTGATTGGATCAGCTAAACCAAGTCGAAACTGCACCATAAACAAGTTTTTAAGTGCATTATCAGCCAATGAAGCCTATTTAATTTCACATATTTATATATAGTATAGTGTATGAATATGTAAGCTGCATATCAGATAATTTACTATATCAGATTGTTGCAATAAAGTCTTCATAGTATCTGATTTCATAAAGCCTCCACAATCGGTGTCCATTCCTGCAGTCAAGACTGCCTTCACAGTATCATGCGAATTCTTGGTGTACTTGTGCTGGTTTTGAACGTTCCCAACAGCTCCACAGTCCTGAATTCATTGAATCAAAACAATGTAATCATTTATAAATTAAGTCTAATGTTGTTAAAAATAGATTACAGAAGTAATATATCCATTGAATCCCCATTTTGAACGAGCAAGATCGTTCAAAATACCCTTTGCAAATTTGAATCGTATAATATCCACAATAAAGACGAAACGATGCAAATAATTTATAATAGGATACCTTGTTCGCACAGCTAGGAATTGCACCACCTGTATATGGCGCGTGACAGTATTATACATACAATTGATTGTTTATAAAAACAAGTAGATTGAATTTCGGCGACCTTGGGTTCCATTTCCATAAATGCCTTCACCATAAGACTCCGCATTCTATGTGCCAAGTTAATCTCATGAAATGTGATGAATTATTGGAGTTTGGATTGAAGCTCACATAAGAGCACATAATAGATGTCGCTCTGCCTTTCGTGACACCTACGAACAATTGAGAATTTTGGGGCAATACAAAGCGATAAAGAAATATTTTGATATAAAAAAATAATAATAAATAGATCTAATACTTAAAATAACAATAGTGATTTATAGTAATAGTAATGGTAATAGTACACATAATAATAAATCATATAGTAATAATAATAATACTGTATGTAATACTAAATAACATTCTCAATTTTGTATGAAATGTATGTAATCTTGTGCAACCATCCATGAATGCTGGCAAAAAAGTATCTTCCATATCTAAATGATGGGCAAACAAACAAACACAAATATCAATCAATATCTGTATCAAAACAAAGTGAGAATATTGAATTCTCATATTTTGCAAAACATTATTTTTTGTTTCATGTACGCAAGATTTTGTTAGGGCATACATGTATAGAACCTTGTGATGTTACCATTGCTGGAAAGCTGTTCCTCCCAGTCTCCTCCTTTTTTTTTCAATAACACGTCGATATGCATCAAACCAAAAGTTAACATAATTATTTTGCCATGTTAAGCATGATATCTTACATTATAGGCTGCGTAATGCTTTAAGCAACTCGATACTTTAACATACTTTTCGTCGTCACCTTGCATTCCTGTTACGAATTGAACTGCATATTCGCCATTAATCGTGGGATCTTCGCCTGGCGTCTCTTGACCGCGACCCCTAAATCATAGTCAGTTTCGGTCGTTGGATTTTTGACCTTCATTTATTCGACAATGATGTTATTTTACCATCTTGGATCCCGAAATATATTTATGTTTGGTGCCCAAAAAGTCAGGCTTTTAAAAAGTGTTAACAATAACCAATTCAAATTTGCGTATAACTATGTCATGGAATTCAAAATGTATAAAATGATATTTTTGTTTTTTATATGTACCCATGGTACATCTGACCGCTATATTCATTGTTCTTGCCTTGTCAAAGGAAAAAAAAATTATGTTTGTGAATGTAATTTCTGTCATATTGACGTGTTACCTCGACCCTCAGTTGATGTTACATCTCCAATATCGTTCCACAATGTCCTGCGATTTTTGTAATCATTATATTACATAAGATCCCCATTTAAGAACTCGAGAATTTAAGAACTTGTTGAGTGATGCAGCTACGCCACAAATTTGTGGAAAACTTGTAGCAAGTCCATCCCGAGCGACACCATGAAGCGCCTCTGACCACCTGTTTTTAAACACGCAGGTTTTCCAGGCACTCTAATTCATGGTTATGTGGATGGCGACTTACCATTGATACGATGGCCACCTAATATTTAAGTAAGAGTTAGCTGTTTCGATCTCTCCAAGAGTAAAGATAATGTAGATTAATCATGTAAAAGATACCCACCCGATTCTATCAATGGAACTTGCCCCATTCACGAATAAGCCGGCCTTTTCGTCATTGGTAAGGTTGGAAACGAGAGCCGAAACGCGTTCCTCAAAGCTTTTTGTATGATCGCACCACGCATAACCGGCGTCGTTATCACACGGCCGTTCGAACGACCCCGCTTCCGCCTTACGCAGGACGGCGAGCGACGCACAAGAAACAAACAGCAGACACAGCGACAGCGACATCGTGGCACAGACTCACTACCCAGCGCAACGCAATAATAATAATAATAATAATAATAATAATAAAACAGAGACCGGAAAAAGTGCGAGACTCAATTTTTTTTGCTGATTTAAAATTGGGTATAATTTATTACTTATGTGTGTATAAATATTCACCACACACACACACACACACACACAAGCCGGAGCAGCAAAACAAGAAGAGGACGGACACACGCACAGTGTCACACACACACACACACACACAATTTACCTGCTGGTCTAATAATAATTATTAGCTCTATGTACAACAATAATTATTATTAAATAAATTATTATTAAAATTTAATTAATTTAAATAAATATTTTTAATTAAAATTTTATAATTTAGGCCTAATTTATTATTTTTTTATTATATTAAAATTTATTAATTTATAAATTAATATGCATAGATCTATTAATTATTTGATTATAATAATAAATATTAAATTTTACTAGGCCTGGCGCCATGGCCAGTGCATGTGCATTGTGCACTATGCAATAATTTTATGTATTTATTTAATTTTATTAGACCTAAATTAAAATTTAATAAATTAATAATTTTATCATATTTTTTTTTATTAAATTACCTATGTGATCGTTCTAATTATAATTTAATAATTATTGTAAGTTGTTCATGAATAATTTAATTATTATTAAAAATTATTATTATAAATTAGGCCTATTATCGACTATACGCCGCAGTATATACGGGACCCGGTAATAATAATTATTGATTTAATAATAATTTAATAAAATTTAATTATTATTATTATTATTATTGTTTTTTATTATGATTTTTTGTGGATTATAATTTAATACATTATTAAAAAGAGTCGTACGTAGCTATAATTTATGCATACTTTTGTGTAATAATAATAATTATTATTATTTATTTACCATGCCATAAAATTATAATTATTCATAATTATTATGCCACGGTAATTACTCTAAATATTAAATTTTAAAATTTTAATAATTAATTGATTCAAATTAATTTTTATTAAATTTTCTATAAAAATTCATATCCATGATTAATTATTATTAATTAATTTATTATATTTATTATTTAGAATCTGATCTAATTAAAATATAATTATAATTATTTAAAAAAATAATAAATTATTATTCTTGAAAAAAATAATAAATTATGCATAGATCTATCTGATAATAAATTATGCAAAGTGGAACAAAAAATAATAATGTCCACTGTCCAGCACCAAAGTTCAAAACAGGTTCATAATTAATGCGCATACTACAACTTCTAGTTTACAGTCCTAACAATGAGTGCAGATAATTAAAGCAAACTTTATTTATTTTTTATTATTTTTTTCCCTCCTAAGTTTATAAGCATAGAACTTACACAACTCATAAATTTTTTTTTAATTGTTTTAAAGCGCATGCCCTGGGATCTATTCGTTGAACTGTTGAACAGAAAAACAACAGAAAAAAAAAGAAAAAAAAAAGAACAGAAAAATTTAATAATATAATTTTATTTTATAATTTAATAATAATTATTATTAAATTATAATAATTAATTATTATTAATAATAATTATTATTTATAACTTCTATTCGATCTAGATCTAGTATTAAATTTTTATCAAAAATTAATTTAATTTTAATGATAATTTTGTGTACCTAAATTACTATAATTTTATAAAAAAAATTAACAAAATTTATTCAATAATTATTGTAATTATTAATAATTATTTAGAGTCTATAATGCATAGGGTATTAGGTCTCAAAATCAACAAAATTTAATAAAAATTTATTATGTTTATTTTATCTAAAATTTGTGTGCAATAAATCATTATTAGTCCTTATTAACTTATGTTTAAAAAATTAAATAAATTAATAAAAAAAATAAAAAATCGAATTAACAAAATATTTTATTTTAATAAATTAATAAATAATTGTTAAATTATTAAAATTTAATCAAAATTTTAATAAAGTTGATTAATTTTTATGTACACAAAAAAATTAATGTAATAATTGACATGACATTGTAATAATTCAATTATAATATTATAATATTATTAATAATTTAATAATTAATTAATTAATAATTTATTATTAAATTAAATTAGGCAAATAA
>Ga0099798_10241_pt1 | contig 18798 bp, 20 predicted proteins | sample Uncmet_Sort29A_1_FD_89870 | JGI IMG/M metagenome (GOLD analysis project Ga0099798, IMG submission 89870) | Marine eukaryotic communities from CALCOFI LINE 67, Pacific Ocean - CN13ID_Sort29A_1 | ecosystem: Environmental > Aquatic > Marine > Oceanic | place: Pacific Ocean: Monterey Bay | collected...
TTTTTCCAGAATTAAACACGAGAATGATGTTGAGACCACGGCCACTACTGGGTGCGGACCGCGTGTGCACTGTGCAGCGCCAGTCGACGTTTTCTTTTCGTGCCTCAACTCGCATTATAATGCGTGGTAAATTGGGTCGTACAGTACCACAAAGGTCATTAGTGAGGGAGTGCGCACTTCCATGCGGATTGTATCGAGTGTGTGCAGGTTTCTATGGGGATTACATCGACTGTAGACAAATTTGTATAGGGATGACATTGAATGAGGACAGATTTCTATAGAGATTGTACTGATCAAGGACAGATTTCTATAGGGTTTGTGTTAAAAAGTGCAGATTTGTGTGGTGGTTTTGTTGAAACGTGCAGCTATCTATGATGGTTATGTTAAAAAGTGCAGATATCTATGGGTGTGTGTACAATATACGTGCTAAAAATGCAGATTTCAATGGGGTTTGTGTATGAACGTGCATATTTCAGTGGCATTTTTAGTAATTCACATTTACTTATAGGAGAATTTTTAAAACTTAAGATAAACAAGTGTCTCTAGGGGTGAAATCGCGACTGAAACACAATGTGAAGAGACTCACATGTGGGTATCATTAGAAATTCTGCAAAATTTGACCAATTTGAGAATTTTTTGAGTGAAAATTTTTCAATCTTCCAAAAAATAAAATAAAAATTAAATATTTTTAGTATATTTTTATACATTTAAATATGTTATTTATTCATATACAAACAAATATATTTAAATGTCATTATTTTTAATATTTTGTGCACATTTTTTCAAATTTAATCATCTCAACTTAGTGAAAATGTGGAAAAAATGTTAATGTCACATAATATTTGACCTCGTGTATGAATTCAAAATGTTAAGCATATATAATATAATATATTTAAAATTTATTAATGTTAAAAATTGAAAATAAATTCTCCAAAATTTTGAGATTTTTTCCCAAGTTTTGCTCAACTTTCCTAAGAAATGGATCGTAATTTCATAAGATCTGGGTTGTAAATTCAAAGAAACGGGTCGTAAATTCAAAGAAAAAGTTTGAAAACTCGCAGAAACAGCTCGCAAATTCAAAGAAACAGCTCGCAAATTCAAAGAAACAGCTCGCAAATTCAAAGAAACAGCTCGCAAATTCAAAGAAACAGCTCGCAAATTCAAAGAAACAGCTCGCAAATCCAAAGAAACAGCTCGCAAATCCAAAGAAACAGTTCACAAATCTCAAGAAACAGTTTGCAAATCCAAAGAAACAGTTCGCAAATCGAAAGAAATAGTTCGAATTGAGTAGGCTGCCCACACAGCACAGCTACGCGCCGTAACAAACAATTCACAAAATCAAATGTGATTTTTAATTGTGATGGCCGCTGTACTGTTGTGAAAATTCATGCTGTCTCCCCATCAGTGTTTGAGAAATGAGTAATACTAGCAAGCGAGTTTATTTCTTCCAACCAGTCTCACGCAGCATTCGAGTGCGCCTGTATTATCGCACTGTGCATATATTAAGTCGCACTTGCGTGCCGCAAATCCTTAGAGGACAAAGTAAGAAACGCGGCTTATTTTTCTTGACATCGAACTCATCCTCAATTTGGAGTTCAGTGAAAAGTTTACGAGTTATCAACCTGGTTCCTTGGATGTTTTGGTTGGTGTTTCCGATGTTGGGAAATCACGTGGTGTTGCAGTTGTAGCAGTTGCAATAGTTGTGGTTGTGTTAAGCGCAGTGGGGGTAGTGGCATTACTGGTCCTATCGACCACCTACGTTGGCAGGGTTGACTTCTAAAACTGCAATTCTAATTTGTTTCTTTCAGCGCGGGTCTCTCCAGCTCGAGAGACAGAGAGGTCCGAATATGATCTCTAGGTTGTTGATGGATCTCGATGAAAGGCGGCCCAACGTCATTAAGAGTCGAACGACCACACCGACGATGTTACTGTACTATATAAAAAGATCACATTATGCACATGATGACTGACTAGTATTACGAGGGACTAGTACTGTTGCATTACTGTTGCAGCACTGTCGCTAGTTCCAAAGTTAAAACTCCCGCAGAAAGTTAAGTTAAAGTGGCAACAGGATGGGCGACAAAGCCAGCCTCCCCCGCGGATCCCCGAGCCGCGAGGGGCGGGGCAGCTCGAGAGGGAACGATCGCAAACCAAACGATCGCAAACCAAACGTGCTAGAGGTACAAGATGCAAAAAAATCCAAGGCCAGAACGTCGTCCACACAGAGAAACGATTGTGGAGCACAGAAAGAACTTAGGGAGCAAAAAGCGAGACAGTGTTATGATGCGAAAAACAACGATGCGAAAAACAAAAGTGCTGATACGCATCAGGCTGCCGCGAAAATGAAAAACGAAAAGAATGAAAAGAATGTCGACAAGAAAAAAGCACAAAAACCACCAGTACTATCCAAACCCCCGGTCAAAAACGGCGTGGGCCGCGATCGCGATCAAACGAGGAATATTCACCAAAGTTTACAGGCCAGGGGCGAGCAACTATTCAGCAGCGGTATAGAAATTTCTGGAAACATAAACGGGAATGATCTAGTGGAGAAAAGGGAGCGGCAAGTTCTTAGGACTGCGCACCCAGCGCATTCAGCACCGGGAGCATACTCAGCATACTCAGCAAACTCAGCATATCAAGGAGGCTTCAATCCTAGAGGTTTCAATCCTAATATGAATTTCGCTCACAGTAACTTCAATCACAGTAACTTCAATCACAGTAGTAACAGTCCTACTTTGAGCTTTCCCGGCCACCTTTCCGCACCCGCAACTTTCCCGCATGGTTCCTCACACAACTGGCACCCTCCTCGCCCATCTTACGGACAAATGAAGTCGTGGGACAAATTACCACTTTTCCCGGCGGACCCAAATTTAAACCTTCTGACAGGGACGGGGCCTGAACACGGAGCAAGTTCCTTGCCATTTGGTGGTGGAAATGCGATTTCAAGTGTATCGGGTTTCGGCGGAGGTTTCGGTTCAGGAGGTTTCGGAGGTTTGGGAAGAAGTGGAGGTTTAATAAGTGGAGGTTTCGGAATGGGTGCAGTACCCGGTTTGCAAATGAGTTTGCACCACCAACTTGTTCCGAAAAGGAGGTACCCAGGTGGTGTGATTCCAATCGCGAGTCCGTATCATGAATGCAGATTAAGTACTGTGGGGAGTGGGAGTTGGAATTGTCGGAGTAGCGACTGTCACGTCGGTAATGAAACTCGAAACATTAAGTGTGATGATCCCAAATAATATTATTCAAATCGAGATGAATTGTATCATATGATTGAATTCATGTGTCCATTTTTCGATGCGCTTCTGTATAATCATGTAATAGTGATGTGCGCTATTGCATTATGGTTTTGAATCTTTGAATAATAAATTTCGGATCACCTCGCTATTAAGAATATGTTGTTCAACAAGGTAATACGAACTTCCCACATCCACTACCACCCAACACTTATGAGTGCTACGAAATCCTTGCGCATACGTTTCGGCGGATGCTCATTGGTGCAACTGAGTTGATCCCAAGCACGAACTGGGGTGCTGTGATAAATTCGTCAGATACGATTGCGGGAGGTGGGAATTTTGGAAAAGGGTCGATCGGTAGCGGAGTGGATAGCTTTGGGGGAAGTTATGGTAGTAGCATTGGCGGGAGTTTCGCAGGGAGCGGGATCAATAATAGCATCAACAATAGCATCAACAGCAGCGTCAATAATAGCATAAACTCTAGCATGTCCTCTCAAACGTCAAAAGAGTCAATTAATTCATTCACTCAAGTTAGAGCGAATAACAGTAATACGGGAACCGCAAGCAATAGCAACACCAACAGCAACGCCAATACCAACACCAATAACAAACCCGATCTCATCCTCAACAAGAACTCCCTTCGTAACCCTCTCCTTTCCCATCTGTCACTTCTGCAATTCGCCAAAAAACATCCCTCACCCGCCCCTTGGAATGACCCACCCCTAATCTCGTCGATTACTCTGAGTGAAAAATACGTGGTCTGTGGAAGTCGATTGGGAAGTATATTTTTTGATCGCTTCACTGGGGAACGTGTGTTTCATTTCTCGGAAGCGGACGAAGACACTCTGCGTCCGAGATCAGTGGTCACAGAGGAGGGCTACGTCGTTCAGGCCCCGAAGTGTGGCAGGATGAAGAACTCATAAGAATTTAGCAGGAATTTAATGTAGAAAATTTAGGTAAGTAATTGGGGACTCGCTAAACTTCGGATAAAACTGCACGTATTTCTGATATCCACAGTATGAAACTGAAGATCTTCATTTCCCTAAATTCTTTTTAGATTCCAGTGTACAAACTTCTCATCGCTCACTTCGAACACAGGTCGTTGTCATCGGAAGTGAAACTTTTGAGTATGTAAACTCAAAGGGAAAGCGAGTGGGGGATGGTGAAAGTGAGAGGAACAGGGAGCGAGCAAACAGACGGAGGAGTGGGAGCTGGGGAGCAAGTATTAATCGGAGCAATAATGATAATAGTGGAGGAGAGGGAGAGAGAGGAAGCCAAGTTTGTAGCGACACTGAGAACGACACTCTAAAACGAAGCGGGAGCCCACTTGGTGGGGGAATTCGTGGTCATCCCATAAATGGTAGCCTTCCCCGGTCTCATTCGTTAGCTCCTACTAGAAGTTTGGTATCGACGACACCTTCCCAATTACGAGAGAGGGAAACGCGCGATCTGCCTGTTGCTGTTCGGTCGAGCGGACAAAGCCGCACGTACTATCAGCTCGCGGGGATAGATCCGAGTACAATATTGAAAATGAACGAAATCATAATGAATCTGATTCCGAATTCGAAATGGCGATGTGTTCTAGTATGATCATGACTCATATGCATTTTACGATGTAAAAAATATGGAATGCATTTTCATATCCAGATTAAATATGGAATCCATTTTCAAATCCAAATTTCGAAACAACATCAATCGCCTATTACATGCCCAAACAAGGTAACCGCTCGCCATACAGGGAAGATGAGATTGAAAAGGCGTGTTTTTTTGCTGCGCCTGACGCTACGAAGTTTAGTCAATTGCTAGATCTGTTAGTCAGCGAGTGCGTGTTGGGGTGCATGATGTCGGGTAGCGGTGGGAAAAACGGAGGAGGGAATAGTTTCGGAACAAGTACGTTCGCATATGGGAATAGCAGTTTCGGACATTCAACCCATCTCAACAATCTCATGCAGGCTCACTTAGGAGTGAATGCGGGAGGCGGCACGCACAATATAAGTTTAAACAGCAGCAAAAGATCGTACGTGGATGGTGCGATCAGAACTGTCCCGCTTCTCGCATCACTCCCTGGTCAGTGTCCGCCGGTCCAGAAATACGTGAATAGCGATGTAAACCACCACCACAGCATCCATTATGGCCCACCTCCACCTGATCTGAACCCTCTCTCTCCGTGCAACTCGCCGTCATCGAATTTTAGAGGGAATGCGAATAATCCTAAACCATCCTCATCCCCCTACGGATCCCACCCAGATCCGTCCCTTCCCTTTGACCCAGAAACAGCGAGAGAAGTGTTTCAAGACGTTAGTCGCAGATTATTCCGAGTCCAGGAATGCGAAAAGTCGTTAGAGGATGAATCGGAGAGAAATAGAGTATTAGGAACCTTCGTCCGCAACGACAAATTCGTCCTCACAATCGGCCAAGAAGGCCGGTTAAATGAAATCGGTCTCAAACAAATCCCCCGAAACGGAAAAAGATGGGAACAAACCAAATCAAAACTCAAAGGACACACTGCAAAAATCAATTGTGTGAAAGTAACCGGAGCGGACGCAAAATTCATCATTTCGGGTTCAGATGATTGCTGTATTCGGGTGTGGAATCGGGTGAATGCAGAATGCGTTTATTGTTGGGGGCCGGCGGCGATTGCGGGTACTCCAAAACCTTCATTGTCCGAGGTGATCCGAAACTCACTCCATATGACTAGTATATGACTACGTACATCCCAATATTTACTACGATGCGTTTCTGTATTATGAGAATCATCTTTACAGGAGTTTCGGATCATCTCGCTTATTATGATACTTAAGGTACTTACCAATCTTCGAAATCTTCGAAGTCGAAGAACAAATACAACTCGGCACACTCCAACCTCCACTCTAACCTTCCCGAAACAACAACCCTCGGCACGAACGCGGCCTGTTACGGCCACCATCTCCCCTACGGAAACACCTCAAACACCCCCCGAGTCCATCCCAGTATTATCGGCCCTGGTGCGCACACTTTTCCGAATGAATTCCCCGCACATTCTGCTCCGATCACAGATCTAGCTACAGATCGTGATTTTGTATTCTCAACTAGTAAGGATGGAACATGCAAGATCTGGAATCTCGTAACTGGAAAATGTATCAGAACCCTGGGCCCATTAATTTCTTCCCAAAACAATTCGCCTATTATTTGGGGGTTGAATTGCGTGGAGCTGTTGAATTCCGGTATGCTCATTGTGACGGGAGGAGATGATGGATGTGTTAGGATTTGGGATAAGCTGAGCGGGAGTTGCGTAAAAAGTTTATTCGGGCATAGGGCAGCGGTGACGAAGATTGGGGTGTTTGAGAACCTACCGACGAGTGAACTTGCCAATAGTGGGAGTGGTAGTGGGAATTTTAACAATGTCGTGAACGGAATGACGATCCCTGGAATGAGTCCGAGTTCAAGAGGAAGTTCTCCGCTGAAAAATAGGAGAAACGCCCTAGGCAAATTCGGAAGAAAAAATGGTGATGACAGTCTCGAAGCGGAAGATAATTTGGTTTGGTCCCATCCATTTCCGGCCGCACATGATACGGGGGGTGATAGCGGAGCAGGCGGTTCAACCTCATCGCAAAGTAGTGCAAATCACTCTAGTCGGTTGTCTTATTCCATCTGTTCCACCAGTGATGACTTGACACTAAGATTTTGGAGCACAGATGGCAGTGGCTGGGCCTCTGCGGTAGATTGTGCTGATATGACGGCGTCGGAGGAGCAAATGTACAGAGTTTGGAATTTACCGGAGGGTGGGGGGAATTTGGAAGGGAATAATGATTTGGGAATGGCAACCGGGGGGAACAGCAAAGCCAATAATGTCAATAGGAACAACAACGTCGGTAGGAACGATAATAATCTCGTTACCGGCAAGCCAACAGATCCAGCGGAGAATCGGGCGAAACAGATGCAGCGGGAGCAAGAAAAATTGGAAGAAGACCGGGCAGCGTGGGTGAAGGGAAAGGGTAGAGGAAATGCGAAAAGTGATACTGATCCCCACAACCATCACCTCATGAGCGACCTACTAGATTCTTCGCCTGAAAAGTCTAAGCAAAAGAAAAATGGTGCTCGTTTAACCAACGGCAAATCGCAATCATCGCCAGCAAAACCACGGCAGGCTGGAAAAACATTGGATATAAATTCGGATGAAGAGCAGAATTCTAAAGATGGGATAATAAACGGTATCGATCTCAGTCATGTTGACGTTGGGAGTAGCAATCCGAATAACTTCAATAATCTAAACGGAGCCACCAATAATTTCAACGGCAACATTAATGATTTCAGTTTCTCGCTCGACGGAAATGATCCAACTTTATTTAAGATGGAATACGTATATGCCGAGGAAGGAAGTCAAAATAACAACAACAGCATCACTAACAGCCTCAGTTCTTCGATGCACTCAACAATCGCGGGCGACGACTCTGAAAATAATCATGCTCCTTTGGGTGATTCCAATAATTCTACTTCGGATAATTCCAATAATTCCGATATACAGCAAGAAACTTTACAGCAAGCTCCCTCTGCGTCGAAAGTAACCGTCTTTTTCCCGGGGCACCAGGGCGCGGTGAATTTCGTTGCCAAAATCTCAGACTCATGCGTTTTGTCTGGGAGTTCGGAAGACGGAACAGTCCGTTGTTGGGACATTTTTCAAGGTGGCCTGGAGAGTGGGATATTGGAGTTTCCGAGTGCGGCTGTGGGAGTCGTTGTGCCTGATGGTGAGCAGCGACCTGATGGTGAGCAGCCAGAACAGAAAACTGATTCCGAAAAGTCCAAAGAAAAATCGAAAAAGAAGGACAAAAGGAAAGGGCAGAATACTGCCATTAATGCTGAAAAGGCAAGCGGAAAGGAAAGCGGAAAAGATGATGCCACTGGAAAGGAAAGGGTTTGCACTTCTCCCTCTTCCAATTCTCAAAGAAACCTCTTCCGCCCTATCGCGGTCCTGAAAGCAACCTGTGTTAAAATCATTCCGATTAATTTCGAAACCATGTGCTTCGATCACATAAGGCAGACGATCATTTGGACGGTTCGCACGGGATCTGTATTCTCGAACAAGCGCAAGCTACAATTTAGAAGGCAACAAAAGAAAATCATGCAACGGAGGTTTGGAGAGGAAATCAGGGAGATTAGTATCGAGACTGCTGAGAATGGAGAGAATGATGAGAGTGGGAATAAGAAAACGTCGTCGCATGCTAATAGTAAAACGAGTGACAGTAAAACAAGTGATAGTAGCAAAACCAGCACTCGTGCAAGCACCAAGGAAATTTCTGATGTTGAACGTCAAAGATCAGTCGGCACCGAGGCGATGCGAGTACCTCCAGTTGGGTCTGGTACACCAATTGACGGTAACAATTCTCTATTAGAAATACTGACCGCGCACGGCACTGCCAGTTGTAAGGTTAATTCGGGAAGCGAGCAACCCACGCAAATAATTCCAAAGATTTCGCCGTCCGAACGAACGCTTCCTGGTCGTAGCGTAGACGGCGTTGAGACAAATTCCCGGGTCCTGAATAGCAATGCCCTCGCCATCGATCCCGCTTCATTGGGTCGCAAGCAAATTCGAGCAGCCCCTCTTAGCGACTTCTTACCTGGTTGTTTTTGTACACCACTCTGGGCCCTAATCCACCTGTATGAGGACTCGTTGGAAGCTTTGGAAGCTAATTTTGTTGGAGAAGGTATTGGGGATAATATGACTTCCCCTGATACTAGAAGAACTCCCTCTTCCACACAAAACAGCGATGGTAGTAATGGTTTGGGTGATGGCGTGGGTGACGGCCTGAGGACTACTAATACTCACAGGAATGCTAATAGCACAAATATTTCTACCGCCACGGACAATAATAATTCCGCCAATGATGATATTAATTCCTCCGACAATAATCCACACAGCGGTTCGCAAAATAGGACAAAAAATAACACCTCCTCTTTCCCCGACAATCTCTTTCACCAAGCCTACTCAAACAACAAATACGTCGACGAATTCTCCCTCCAAGTCAATTACGAATCCTTAGTTGAATATTACATAATCCACGGGACACGGCAACAGGTTCGGGAACTTCTGCATTTACCGTTCAGACAGAGTCCTGCGCGACCTTCAAAACTTCTAGCCTGGGCGGGGAGATGTGCGTTTGAAGCAGATAGCCAGATGTTTCTGGAGAGATTGCTGGAGAATGCAGAGAGGACGAACGACTATTACAGAAAATTCTCCGAAGATAGGTTCTTCGGGGATGCTGTTGCGGGAGGGAATGGTCAGTTGGGTAATTATCTTGCGAACGCGCACGGCGTTGGTAATGGTGGCGATCTACTAGAACGGTTAGCGGAGGTTGCGGGGAAGCGGGATGGGGGTGATCGGGATGGTAGTGATGTAAATAGTGGCGTCGTCGCGAATAGATCACCGGAAGGGTTTGGACAGAAAGGGTTTGGACAGGAAGGGTTTTTTGACACTACGACAGCAGCTGCCTTGTATTTCTCCAACATCCATCCGCCATCAGATGGGTCTGAAAACGGGATACCGTTCTGTGGGAGTGGAAACGGATTTGGAAATACGGGAAGTAACTCGAGTATGATCCCGTTAATATCAGGAGCAGCAGCGCCGCTACTATTTACCAACAACAGTAAAAATCATAATGCTATGAATAAGCATGAAACGAATAAGCGAATTGTGGGCACCCATAATACTTCAAATGCACTGGCATTGAGTCCTTCCTCCGAATCTTTCGCATTTCAAATTTCACCCTACACCCAACAATCCGCCCTCGACCCTCCTTTCTGCCATCCCTCCCGGCATCCCTCCGCCTCACCGCCTTCGTGGATTATTCCGCATGAAGTACACGAAAGATATGAATGCATTCCAGCGTTACTTATGGAATTGATTGAACGTCAACCCCAAATCGCCAAACGCTTCCTCCTGCATTTCCCGGCGAAAGTACGCGAAAATTCAAAATGAATTCGAAAGAAGCGAGTATGAAATTCAAATTTCAAATCAGATTCGATATCTTAGCAGAGTCAATTTCGCATTTCGTAGTCCCTTATTCGATTTCGTATTTCGTGCTCGCTTATTTGATTTCATAGTCGCTTATGTGAATCAATAAAGGTGGCGCCAAACGCCGTCGACTATCTCAGAAGTTCTCCGTATTTCGAGTTCGATAATGGCACGTGTCCCTCCGTTTCGTCCGGAACAATTTATCAAACCGGATTGTGGAGCTCTTTCGAGAAACAAAGAAACCGAAATAAGATCGTGGCTGCGAAAAGAGCTCAGAAAGGTTGTTTTTGTCGGTTGTTGACGTGGATCTTCTGTTGGCGAGGCTGCTGTATTAATGATGCTGATACCGAGGAATCCTTGAGGAGACACTCGGGGGGGATGACAGGTAAAATATTTATGTTGATACTGAGGAAGGTTTAAGGAGGAATTCGGGGGGGATGACAGGTAAAGTATATTTTCGATTTTGAGTTCAAGATGTCATTCGAACACTACCAAGGGAAGTTTACGATGGCATTCGGGGGGGACGACAAGCCAAAAAGAGTTGATTATGATGAGTAGAAGATCTGCTCGAATTTAATTCCGTAAAATTACGACTCGAAATCCTGAGTAGTACGTAGACGGTCGAAAGAGTGGTGTTTATGTGTGTTCACAGAGCATTATGTTCGTGAGGGTGAGGTCGGTCCGTTGTGGAATGAAAATAAATGAATAAAGTCCATTGGGTATTATTGCAAAGCCCATCATGCAGACTGTACACAAACTCTACGGCGTAATGCAAAAACAAAAACCCGCAGACGACGAAGACGACGATGAAGAAGAGCTCGAAGTTACATATAATACCGGCGCTGCACCCCCAACTCTCGGCGGTCCCAACGCGCAACACGTTATCATGCCGCAGTGCAGCGTGATGATGAGTGATGTACTGCCGCACCCCACGTTGTCTCCTGCTGAGGCGGGTTCGTCTCGGAGTACGCCAGATGATAGCGGTGACGAGAGTGGGAACCGGAAGAAGAAGAGTACTCATAATTTCGAAATATTCGCGAGCATGAAATCCGAAATGATAAATTTCGGAAATTCAAATTCAGATCGAGTTATTTATTAACCAGATTGAGATTCGTTTCCGCTTCACTATGAATTTCTATCTGATAATCTCGAATTCGTTTTCATATCAACTAATCTGGAATTCATTTTCATATCAGCTAATCTGGAATTCATTTTTCGGATGATCTTTATTTTTCGGATTTCATACTCCCTGAATATTTTTCGTATCATCTCCCTTAATAATATTTTTTCGAACAAGGTACCCACGAACTCCCGCGACAACAAGCAGTCCCCCTTCCGCCCCTCGCAATCCACGTAAACTCCGGACCCGGTCCACTCGATCATTTCAGCAATCAAAGACAACATCAATCAACCAGACGGGATTTGCTTTTCGCCTGCATCAATGCGATTACAGCAAAAATATCCACCTTTGCGCAGAAGCACACAACAGTTCGCGATACCATTCCGGGGATGCAGAAAAGGAATGCAGTGTTGGGAAACAAGAATCATCAGGAGCATAATGAACATCATCGATTGAATTCAAACTCCATGAATAGATCTCCGTGGACGGGCGTGTTGAACGCTAGTAGTACTTCCTCCAACAGTACTAATCCAAACGGTTCCTCCAGCGACGAAGTCTTCTCCTCAACCTCCTCGTCGAGCGATACCAGTAATAGTTCTGCCAGCGGTAGCAATAACACCTCCACCTCAGATTCCTATTTACTCTACTCCGAATCTGTGGTCCATAATTTCGCTGATCTGTGTAAAATCTCCGACGTCCGAAGTAGGCGATCCTTCCTCCGGACTTTAGTAGAAACCGGGGACTGTGATTTCTTTGCGTCGAATCTCGTCCGCAGTATTTTGGACTTCAAACTGCGTGTCTACGCCTTCCCTCTACCGCTAATCGGAGACTTCTTGCGGCATTTGATTCTGTATATAACGATCACAGCTTTGAATTGGCAAAAAAGAGCGGAGATGGAAGAGACGAATGCGAAGGTAAAATACAGTACAGGTGCTATGTACACCACGGTCGGAAATAGACGAATGCGAAGGTAGGATAAAGAAAATAGGGAAAGAATGATAAACTGCGAAGGTATAATACCGCAAATAGGAAAGGGGGGAGATAAATGCGGAGGTAGGGTGCTAATACTTCAGAGGAAGACTACCATTACCAAGTCACAAGCATACCGATATCAGCAGCGGCGACGCCTCTGCATCGGAGGAACAGTATGCAAAGAAAAAAATCCATTCATGATTCTCCGCGAACCTTTCCGATTGTATCTACTATTATCAATTCTTTCGAATTCAATCTAAATCGATGAGACATACAAACCATTCCCGAAGGTAGTCTCCGGCGAAGCGTCCGAATCTGAATCATATCTGTAAGAATAAAAAAACAACGACAAACTGCGAAGGTATAACACCGCAACTAGGAAGACATTGCAAATCTTTTTGGAACTTCACTGTACGGCTATGACAATCAAATCTTAACCAACCTTCCATTTTTTTCACACTTGAAGGTGGTATCCGGCGAAGCATCCGAATCGGAATCCTATGGGGGTGAAAACCAAGATCTCGACGCTGCGACAGTCGATTTGCTCCCGAAGCGGACATTCGAGAATTTACATAAAATGGTCATAGGAATTTTACGAGAGTTTTGGAAGATGTGGGATGAAGAGATGAAATCCTATCGTGATGAAGACTGCCCATAAGATTTCTGATGGTTACAGTATGGATTTGTATCAACCGAGTTCCCTTTGACATTAAACAGTGGCTACAAATTCCTCCTAAATTCCCATGTCAATTCTCAATGCCTATGCCCGAAACAGGTGGATACAATGCAACTCGACCCTGACGAGCGACACTCTCTCAAAAAAACCATGCTGCATTTCGGCGGCTTGTTCAGTCTCGGGTACATCGTCTGTCTCTTATTATGGGAAATTCAGCAAATGCGTAGAGCGGGTATGAACTTATCGGCAATAAAACGAATAATCCTCTGCCAAAGCCGTCGTAGAGCCGGAACTAATAATTCTAAAGCAGCTGCAGCGGCCCGGGCTCGGTACCTGAAGGCGAGGAGGGCCATGATTCGAGCGGCGCATGCTCAGAGGAATAATGCGGTGGGGAGTTTTGGTGGCGGTGGTTTGAGTGCTGGCAATTATGGTGGCGCTATTTACGGTAGCTACGATGGCAATCAAAATTATGGCAATCAGAATGCATACGGCAGTCAAAATGTATACAACAAGAATCCGTCCTTCACTAATAATTTCCCCAATCCGCACAACCTCCACAACTCCGCCCCCATCCCTGCAATCAGCATGGCGCCAGCAGTTAATCCTCTATCGCTTCCGGGGTCGACGAACGTAAAAGTTCTTGATGAAGGACCACTATCGAAGCAACTCCCCTTCCTCTCCTCCGCCTCATCCGCCACCGGCATCCCAACCAGCAGTTCAGCAGGACTCGGAATCGATGGAAATACATCCTCGTCTCTATCTGCTTTCCACAACCAGAAATATAGCGGCGGCATTTCACCTTTTGAGAAGTCCTGGCCCCGAAGTGGGCATCGAGGAATTTTAGAAGCATTTGATGAGAATTTCACCAGAATTTCACGAGAATTTCATAGAAACTTTATGGATTTCTGATATTTAGTATGCGAAATTCTCACGAAGTTCCTGTGAAATTTTCCGCAAGCCAATCTTCAATTCGCCACACTTCGACCACAGGAAGTCGCTCTGGAACGGCCTAGATCTCCTCCGAATATCCTTCCTTACAATTTTCATCATCCTCCATATGAGCCGCAAGCTCGTGTTCCTACACGACATCATCCTCGCATTGCTCGTGTTCTTCATTTTCTGCCGCACCGTTTACTTTCTCCTCTTCATCCCGAAAGTTGGTAATCCGCTACGCGTGTGCATTGCGATATTGCACGGCCTGCTCCCTTATTTAGCGATTTTTCTTTTTATCATCATTGGGGTTGCAGCGACGATCATGATGGTCAGCAACCTGCAAGACAGCGGAAGCTTTGTAGGTAAGGGAGACAAATTGAGAACTTTGGGGATGAAGTATTCAGTTAATATTGAAAGTATACTCCGACATTTTGATTTGCGGAAATTGTGATTTCGAAATTGAAATTCCAAAAGTGAGAATAAAATTATCTGTCAGAATTGAATACTAATATCCGCGTATGGTTCAGCACTTTCTGAATGTTCCCTTTTTCCTCTCCGCTCTCCCACCCCTGTAATAGCTCGTAACCCCTCCCTTCACCCCAAGGTGGCCACGCCTACCTCGCATTCCAGATTTTTGGCCTAATCATCTTCGGAAACCATGATTTCGCTGGCCTGGGCGGCCAGTCAGTATTAGCCTCGACACCGCCGGAAGTTGCGCCCGCAGGGAGTCCCGCAGGCACAGCAACATCAGGCGCAGGAGCAGGAACAGCTACATCAGCAACGGCTTCAGGGACTTCGGGAGGAGCAGCAGCAGGAGCAGCTTCAGCGGCTTCATCAAGTAGGATTTTGGTCGGCACAAGCGGGGAAGGAGAACAAGAGCTTTTCACCCGCGCAGTACAGGAAGCGACGAAACGCGTTTTAGAAGAACTCAACATTAATCAGAATAGAATCCTCACTGCCGCAAACTCCAATTCCGCGGCATCGTCGAATCCATCATCAAGCAGTACTAACGGCGACACCAGCAGCAGCACCACAACGCCGAACGATCTTCCTCAGCCTTCCTTTAATAATCAATACAATTTGATATTCGCCCGCCTCCTGTTTGTGTTTATTACGACACTGGTATCGATCGTGCTGCTGAATGTACTCTAAATTTCAAAATTTCAAAATGACCTAGGTGACCACTGATTCGAAATTCGGAAATTGAGGTGAAGATGATATTAAGAGATTCATTTCCATTTTACGATGTATTTCTATCTCAAATGGAATCCATTTTCATATTCCTTTCGGATGATCTCCCTCTAAGATATTTTCCGCACCCAGGTCCTAATCGCCGCAGCATCCGATATTTACAACCGCGTGAAGCGGCAAAACCGGTTCCAAACCTGTCTCTTCCTGGCGCAGTGGGTGGTCGAGCATGAGACTATTATATCAGCAGATAGTAGTCTAAGACTCAAAATGTTATTAAGCGGTGTGATCTGAGATGACAAACGTATTCAGCGAGGTGATCTGAACTTCTAGAGCCTGTGGGTTCGTCTCTGTTTCACGATTATAATACGAGCTTGCACGATAGGAGCATGTATTTCCAAAATCTTTTTTGGATTGAATTTCCGATCATCTCGCGTATAAGCAAAATATGAAATATTTCGCTGTCTATTAGGTATTCGCGCCGGCAGTGACGCGGTGTTCGGCATGGGGGGAGGTATGAACTGGACTTTTCCCCGCTATGCGACGAGTTAGAAATTTTTTAGAAGAAATTGTTTTTAGTAAGTGTTTCCGTGCCATTGGAAGAGATTTTTTACGAAATAAAGTAGGAAATTCGTGTATCATTCTAAAGTAGGAAACTCGTGTATTTTAAAAAATTTCCTATCATAAAGTGTATTAATACGTAGTAGAGTGTATAATAGAGTGTAGTAGAGCGTAGTAGAGTGGTCTTATTGGTCGCATAGCGTGCAAAAAAAGTCCAGTTGCCACAGGTGGAGGGGGAAGCACAAATGCCGGCAATGGAATCAGCGCCAGAAACGGGAGTCTCGGAAGTCCCGGAGGAAGCGTTGGAGGCGGAGGTGGAGCCAGGGGCGGGACGAGCTATGGGGGTGGGAGTAGGCTCGCTTGTTATAAAATATTGCTGAGCGAGGTGATTGCGCGTTAATAATGTTTCCAGAAGTTGATGCAAGAATTATTGTTAGTCCGACTTAGTCCAACCTCCAAGCATGATTGCTCTTCATTTGACCATATGCATCTGCATTTCGGATGTCAAGTACCCTAGTGCGAACTCAATTTCGGACTTCATACTCGAACTCAATTTCCCATTTCGCACATTTCGCGCTCGCTGCATTATAAAATATTCGATGTTGAATTAACATTCGATATTTCAAGGTAAAGAAGGCGGATTCGGCTCGAGCTTATTTTCTGGGTGTGTCGGGGAAAACAAATTTCCCCGCTTCTTACATGGAATAATTGGCCACGGAGTGGCCGTTGAGGACTTTTGAGGATTTTTACAGGAATCTTACTGGAATTTTGAAAGAGAGTGAATGGAATTTCAAAAATCCTGCATGCATTTCTGACAATCACAGTATGGAATCGATGATCCCCTGAATCAAAATTCCATGACAATTCCAGTGGTATTCTCAATGCCCACTCCCCACACAGGAATAATCGAAAATCCAGCGTCGCATGGGCGGTTTGGCTTGAATTATCCGTGGCGGACGTATCTACGAGAAAAGTGGGAGCGGAGGAGGTGATTTGGATTGAATCATCTGTGGCAGAGTTACTTGCGGGAGAGGTGGGAGCGGAGGAAGTGAGGCTGTTGCAGCTGCGGGAGAGAAATGGTTATCTATGGAAGGAGCGCCGGGGAATAATAGTGTTGGAAGCATGGGAGCCGGAGCTGGAGCCAGGACCGGGGGGGAGCTATGGGGCTGGAAGTAGGCTCGCTTGTTATAAAATATTGCTGAGCGAGGTGATTGCGATTGTTTGAGCGAGATTAATAATGTTTCCAGAGGTTGATGCAAGAATTATTGCTAGTCCGACTTAGTCCAACCTACAAGCATGATTGCTTTTCATTTGACCATGTACATCTGCATTTCGGATGTCAAGCACCCTAGTGCGAACTCAATTTCGGACTTCATACTCGAACTCAATTTCAAATTTCGCACATTTCGCGCTCGCTGCATTTAAAAATATTCGATGTTGAATTAACATTCGATATTTCAAGGTATTAAAGAAGGCGGCTTCGGCTCGAGCTTGTTTTCTGGGTGTGTCGGGGAAAACAAGTTCCCCTGGCTCCAATGTGGGCGATGAAGTGAATCTGAAAATTTGAAACAAATTTCGAAATTGGAGGATCCAAATTTGATAGATTCCGCTGGTGTATTTGAAATTTCGGGGGTTCTCAATTTCGAAATTGTTTCACATTTTGATTCACTCCTCATCGGCCCACATTGGACACAGGTTCCCTCGCTTCCTCCACGGCATCATAGAGAATCCTGCGTCCCATGGGAGATTCGGCTTGAATTATCCGTGGCGGACGTATCTACGAGAAAAGTGGGAGCGTAGGGGGTGATTTGGATTGAATTATCCGTGGCAGAGTTACTTGCGGGAGAGGTGGGAGCGAAGAAAGTGAGGCTGTGGGAGCTACGGGAGAGAAATGGTTATCTATGGACGGAGCGCCGGGGAATAATAGTGTTGGGGGGTTGAATTGTATTTGCGGGAAGCTAATAGTGTTGGGAGAGGGAGCGAGCTCATGAGCGTCCAGCGAAAGGATAAGCGATTGTATTAACGAACTGGTAAAGCATTGTATTAACGAACTGATAAAGGATTGTGAACAAACTGATAAAGGATTGTGAACGAACTGGTAAAGGATTGTGAACGAACTGATAAAGGATTGTGAACGAACTGATAAACGATTGTAAACTATGGTTCTGGAGCGAATAGTTCTACTGTTTCTCGAAGAAGAAGACTAGGGTTTCTGGGAAAACAAAATGTGATGATCAGCTGAGCTTTACGGTTTCTGGAGCGGCAACATGCGAAGATGATGATGACAAAATCGACGATGACAATGACAAAAGCGAAGATGAACTGATGAATCAAACTTAGAAGATGATATTAACCAGCAAAGAAAACGTTTCCGAAAATAAGAGCGAGACTCCCGTTTCTTGTCTTACGTGGTAGCATCTCCACCGTTTCTTAAGGTGCGCACGCGAAGACGCGAGGAGGCACCTCTTGATGGACTATTACACCTTATGGAACATTGTTACAACAGATCAACGGTGCAAAGGGCTTCGGACTTCAATACACAATTACACGATTACGCGAAGGGCTTCGGGCTTGACTATCGCGTTTTTTTTAATTCAATCCTGAAGGAGAGGGTCAGGTGGTTAACATTTGAATACAGCGAACTTAATATTCTGCTCGGTAGTGGCAGTTGCGGGAAAGCAAGGAGCTGCGGAGCTGAAAGCAGGTAGTATATCGTACGGAGGAGGTTTCACATAATACGTATCACGTCGTACGGAAGAGGTATTCTTCAATATCATACCTCGTTTAAAAGTCGATCCACCGAAGCCACGTGCCCGGTGTTTGGGGTGGTGGGTCGAGCACGTAGATCGATGAGGTGGTATACGGTGAGTTATTAAGCGGGAGATCATATGGACTAAATTTGAATTCTTAGACTTTGCGGAAGGCACCTGAAATGTCGACGGAAAACAAAGACGCAAAGACTCCTAAATTCTTCTTGAGTATTTTGATTGAATTGTGCAATGGATGCACCAAAAATCGGTCAATTTTGATCTTGAGAAAATTGAATACAAACATATGTGCGTCCTGCAGGTTTCGTGCGTAATTCAGAAGTGAGGTTTCCATCCATCGTCAGTGGTGCAAAGTTCTT
>Ga0099798_10242_pt1 | contig 18791 bp, 11 predicted proteins | sample Uncmet_Sort29A_1_FD_89870 | JGI IMG/M metagenome (GOLD analysis project Ga0099798, IMG submission 89870) | Marine eukaryotic communities from CALCOFI LINE 67, Pacific Ocean - CN13ID_Sort29A_1 | ecosystem: Environmental > Aquatic > Marine > Oceanic | place: Pacific Ocean: Monterey Bay | collected...
ATTATGAGCTTGCGCAAGTATTGCTGCAACACGGTAGCAAGATCGAGGATAACGGAAACGACTATCTGAAGTCCACGCCAATTCATCTGGCAGTGGAGGGCGATGACCAAAATATGTTACAACTGTTGTTGCGTTTCTACTGATTTGACATCGTCAGTGCCAGGGCGGTGCCAATCATTTAAGAGAAAGCAACCCAGAAAGGCGCTTTCAAACTGACAGTAATGGCAACGCAGTAAGTGACAGTCATGGTAACTCAGGATTAATGTTGATAGGATTCTGCATCGTATAGGATTTTTCATTAGGTGTGTGCCGGACGTTTTCATAGCAAATTTTAATTTATTTGGTTGTAAACTTAGAGGATCTGTTAGGTTTAGGTTTAGGAGGAGTCGAGCGGGGACGACGGAGTAAAGTGGGTCCTGGCTCAAGTGGAATGTTATCGAGTCCAGGCCGACTCGAGGAGAGGGAATTTGGAGTAGAAAAAAAGCAGTAGAGGAGAACCAACTTTACTCCACAGTAGTACGTATTTGCTTATCGTTGTCATACTTATCAAACACTTTCTCCACAGTAGTACGTTACGTTACCTCATATTGATTACATCCAGATCCGTTACCTCATATTCGTTACCTCATATTCGTTACACCCATATCCACTCCAGATACTCATATTCATTCTACTAAGGGTCAACATCATTGTTTTAACACCCTAGGTACATCAGGGTCTGTGTCATCATCATCCGTAACGGAAAATATTTTGGTGGCTGTGATACTAGAGTTGTTGGTCTTGTGGTGCCGGTTGGTAATATTTAGGAAAGAAGAGGAAAGCACGCACTGAGCTGTCATTGTGGGGCTGTGAAACTAAAAACGCCTATTGAACTTGAAAGGCGAATAGATGACGATGTATTTCAATGGGAGACGGAAAGACCTGCCGGTAGTATCGGCAAATCGGTTCCGAAAATCAATGCCTGCAAATGCGCTAAGGGATCAAAGAGCAAGAATACTGAGGTTACTAGAATCAAGCTAGTCTCCCATGCTTAGAAAGTGACTTATTCAAGCAGGAAATGGGGAATAACTCAAGCAGAATGTGATCGCCCTTGCTTATTGTCACAAGTGAAGGATTAACGTCCTGATTTTTCTCTAGCAAGTTCTATTTCAATTTGCTGACTTGTCTTTCTCCCCTATTCTCCTCCTAGGAAATCAAGCTCTTGTTTCCTCATGCTCTATTGGGATGACTCCGGAATTGGATCGAATGCTACTCCCTCCTGACAAACATGACCTGGTATATAATGATAACAGAAATATAGAGAGCAACAAAATAATAATAGTAGTGACCGTACGAAAATGGCGTAATCATATCCGAAAACATAGCAATTATCACGAAGTCGAAGCGTAATAAAAAAGCGAGCATGGAAATAATACCCGCATAGTATTTTCTTCAATAATAAGAATGATGAAAACATGATCATGGAAAACATAGCAGACCACTTGCAGCACGAGGAGATGACGTCAAAGCAGAGAAAGGCCGAAAGAAGAGATCTGAGAATAGAGATGATAAATTTAGAGGGGACTGCATACTTGTAGTTTAAAAGAATCTCCACACCCCCACAAACAAACTAGATATTGAGTTGTGGTTCAAACTGGCAGTTGATAGGAAGCTCTTAGAGTCATATCCTCGGTTGAACCCATAAACTCTAGTTTGCCCTTGTGTAAAGGGTCAACATCATCATCATCATCGATCCGCATTCCCACGTTCATCGTTGTCATTGGGGGGGGGGGGGAGGTTTAGAGAAAAAGAGAACCGTGCGAATCTACCGTAAGGTCGTGTGAATCTTCCGTAAGGCTACCAGGACTGGGGATAAGTTGCAGCAGTTTTCGATACTGTGGACTTGTGTTCAAGCTCATTATCTTTTCGGTGTAGGGTCGTAAACAATGCCTGCAATGGTTAACCATTGATTAATCTCGTACTTAACCGTAATACTAAACGCTGATTACTCGAGTCTCGTAAACATGGATCACAGTGCTCTCATAAACTCGTAAGCACTTTTCAGCGTTTGGAGTCTCGTAAACAGTTACAGAGCAACTTTTCTCGTTGCAATCTACTTTCTCGTTACAGAATTGAGCTCGTTCCAACGTCTCACTGTAGCACTATTGAATTCATAAAGTGTCACCGTGTCTAGAATACACTGTCGAGAATGGTGTCTGATTCGGTGTCTGATTCTTCCCGGTGTCTGATTCTAGATCGGCGTCTGATTCTAGATCGGCGTCTCACCACGCCCGTGATTCTAGATCGGATTCTAAAACGGTGCAGGTATTTCTGGAGCGTTGAACGGTGGAGGTATTTCTGGAGCGTTCTCGTGGAAGTGCTTTCGCCCGCGAGCTCCAGGGAAGAAATTCTCACGATCGCTCTGTATCCGCCACTGCTGTTTATGAATTTGGACAAGAAATCAGAATATAGAAATCATTGGACAAGAAATCAGAATATAGATTGGGAGCATATTCTGACAACCGTTGCTCGTAGTCGACGTTGTCTGCGATGGGGCGCGGCGCTGCGAGATCTACAGTCAGGCGGGCTAGATTTGGCCGAGTGGTGGGCAAAAAAGGTGCACGATTCGGCGTCTCGGGCGCTTCTTTTTCGTGCTCTCGCGAATTTTGCAGACCTCTTTTTTTGCTTGTGCGAACACGTTGTAAACCTGCTGGAATTGCGACTGGTTAGGTTTAGGTTTTCTTGCCTTTCTAGGCTTTCAGATTCTTCTGATGGCAATCTGACCTCGATCATGAACCGACTGAAAGGCATAAGTGAGATTGGAGACATCGGCTACTCCGTTTTCACCATCGTCGCAATGCTGCTAGAGATAAAAGACACGCACGACAGAATGTCAATGGCAGAAAATTCTCGGACGGTAGAAAAGAACGTCCGAAAAGAACGTCCGGTAGAAAAGAACTCAGATAATATGTTGAGAAATGTAGTTCAGACAGCTGAGCCTGGAAATACTCATCGGGGAAATATTCATCATCAGCATGAGAATGTAGTTCACTGTCAGATAATGGGTAGTGAAAATCATGAGAATATCCAGGCAACACAAACGCGGACCGCCGCTACTGAGTATTTCAATATCTGTAGTAAGGAAAGTGGAAGCGCTTCGGATAGTGGCAGCGCTTCTGGACACAGCGGCAGCGCTTCTGGACACAGCGGCAGCGCTTCTGGACACAGTGGGAGCGCTTCTGGACACAGTGGGAGCGCTTCTGGACACAGTGGGAGCGCTAACGTCAATGAAGGTCCTGGGAGTTCCTCGGATGAACCTGGGAGTTCCTCGTTGGAGAGATTTTTCGGACACGTGCGATCGGACGGACAGTCTCAAATTCCCGAGCATGTACGAGAGCAAGTGCATATATCAGATAGACCGCAATCAGATAGACCGCAATCAGATACAGGCGGTCCTCCGCAAGACGGACAAGTACTCCTGTCTGAGAAAAGCAGTCCTAGCAGCAACGCGGACCGACAGACCGACGACGGTGAGCCGGTTTCTGGAGATGAACCTTTTGTATTGGGAACTGTATTCGAGAAGACCATTTGTATTGGAGGGTTTCTGAAAAATCTGAAGTCGTTGCTTCGGTTCATTTTGTGCCGGACAGATTTGGAAGTGCAGGCACGACTTATAATCCAGATAATATCGCTGCCAGCGTGGTTTTTCTGGTTGACCACCCAATATTACTTCGATCAGCCCAGGAAACACTTTCCCTCCCTGAAAGTCGCGGCCGCATGCCATCTCACTGCACAAGCACTGAAACTTTTTCTTATCGCGAAAGCGGCAATGCGCAAACTGGACGTGGATTCACAATTTGAAAACGGGAACCTTATTAGCAATTTGAATTTCCCAGTGGATGAGAACCTTATTAACAGTGCGACCCCCCTTCACAACGTCAACCACCTGACCGGGCATGCGGGCAACTTTGTGGAAAAACATGAAATCATTTCCAGAACAGTGAAAAGCGCTGCTTCCAGAATAGCGGACCTGCTAGTACCACCTCAGGCTCCTCTCCTTAATGAAGACCCTCTCCTTAATGAAGACTCTCTATTACCAGCAGACCCTAACCCTAAGGCTACTCAGGCTCCTCTATTACCAGCAGACCCTAAACCTAACCCTAAGGCTACTCAGGCTCCTCTATTACCAGGAGACCCTAAGGCTACTCAGGCTCCTCTATTACCAGGAGACGCAGAAAAGGAAGTGCGAAACACTTCTGTGAGTGCAGAGATAGGTAGCGCGGAACTAGTGAGTTCACATCATGACGAATATCCAGACAACGTGTCAAATTTTGGGAAGCAATCCAGTGACAACGTGTCTTTTGGGAAGCAACCCAGTGAATCCATACAAACTCGGGACGAATTCCGGATGAGAAGGAAGTCCACCCAATCGGATACGAGTGGTAATAGCTCAGGCAACGTATTTCTCCCAGACCATATTGTGTATAACAACGTGTATAACAACGTGTACAACAACGTGACGCGTGTAATTCAGACGACTGGAAATTACAATAGTAGTACTTTTGGAAATTGCAACAGTGCTAGCCTCGTGAAAGATGGTAGTTTAAGTCTCGTGAAAGATGGTAGTCTAAGTCTCGTGAAAGATGGTAGTCTTCGTCTCGTGAAAGACGAAGACAGAAAGTATACTAGTAGTCTGGGAAAACGCAACAGAAGTATTGCCGATTTCCGCAGACGAAACCGAGAAGCCGAGAGTAGTAGTTGGGCGCGACAAGAGAGTGCCTTTATATCCGAGAATCCGGAGACAGTACGAGCAAACTTAGCCAGATCGCTAGACAATCTGCTGCAAGGTGAGTTTGGCGCGAATCAAGTTGTAAGCGTCCTGCATGGAGCCGACAGATCGGGTAAGCTGAGCAAGAAGGAACTTTCTGCTATGCCCGAAGGAACTCATAAAGGAAGCTATGCCCGACAGGGAGGGAAAACGTTCGGACTGGCTGGATGAATGCCATTGCTAATTCATGATTATTGATGACTGCCATACTCATGTATTATAGTGCCATCAAATTCAGTATAGTGACATCAAATTCAGTTCCATGAAACTCATGAAACGTTACTTAAATTGTGAAAAGTTACGCACATAATAATATTGAAATTGTGAACATATGATAGCGATCCAAGATGTATTCTGCAAACATAATAGCGATCCAGGGCATTCTGAATATTTTTTGGAATATCCATGTAAAGCGTGTTCATTGGATGACAAGAATGGACGGCATAGAATTTTGCACGATTCGAGTCTCCTGAGAGCTGTCAGCTCGTAAGATAGTCTGCGAGCTGTCCATTTCTAGGAGATTCTTGGAAAACCGACGAGCGATACTAGAAAAAGGATACTGAGAATTGGGCATGGGGTGCTGATTCTATCGGGCCAGGGGTGCTGATTCTATCGGGCCAGGGGTGCTGACTCTATCGGGCCAGGGGTGCTGATTCTATCGGGCCAGGGGTGCTGATTCTATCGGGCGAGGGGTGCTGACTCTATCGGGCCAGGGGTGCTAAGAATGCGATAGCGCGATTGCTCAGAAAAGGAGTCAGGAGTGGAATGTCATCATGAGGTTGGTGGAGTGTCATTGCGGTTTCACTGTGGAATGCAGGTTTTCGCGCTTCCGTTGGAGCGGTGAACCAGCGAGCAAAAACATTTATTGTGAACCCATTTATTGTGAACAGGAAATCAACGGCAAAAACATTAAAGCTGACATAGTATTAAAGCTGACATAAGTACTTATTCACACAAAGCAGGCATCCAACAAATGACGGCTAGTTTTCCGACCGTTTTGCGGCGGTCGTTTTCGACGCAGAAAGAGACCATCCAGAGGGGCGTTTCGAATTTTTCGTTCGAGCTAACCCCCGCTTTTGCGCAAAAGCTGTTCGTTCCCGAGGCAGAGCGCACCGAAAAGCAGGAGCAGCTTCTAGACTCGCTTCGAAGTCTAGGCAAGACATCCGGGGCGAAAACAAAGGTTTACGTGACTAAGCTGCCTGGACACCCGCAGGAAGACACGATAAACGCGGTCCGCGCAGTACACCAGTTCGCTGATCATCTCGAGGCGGTTCCGCATCTGCCGACAAGGGGAATCCGGGATAATGCGGACCTTGCGCACTTCATCGAGCGCATGACCACGAAAGCGGGCGACTTCCGGCCAGTCGAGCATGTGCTCGTGGTCGGAGGCTCCGTGGACACGCCGGTAGGGCAGTTCTCGGAATCCTTGCAGCTGCTCGAGACGGGCGTGCTGCAGGAAAACGGGATCAAGACGATCGGCATGGCGGCGCACCCGCAAGGCGCAGACAACATTGAGCAGAGCGTGTTGGAAAAAGCGTTTGAGGACAAGCTGCGATGGGCACAGGCGCAGAAATCGGATGTACGAAAACTGGACTTCGATTGGAGCACGCAGCTGGCCTACAGTCCGCAGGCCATCATTCAGTGGGAGAAGGATCTGCGGCACGGGAAATACGGGAAGACGAACGCCAGCCTCTGCAATGACCTCCCGATTCGGCTAGGGATTCCCGGCCCGGCGAGCATGGCGCAGCTAGCTAAGTACGCGCAAATGTCAGGAATCGGAAACAGCATCAACTACTTCAAAAACAACCCGCTAGCGGCATGGAATCTAATGACCAAGAGGAGCGTGCTAGACGATCTCGTGGTCGAAATCAGCGAATATATGCAGAAGGAAGGTACTTGATTGGAATCTATCTGTCTATCTATCTATCTATCTATCTATCTATCTCTCTATCTATCTATCTATCTATCTTGATGAAATAGCATCCTTTGGCGTGTGCGTTTATGTGTCCTTTTGCGTGCCTCTAGGTATCCTGTTGTGTGCGTCTATGTGTCCTTTTGTGTGCGGCAGCCTATGTGTCCTTTAGACTATAAAACCTATCGGAGACTGCTGTAGAATTCCTTAATCATATCAGTGTAGAACTCTATTCCATCCGTAAAATTTAAATCTCCAGAGAAGCAGCTTATATGCGGTTTCCATTTCTTTACATTTGGGGCCATCACGAAAACTTTGGAGTGGGCCTGCAAGGTCAAAGCAGGGGAATTCGATGTTACGTCAGATGGAAGGATAACGCTGCATGAGTAAGACTCCAGGCCGTTCACTGCACGTAAGTAACACTGCAGGCCGTTCCTGCTCGCCGGTCAGATGGCATTGAATCATTTTTTCAAAGAGCGTCTTCGGGATTTTGCGGTCCAGACGCCGCCCTGAGTACTACGCATAAAATTTCTCAGAAACAATAGTATGTTCATAAAATTTCAATGACTAACTTCGATAACAATGACTACAATGCTGAGTTGCTACTGACTTCGATTACTGCCTTCTAACGAACCCCTCTCAGGGCCAGGCGACGGTCAATTATGGGAATCTCACTGCATGCGGACTGCACGGAAACAATTTGATTCCTATGTTGCCTGAGGCTTTTAGAGCAAGGCTTTTAGAGCATCCATGTCATTGGTAGCTCCTCAAAATTCTCCTCATCCATGACATTGTCATATACACAATTGTCTAGTGTGTTCGCGGGAAATTCTCCATCTCTTCATTATAAAATAATATCATGCTTCCTCCTCCACTTACCGACGCTGCACATTCTCGCGCGAAATGTTTAACATTTTTGTTCGTGGTCGCACTGACCTCCATTAAATAAGTGGAGAGAAATTCTCACATTTGACTCGAAAATGAGAATACCTGCGGGCGCGGGGATGTGTATAAACCTAGACAAATGAAAATTGAATCGCAGCGAGTCTGCTTGGAGAAATGGTTTAAAGTAAAAGCGTTTGAGACAGTCTAAAGTAAAAGTCCGCTTGAAGTTCTTAACAGAACTCCGCTTAGAGAGTCAGTCCTAAAGCGTTTGAATATATTTGTCTAAATACAATCAGTGAGTCTAAAACTATTTATTGAATATACAGTGAGTGAGTCTAAAACTATTTATTGAGCAGTCAGTGTGTCTAAAACTATTCATTATTTAATATCTTTGCCACGATAATATCCGACCCTCTGTCACCATAAAAGGGTTGAAAGAGAGAATATATTTTGCTAAAAAGTCTGAGTGAAAAACACCTATCTGAGTGCAGAAGTTTTAAAACTGTTCCTTTCTAAAAGTTTTCCAAATACAAAGAATCCCTGCCAAAAATAACCATCCATACCAAAACTAACCTTCTAGACCGTTTTAAGAGAGAGAAAGTTCGAAGTCAAATATAAAGGTAACAGTTTCCTAAGTCAGCTAAAATGTTGTCCAAGTTGGCTCGTTCCGCGGTGCCCCCGGCAGCCCGTCTGTCGTCCACCTACCAGACGGTCCGCTGCATTGGCAGTGGCAAGCACGCCAACCCTTTCGACGGCCCTCATGGGCAGTACCCCAACCACTCCAACAAGGTCAACCCTCCCGCCAACATCTCCTCGAGTCCTGTAAAGAACTCGGATCTGGATGCTATGTTCAACAACAAGAACCTGAAAAAAAGATACGTGCCCATTCAGCTCAGACAAACCGGAGATGGAAAAGGAGAAAGTGGCGAAGGTATTGGCGTTATCGCCTTAGAATTTATGGAATTTTTGGCGTCATCGCCCTAGAATTTGTCGATGATTTTTCTCTCATTATCGCTCTATAATTATTCTTTGATTTTTGTGATCAGCACAATATATCACGATCCTTCTGGCGTAACTTTCAGATTACTCATCAGACATTTAAGATTAATCACCATTGGGAGATCAATATCCTAGTCGCATTCTGCTTTCTTACTCCTGCAATGTTTTAAAACACCCGTTTTGCATGGTTCGTTTAAAATTACCCCTCTGCGAACTCGTGCTATGCGTGTCTACTATTGAGACCCGGTCGCACTATTCCTGCTTTACGGTTGACAGTGCGCTATTCAGCTTTAGATCAAGCTTGGGTTGTAGATAACGCTTATAAATACACAACAAACAGTTAAAAGGCTTACAGCCTAAGGCTTACAGCCTTGAGCTGAGATTGTCAGCAACTAGCTATTATATTTCTAAATGACCCTTTGTCCAATGAATCGATCACAGGTGGTCTCGAGGGTCCTGGTTCGCGCATGTTGATCGATTGCCGCACTCGCAAAGGTCCGTACTGGCATCTGTCTCAGGAAGCTGGTTCGTGGTGTTACACGATCTATAACAAGACCTACCATCCCCGTGCCTATATCCCGAAAGAGGAAGGTGGCGTGTCTGCCGAGTACAGATATCTCACTGAACATGTGACGATGTGGAATGTCGCTGTCGAAAGACAAGTCATGGTATAATCGACTTTCTCTCAGGAAAAGCTTATCTTACTGTCTTACTGTCTTATAGTCTGCTAGAAGTCTCCTAGAAGAAGTGTCACCGGTCTCCTAGAAGAAGTGTTAAAGTGTCAAAATACGATCTGTGATGGGAAGTGTCAAAGTGTTTGCAATAGGAAGTGTTGTGGCATGCCCCTTGTAAAGAAGCCTCAGAGTATGTCTACTAAGGGTGGTCCTAGTATTGCTAATTTAGACTAGTGCGTCTGATAAGACGTTAGGGGTAGGTTTCTAGATATCATTTAAGAAGCAACAAGGAGTATCTGCAACATGTTTCTTACTAAGACGTATCTAAAACGTGTTCCGAATTCACGAAACATGTTTCGAATTCACGATTTTGGTTACTGGTGAAACGTCTAAAACTGACAATTTTGGTATCTTAGACAACATAAATCACAGAAATGCGAAATCGTAACGATACCCACCTAAAATCTAAATTTGCCTAGGTGAAAGGCCCGGATGCATCCAAGTTCGTGGATTACGTTGTGACTCGTAAAGCATCCAACATTTGCCCGCTTGGCAAGTGCAAATACGTGATTTTGACCGGTCCTACCGGAGGAATCCTCAACGACCCGATCCTCCTGCGTGTTGCCGAGGACGAGTGGTGGTTTTCGCTCGCAGATTCCGACATCAACATGTATTTGCAAGGCGTAAATGCCGATGGCAAATTCAACTGCGAGATCGCCGAGATCGACGTCGCGCCAGTGCAGATTCAGGGCCCAAAAGCCTCTGCTCTCATGGACGACGTCGTCCCAGAGGGTGCGTGCGGCGTCGAGCCTGGCAAAAAAATGAGCGAGATGAAGTACTATGACTGCTTGCCCGTCAAAGTCAATGGCTGCGACGCTATGGTGACCGCTTCCGGCTTCTCCACGGAGCTGGGCTACGAAATCTATCTGCGTGACGCCACCGTGAACGCCGAGAAAATGTGGTCCCACGTCTTGGAATGCGGGAAAAAGCATCACCTCAAGGTCATCGCCCCGGGACATCATCGCCGCATCGAGGCCGGCCTCATGTCCTACAACCAGGATATCGACATCGAGGTCAACCCCTACGAGTGTGGTATGGGATGGCAGGTGGACCTCAAGCGCACCGACGACTTCATCGGTAGGATTTTTTATTCATCGGATTTTCAACATTTAGAACAGGATACATCTTTAACCTGTTCATTTGAGCTTTTTAACCCGTTCATTTGAGTGTCTGTAGGGGGGTTATATGCACAACCATATTAAACAACTTTGGGATTGTACGTTTACACATTCTATTTTATTGACGGGCAATCTATTTTATGCCCCGCAATCAATCTCCTACCTCTACACAGGTAAGAAGGCCTTGGCCCAAATCAAGGCTGACGGTCCGACTCACAAGCTCGCCGGTATCCGCATGGGCGGCAAGCCCATCGAGTGGTACAACGCCGACTTCTACCACGTCTTTGACCAGAACAAAAAGGAGCTGATCGGGTACGTCACCTCTGCTTGGTACAGTCCGGCTCAGGAATGCAACATTGCCATGTGCATGCTCCCCGTGGGCTACACCGAGATCGGCACCAAGCTCGGTGTCGCTCTTCCCAACCGTTACAAAGAGCAGGATGTCGATGACGCTGAGGTGTGCAAGACGCCTTTCAAGCAACCCCACAAAGGAAATGAAGGCAGAGGGCTCAACCTTACAGGAAGCAAGTTGTAATCTGCGTCAGATTTCTCTTGATAAAAAAATCTGGGGGAGGGGCTGCTCTCTTGCTGGATAAGTCTGTGGGAGGGGCGACTCTCTTGCTATATAAATCGGTAATTACGAGAAACTAAATAATGGTAGTCTCGACCAATTGCAAATATCCGAATTGAAATTGTAACTATTTTGACTTTTTTTTTGGTGGATGAGTTGCATTTTTTTTGGAGGGTATCATGATGGGACAGATTCGTTCAGTTTTCCAACGGCGGTACATTCTTATTCCTATGAGGATGTGGCACATCAGTGTAAATACGAACGCTTCTTGACCAGTAATCAGGTTTAGCCAATAAATGAGGAAGTCAGCGTTTCTAATTAATAGAGTTTTTAAAACTGTTTCAACTAATGTCACATTGTGTGCTAGCGTATAGGATATTGCTTCTGTGTGCGAGCTTGTGGTAAAACAGTGTCACCTCATGTGTGTAGTATTCTGCAACCTACATCGCAGTGCGTAGTTGTTTTTCGTCATCATCATCATCATCATTCAGGACGCACTGCGAGAAAACTCTAGTTGCGTGGGTCTACAACACAGACACTCTCGTATTCACGGCGCACTCGGGCATTACACCCTTGCTTGCTTTATTTATGCACGAAAAAAATATTAAAAAACGGTACTGATAATTATGCTGCAAAGCTTAAATTGCCCACCAATAGTTTCATTGCTATTCCGAATGGTATTGAGGTCACTATATGCACGGATCAAGACGGCACTGATCAGTTGATGTAATCGGGTTGATTTGCTATCTCCTTGCGTTGCTTGATATAGTAAACCACAACCTAGCAAGTTTATATCTCCTATTAAAAACCTAGAGTAGTTTATCTCATATGATAGGAGCACAATAATAGGTCACACTATAGAGTGCCTCGATAGTATGGACAAACATTTCACTAGACTTGTGACACCGGTCATCCACTCCACAAGACAATAATAGAATCATAGACCAAAAAAACAACCAATATCCACATGGAAGCGTCTCTAAATCTCTGCTATGAATAACTGCCCGAAACTGTCTCTAAGAAATAACTGCCCGGAAGGGTTCTATTACTAATAATTTTAGATAGATAGTAGTTTAACGCGTCTCTAGTCCAGCACGATGAAAGCAACGCCTGTGCCCGTCTTTACTGCGATTTCATGCTGTGTGTAAAATAGAGATAAACGCTTGTATAGCCATGTTGTATATGTGTGCGCATGAGATATGTTAGTCTTCGTTTCTTAGCGCGTGTGCATTCGTTTCTCCTTTATTCTATCCCTAAACCACTCCATATATTTAGCCGAGGGGGTTGCGCTGATGTCGTATATATCATATGGGATATCAATCATATATGAGTGGCGATGGGAAAGAAGTATATGTTGAACAGGTCCGCGCGATATCTCACTTGCAAGATATATAATGACACATGGGGGATTCGTTCTCTCAATGCGTTTTATCGATACCACGAGATCGCAATACTATTTTTACTATTTTTTAGGAATTTATTTGTTTTAGAATTTGGATTTTTGGTCAATGTCCCGAAAACTTGGTCAAGCTTGCTCAGAAACTCTGTCATTGTCCCGAAAACTTGGTCAACTCTTCAGGAATTGACACGCCCCTTCGCAAACGAGCTCCAGAGTTCAGATTCTCTAACAAAATTTAACAATTATCACTTTGTCCCGATAGTGCGCAACAGTGTTCGTTTCGGCACGTGTGCTTCTGCGACAAGCACCGTGCGTCAGTGTAAGATCTGAGGGCGTTTTAATGCCTTACGTGATTCGGGTGTGAGTTCTCCTCCTCTCAACGACAATACTCCGAGGACGTAGGGCTGTTTGTCGCCACATTTTACGAACGTGATGTTCCGAAATTTTGCGAGAACGCTATTTCTGTAATAGAGTCTTGAGCTTGTCATAGGATGTAATGTAATGGTGTCAGTTGTTGTAATATGGATGTAATGTAATGGTGCCAGTTGTGTGTTCCTGAGACTTGACACTTGTGAGACTTGACTCTTGTTGCGATGTAAAATAATATGACATGAGACACTAGGCGTACGGCACTATGGCGGAAACCCCCGTCTACTACCGTTCGCGCGGGTTGGTGCATCCCTTGGAAGATCTGGGAAAGCAGACATTAGCTGAGTTAATCCGTAGGCATGCGGATGACAGTCTTTTTTCCAACGACCTCCCCGCTCCTCCTCAAAACGAGCCAACAACATGCGAAAGAGGCCGACCCTCGCATTCGCGGAAGACTCAAAGGACAACCCTAAATGCGGATAGACCCTCAATGCGGACGAAAGACACCCTCAATGTGAAATATGAACCTCGAGACGGTCGCCGCGACACCATGAACCCAGCCATGGCAAGTCGATTGCCCAGAGTCAGTGCGCATTTTGGCGTCGATGATTTGTACGATGACGACCCTCGGCCATTGTATCGTCAGTCTGGTGCGATTCCGATCAGACATGTGACGAGCAATCGTGCGCGAGACAGTCGTGCTGCAGTAGACACACACAGCGGCAGCCAAATCTTTCGCAACGCACGCAATTCCAGACGCCCAACTCGCAACAGTCTGAGTTCTCGTTGTTCAAACTTTTCGGCCACTAACAATATGTATCATGCAGTGGACGACCAAGAACAATATGCATCATGTCTAGGCATTGACGGTTACGACGTCGAAATGTATTCAGACCCAGATGTCAGAGAATCTCACCAGCGAGCAACAGAGCGCGATGATGGGGCAACAGAAAATGAGCAGGGCGCTAGAGATTTCGTAAATGAAGATCGTAATTCGGTGCCGCGATACAGTTCGAACCTTCCAAAATACAGCCGTGAAACCTTCCAGGATAACAATCTTGCAAGTAGCAATCTTGCAAGTAGCAATCTTGCAAGTAGCAATCTTGCAAGTAGCAATCTTGCAAGTAGCAATCTTTTCCGTGGTAGCAATCTTGCGAGTAACCGGACACTGGGGAGCAACAGGACACTGCCGAGAAGTTGCCTCTCTCCCCGACAGGACGGGCGGGAAGCACGTCAGGAAAGCGAGAGACTGTCAAGAATGGGAGAGAGAATGTCAAGAGTGGAAGCGCGAGATGGCGATAAAAAGGAAGACTTGAATACTTACCGAGAGAATGGTTCGCAATACGGTACAAATCTAGCAGCACAGTACAGGCCTAGCAGCATCCAATACGGTTCGCAGCTGTACAGACCTATCCCGGGGCGTAAAGTGAGAGATGAAAACGGGAAAGCATGGCCAGCAGACGCGATTAACAGTTTGCAGCAGGAGCGATTAACTGACACAAATACGGACACGAGTTTACTGACACAAATGGTTGGGAACCACTGGGCGCAGGGATTATACGGTGATCTCGTGGACTGGGCAAAACCGTATTACATTGTGGACGGGAAGGACTCCCCCTCCCCGGAGCGGGAGGAGTGGGGAGAGGCGGGATTTGAAGATGCGAGGTCCTCATCCCCAGAAGATGATTCGGAAGGATCGTCCGGCTCATCCGAAGGAGAGGATAATCACTCCGAAGGATCTTCTACATCCTCCGAGGAAGAAAGACCGTCCCGTGAGGAACGAAAACGGGAGGAGAGAAGGAGAAAACGGGAGGAGAGGAAACGAGACTCGGAACGAAAACGCGACTCGGAACGAAGACGCGACTCGGAACGAAGACGCGACTCGGAACGAAGACGCGACCCGGAACGAAGACGAAAGAAGAAGGAAAAAGATTCGGAGCGAAAGAAGAAGAAAAAAAAGGAGAAGCATCGAAACTCGTATGGTCGCCAATCATCTCAATATGGAGTCGGAACTCTTCAGAATGCGCAGCAGTTCTTAGAACAACAGTTCTCAGAGAGTGGCGGAGCAGGGGCTCGCGCCTCATCGAAAGTCTTTTTTTCACCGTCCGATTTGGACCTAGCGAAACAGACCGCGGCCAATACGAATATCAATGCGAGTTTGGCGAGCGTACCGCCCTGGAACGGAGCGGCAGGAGGTCCTAACTTAATTGGCAACGGTGGGAACAACGGTGCATCCATGTGTACATCCATGGCGACCAACATTGGCACGAGTAGTACCATTCATGGCGACCAGCAGCAGTCAGGGCTTTTTAATAACGCCTACAGTCTTCAGGGAGGGTCCGTTTTAGTAGGTGGGCCAGGAGGAGGACCTGTGCTCCCCCCAGGGTCTTCTGGCTCTTCCTCTGCAGCAACGGCAGTATCCGGAACAACAGCAGTACCCTCCGGGGGTATTCTCCCCTCCTCCTCCTCGGGAACGAACAAACGAGTTCGTATAGAGTCCCGTAAACGGGTCCGCAAGAAAGTTGTTCAGCCCGAGGACTTCGAGTCTTCGTCCTCGGATTCTCAACCCGATATTCTAGCCGGCATGAAAGACCTTCTCTTCGGTGAAGCTAGCGACGCTGACGACGAGGACGACCAAGTCCATTTCGTTGGTAGTAGAAATGGATCTACAAGTAGAAACGGATCTACAAGTAGAAACACGAGTAGAAGTGCTACGAGCAGTAGAAAGCGGTCGACAAACAAGAAGAGAAGTACGAGGAAAACGTCGAACCCAGATGAGGATTTCCTGGAAGAGGGTTTTTCCTCCAGTGAGGGGCAAGAGGAAATTTCTGGAGGTAGTAGAAGGGAGCGGAGGGGGAGATCCGATGACAGGAGATCCGATGATAGAAGGAGGAGATCCCCAGCTATTACCTTCTCTGATAGGAGAGATTCGTCTGATAGGAGGGATTCGTCAGAAAGGAGAAATTCGTCGGATAGGAGAGATTCGTCTGATAGGAGAGATTCGTCGGATAGGAGGGATTCGTCGGATAGGAGGGATTCGTCGGATAGGAGGGACTCCTCTGGTAGGAGGGATTCTTCTACCTCTCTAGGAGGAGGATTAGGGGAGGGAGGATTCGGGGATGGAGAGTCGTCTGCGGATAGAAGAAGGCCAGATGAACGTCGGGGGAGGTCAGATGAACGTGGCCGAACTCGAGAGAGAAGTGAGGAGCGTCGAGGGAGTGAGGAGCGTCGAGGGAGGAGTGAGGATCGTCGAGGGAGGAGTGAGGAACGTCGGAGACGCCGCCGAGGAAACTGAACAGACTCAACGGGGATTGATTCAACGGGGATTGATTCAGTGGAGTAATGTGTAAGAACAGGTTCAGTGGGGTAAGTACAAGGAACAGGTTCAGTGGGGGTGTTCAGGGGGGGGTAACTACAAGGAATCGCGAATGAACAGTGAGATTCAGTGGGGGTTCCACTCAGGTGTTTTTAAACATGTAGAATACTTCTCAATATATCTTGTAAAGAATGTATATAAGTCAATGTCATTGTCAAGTCAATATTGTAAAGAATGAGAGCGTCGTTGCAAAAAAGTAGTTGGAATTGAGTCTTCGGAGAGAGTGGTGAGAGTTTTTTGAAATATGGTCCAAGTTGCTGCTTAGAAATGAGGAAAAATAATTAGAAATCTAGTCATTTTGCGCGGATGAGTAAATTTCTTTGCGTGGATGAGTAAATTTCTTTGCGTGGTTGAACGAATTTCTTTGCGTGGTTGAACGAATTTCTTTGCGTGGTTGAACGAATTTCTTTGAGTGGTTGAACGAATTTCTTTGCGTGGTTGAACGAATTTCTTTGCGTGGTTGAACGAATTTCTTTGCGTGGTTGAACGAATTTCTTTGCGTGGTTGAACGAATTTCATTGCGTGGGCGAATTTCTTTGCGTGGATGAGTAAATTTCTTTGCGTGGTTGAACGAATTTCTTTGCGTTGTTGAACGAATTTCCTTGCGTGGGTGAATTTCTTTGCGTGGATGAGTAAATTTCTTTGCGTGAGTGAATTTCTTTGCGTGGTTGAACGAATTTCTTTGCACAGTTAAATTACCAATTACCTTTGAATCTTTCCCTCAGCAGGTGTGTCCACCGTTTCGTTTCGATTTGTAGTGTAGCGTTTACAAGTCTTCTTTGTACATACTCACAAGTTTTCGTCTTGCATCTTTACAGATACGGTGACAAAATTATAACAATATATGGAGAGAAAATTATAAATAATTATAGAAAGGGACACTGTTCAGATACAAAGAACCTGAATGCTTGTGCGTGGGTGAATCATCTCATTACTAGGTGACCTGAATGCTTATGCTAACTTTAGGCGAAAATGCTTTTTAGAATTAGAATCATCTCATTACTACTGGTCCAACAGAAATTGAATTAGTGATGCCGTTAATATCCAGCGCGTTGAGGTCATAATGATAGTAGGAATATCCAACGCGTGTGTACTAGTAGTCTATTTCCAACGCGTGGTTAGTAACCAGGACTAATAGTGCGAATAATCGTATACCCAGCGTGTCTTAAAGTTACACCTACCGTGTTGACCAGATTGGTTCTCAGTCTGAGGATCTCAGAGTGCGATTGTTATCAGTTGTAACGGGGTCTGTATCATCAATAGTGATTGTTAGGGTATACTTCAATAGTGATTGTTAGGTTTTCCCCGTATAGGTGTTTTAGAGTGATTGTCTTTCCCGGTATTAATAGTGGTGGGTCCTATATTAGACAGCGATTAATAGTGGTGGGTCCTATATTGAGATAGCGATTTTTTCAGGTTCAATGGAATGAGATAGCGATTTTTTCCTACATTGAGATAACTCTATATAATGGAATGAGCAATTACCAATGACCAATTTTTCAGGTTCAGTTACGAACCCTTTAGGGTGGTTTACGTCTGACGTCGGTAGACGGTTTAGGTTTCAACTGACGTCTCTTAGGTGGTGTAGGTTTCAACTGACGTCTGTAGGCGCGTCGGTAGACGTTCAACCGACGTCCGTCAGTAGTCCTGTTTTTCTCAAGCCGTATAGGTGGATTTTTGGTGGTGATCCGTATAGGTGATCTTTTTTCTCTGCGTTCAGGCCTGGTGATCTCGATAGTATTGAATACTATAGGTTGAATACTATAGGTCGAATACTATAGGTGATTTTTTGGTATAGATAAGTAGGTCTCTGCGTTCAATCGTGATCTCTCGGTATATAAGTAGGTCTCGATAGTAAACCCCCATACGAGAGTACCCCCATACGTCGACGAGAGGATGAACAACAATTTCCGTACCCTTAAAAATAGCGGCAAGGCTGCCTTGAAAAATGGCGGAAAAGCAGAGCCGAATCGAGATACACAGCAACGGATTCACGCGAAATTGAGCCGGATGGGAGATCAAATCATGATCGACGGTTTTGGCGATCAGGAATTCCAAAGTTTCGGGGCCTGGTTTGGCGATCAGGGGTCTGGCTTTGGCGATCAGGGGTCTGGCTTCGACCAGGAATTTCACGACGTCCCTGATGCGGGTCAAGACCTCCTGATCCGTTTAAACCAGGCTGATGACTCGCCGGATCCGCTTTCCGATGAAGTTCACGCGCGTCAACAACCTCAAGTGTGTCAACAACCTCAAGTGTGTCAACAACCTCAAGTGTGTCAACAACCTCAAGTGTGTCAACAACTGTGTCAACAACTATGTCAATCTTCTCAACCTCCAGCAACTGTGTCAACCTCCAGTGTGTCAACCTCCAGTGTGTTACCCTCCAGTGTGTCAACCTCCAGTGTGTTACCCTCCAGTGTGTCAGCCTCCTACAACGCCCTCCCCGTTCTTCTGGAGAGTTCTCCAACCCGTTCCCCTACAACGAGATTCAAAGTTAAGTTGCAACAAGACGCAAGGTTAGATCCAAGGTTAAGTTGCAACGCTGGGATTGCACCATCGTCGCACGGGATTGCACCATCGTCACAGGGGATTGCCATACCATCGTCGCACGGGATTGACGT
>Ga0099798_10243_pt1 | contig 18724 bp, 10 predicted proteins | sample Uncmet_Sort29A_1_FD_89870 | JGI IMG/M metagenome (GOLD analysis project Ga0099798, IMG submission 89870) | Marine eukaryotic communities from CALCOFI LINE 67, Pacific Ocean - CN13ID_Sort29A_1 | ecosystem: Environmental > Aquatic > Marine > Oceanic | place: Pacific Ocean: Monterey Bay | collected...
TAGAAGAGGATGGATGGGTATTAGCAGGGGTCGAGAAAAAGAGTGGACATCCTTTGAGGACGGCATATGCGCAATTTCTCCGCTCAACGAATTTCTCCGCTCGCTCGGGAATTGCGACCGGAATCCGCTCAAACTTTCGACCGGAGAAATTCTCCGATCGAAACTTGAGCGGATTATTCCGGTCGAGTAGGTTCTCCGGCCGGAGAGAGCGGATCCGGCCGGATCCGGTCTCTTTTTTTTTGCGTACTTAGACCGGGTCTAATTGAAACTCGTCGTAAATAATCCGTACATGTCCAAAAAAAAAAATTTCATTTTTTTGCTTTTCAATTCTCGCGCGAAAGAACCTCAATGAGAAAACAGACCAAACGCGGTGTCGCTGAGCTCGATCGCAGAAAGAAGTCGCCGCATCCTCTCAAACGAAGCAGGCAAGTTACAAGTTCTTATGTGCGCTTGTGTGTGCCTTCTCTGCCTAAATTCTGGCAATGGACCCCCCCTCATTTACACAGTCGCAACCGCAAGCCCATTAACAGATTCAGAGCTGCCGCAAGCAACGCAAATGCGATTCGTGCGCTGATGATCAGCCTAAGTTCAGTTGGGAAAAGCTCGTCAAATAGAGGAGAAAAACAAAAAGGCGAGTCAGCGAACAAGCGAAAGTCACAGTCCCGGCCTGTATCAGAGCCCCAAGTGGCGTCACCGCTACTTTCGAGCTCATTCAAGCGATCCACACGATCACGTACGAAGGCTGAGGCAAAGAAAGTGAAGTCACGAGCGACACCTGTGCGGCGAAGCAGCCGATTGCGATCCTCGCAGGATCTGGATCAAACACCAACTCCACCACTCAATGATGTGATTAAGCAGACCGAAATTTCTCCCAAATTTTCACGGGCGCGGCGTCAGCCAAAAGCGGAAAAGTTAAGCGCAACACAAACGGAGTTGAGCTCCAAACAAAAATCAAGGTCGTGTAATCGCTGGAACCACAAGCCCGACTGCCAATGCCACGAGATTTATCGAGCGGTGTCTGCACAAGAACAGATTTTTGGTTTCTACCGGAATAAACCTTCGGAGCCGATGCCGCTTGCTGCAGCGCGATGGGTTAAGACGCCAGGGTCAAAAGCAAAGTTGAGCAATGCCAAGCAGCAACCTGTCCTGGCGAAAAAGTGGTCCTCCCAAAAAGAAGGGCAGCCAAATGATCGTTCTAAGGCTCCGAGTGCGCACGAGAACAATCCACAGACATCAAAGCTGAAGCCGAATATGATGTCGTCAAAGTTGAGCAAGACAAAAACGATCAAGCAGCGGACATCGCGGCGGGAACCGAAGCCAATTGTTGTTGTGGTGGGAGAAAAACAAAGAACAAAGCTTTGAATTATAAAAAGATGGGACTTGCTGATGATTTATTTAATCTTTCGGCATGGCAAGCTTGTGCCCCCGCCCCCGCCGAAACGAAGCAATTCCACCTCCCTTGTCCATCACGTGAAGTTTACCTGCGCTTTTAATGATGTTAAATGCCTGATCCACACTTTGTCTATGTACATTACGACCACAGGAGTGACAGTGACGTGGCCACATGACGTGTGCTCCTATAACCGTTACACATCTCTACGTATCCAACAATGAATTTACTAGTAAAAGCTAACCGGGTTTCCGGGAAAGATCCAAGTACCAAAATTGCCGGGAGCCTATATTAATAGCTGATGATGATGCTGTATTATAAGGTCCTATCACGATGCTTGTTGACGATGTTGAATAGCTCGGCAGTGGGAGAGAAATCAGGGACCAAACTCGTCGGTATCCGAGCTCATTGAACATCTATGATGAGAGCTGTGAAGTTTCCCCACCCAGGTTATGGATCCCAGCGGAGCAAAGACTCGCGCCGTGAATTAAGAACCATGTTGCTCGATTTCAAGATTTTCTTCGGCCCGGTCGGATGGTCGGTAGGAATAACAGGACCTTAAAATATTCCTTTTCATTTTAATTTTAAAAATTTAGGAATTCCTACATTTACAGATTTATTGAGCAATGTGCTTCAGAAACTTGTTGGTTTATTGCGGGCAGCAGCGGCAGCGGCAGCAAATAATGTTTTATGTTTGTGCCACATCTAAATTGACCAAAGAAAAATAAAATGTTTGCGAAGATTCGCGAAGCCGACTTTGAGCGGCTGGGGAACTTAACCTATCTAGACAGCGCTGGAACGTCTCTCTACCCACAGTCGCTCATCACCGTGGTCACTGCAGACCTGGTTGCTTCGACTTTGGGCAATCCTCACTCTGCTGGGGGCGCCTCGCAGGCCACTTTAGAGCGAGTTGAGGAAGCACGCGCGACGACGCTAAAATTGTTTAACGCCAGCCCTGACGATTATGCTGTCGTTTTTACCTCAGGCGCCACAGCTGCCATAAAGATGGTTGGCGAGTGTTTTCCGTGGAGCAGCGAGAGTAAGTTTGTCTATCTGCAAGGCAGTCATAACAGCTTAGTTGGAGTGCGGGAGTACGCACTTGAGCATGGAGCAGCATTTCACACTATATCACGCGCAGAGGTTAGAGCCCTCGGCTTAACTGATGGGTTAGTGCAGGAAAAGAGAATAAAAACAGCAGGCTACAGTTTACTTGGCATCACTGCAGAATGCAATTTTAGTGGAGAAAAAATTGATCTTGAATTTGTACGACGCATTCAGGAGAGCATGCATTTTGAAAGGAGCAGTGCGCGGCAACGGTTATTTGTGCTTCTTGATGCATCAAAGTTGGTGGCGACTAGCTCACTGGATCTCTCCAAATATCCAGCAGATTTTGTCGTTTTGTCCTACTACAAAATCTTTGGTTACCCCTCCGGTCTTGGGGCCCTTGTCCTCCGTCGCGAACTTGCTACCAGACTTCTTTGTCGTCATAAAGTCTACTTTGGTGGGGGTACAGTGAACATTGCTCATAGCAAATCAAACTTTCATGTGCCCAAGCCCGAGACTGCAGTCGAGGCACGTCTAGAAGATGGCACAGTCCCCTTTCTGGCAATTGCTGCTCTCCGGCATGGATTTTGCTTCCTTCAACAACTTGGCGGGATGTCTGCGGTACAGGCACATACTTTTGCGCTGGCATCTCGTTGTGCATCGGAGCTACGAGCATTACGTCATTGCGCACGCGAAAATAGGGTATGTGTTATTTATGGGTGGAAGCCTGGGGCAACCGCGACAACTCAGGGACCTGTTGTGACGTTCAGTGTGTTAGATAATGAGGGCACATATGTTGGTTTCTCGCTTGTCGAGCGAGTTCTTGCTCTTCACCACGTTCAAGTACGTGGGGGTTGCTTTTGCAACCCCGGTGCGTGTCAGGAGCACCTTGGTTTGGCCCAAGCTGACCTTGAGGCTGCCATCGCTGCCGGCCACGTGTGTGGTGACAATAAAGATTTAATCTTAGGCCGTCCTACTGGCGCTGTGAGATTGTCGTTTGGCTACTTCAATACGGAGCAAGACGTTTCAGACTTAGTTGACATTGTTAGGCGCCATTTTGTTTGCTCTGGAGTTTCTAATCGGGTTCCTCTTGATTCTTCACGAAGTAGGAGGCGAGATAATGAAGGGCCATCGAGTATTGGGAATCATTCGGACGCGCCAATGGCTAATTCAATGGTAGCGAGCAGCAGCAGCAACAGTTTGAACGAAGACAGCGGGGATGACAGTGCTTTTGTTGATGCGTGGGACGAGAGAGGCGATATCGTTAAAAGGGTCCCTCAGGAGGACACTCCTGGCGAGTCTCTGTCCTTCTCATCCACGGGGCAGGGGCGCGTGGCTGAAATCTGGCTGTATCCTATCAAATCTTGTGCCGGGATGCGAGTCTCTTCGTGGCCCTTATCACGCCACACACATAGTGGCGCTATCGGTGGGTTGCTTCTAGATCGCGCGTTTGTGCTTGTCGATCCGAACACGCGAACCCTTCTTGATCAGAAGCGCTGCCCAAGACTTTGCTTGATCCGTCCTTCCCTGTGCTGGCAAAAACAGAGCGTTGAGGTTGGTATCTTTGATTCCAAACATTGCCGCAGCGTTTCCGTTTTTATTCTTTTTGGGCGACCTGGCTCAGGTAAGTCGACTGTCGCTGCGACTGCCATCAATTCTCTTTCCAACTGTTTTGGCGTCGACCTTGACATCTGCGTATTCAGAAATACATGCACCAACTTTGAGCAAGGTATTCACAGGTCACCCACCCTGGAGCAGCGGCTCGTCTTTGCCCAAAAGGCATGTGATTTTCTCGCAGCACGCATACGAGAAGGTTGCAGTGCAGGTCACACAATCTGCATCGTTACCTTTTCTTTTGTTGACACAAGTACTCGAAATTCCTTCCGATCGCGCTTCCCGGCCGCGAGGTGGATCTTGATGGACACCCACGAGATTGTGGCCTCGCAGCGTTTGGCAGCCCGGAAAAAAAAATGTTCGAAAGCCTGGGTACTTACGCAAAATCTAGATCGTGGGAAGACACAGTCGCGAGGGCCAGAGTGGGGATTTGCACCGGTTTTGTTTGAGCACACTCGATTAGATGGTCTTGTCGCGGTTGATGTGAATGCTGCTGTTGTAGCAGCACTTGTGAAGCATCCTCCCCAGTCCCGCTTTGCCTTTCGGCTTAATGATACATTAGGCTCTGATTCTGCTCGCATCTGTCTCTGTCTTGAGATTTCTGGAGCAGATATGGGGACTAACCTTGTCTCTTCACAGCCTCTTCGTATACCACTGTTTTCGCAGTCTCGTGATACCAACGCCGATGAGGCCAAGACTAGCATTTTGCGCGTTGATCAATCTCTTTGCATGACACTGTGTGTCTGCGGCACTAAACGGCCAGCTCTCCTCGTGCCAGATACGGAATGTCGCATCACCAACTGGCTTGCATCTGTACTTCGCCGTCCAGCACTGCTTGCGTTCTCTCGTAACAGCGCCGTGGGTAATTTGACAAAGCATGCCGCACGGAATGCGGAGTGTGGAAGTTGTGGCTCAAACGTGGACGCTTCGAAAGGGCACTGCCGTAGAGGGCAATTGGCATCGCGACGCGTCTTCCCGACTCCGACTTTTGTTCCTGGCTTTGCCAACGAAGGCTCGATTTTGTTGATGCGACGCCAAAGTTTAGCTCTATTGCAAAATCGAATCATCGGCCAACAAATGAGTCCCACCGCTGTGTTTGACTACGGCTGTATTACTGCCGAGAAGACCGTGTTTTATCCACGGCTCCAGATGGCGCGCTTTCGAGCAAATGTTATTGTTGATGGGGGGAGGGGGGGGGGCGCACGCTGAGGATACCTGGAAGCACATCACTCTGAGGCATGGAGACGCGGTCAAGAGGAAAGGTGTGTCTGTTGCCCTTGAGGTCACGGGACCATGCAATCGATGCCGGGTTGTTAATATAAACCCCGAGACAGCTGAAGCTTCGCCTCAGACGTTAGCTGCCTTGGGAACCTACCGCCGTCACAAGGGACATACTCTGTTTGGGATGTACCTCCGTTCGGCACACGTCGGTGAGCGTCTTGCTGTAGGTGACAAGGAGTTTGCGCTACAAGGTCTTGCAACCTGGCTCAGCCCGATTTGCGCACTGGGACCTCTGCTCGAGGAGGGAATGGAGCTGCACGCTTCTTCTCTTTGTGATGAGCAGGACCACAAATAGCGCAACGCCTTATTCAACGCACGCCGACCCAGCACAAAAGCAGTGGTTGGGACGAGACAAATCTACTGAATGCCAGCTCGTGGCGCCAACGCTCGCCAACGGCCTGGTGTTTCAAACAGAGTTGCGGCTACGAGTATGATTGCTTGCTTCCGCGTCACATCTCCCCCCATTTTCTTACCTCGAGGGGTTTCTTTGGGGGCTGCCGCGTCTATTGGCCGCGTTCCACGAAGTAGTCATCAGTTTGTTTTTACTACAGATACTAGTATATAATATACATGTAGTTGTATTAATTGTACATGTAGATAATAGATGCCAATAAATTTATTTTAATACAGCTGTACTAGTACTTGCAGGTCTCGCCGAGCTCTACATGTACAGCTGTACAAATTTGAGGCAACTTTTTACAACACACCGCTACATGTATGTAGAGCTCTGCAAAAATGAGTTAACTTTTTTCCTAAATCCGAATAGATCCGTTGGAGGAGCATAGTAGATGATCCGTTGAATATGTCATGAGCTTATGTTCTTTGAATTTGTTAGAGTAGTTAGGATGATTTTTCGAGCAATTATTTTTTACCGGATGACGTCATTGATGACATACATGTCAATGTCCACCGCTTTGCGGCAAACAAGCCTGGTCCACCATAGGAAGTCCTCTGACAAGCGTTGTGACAATTAAGCTCCACTTCGTGAAGAGTTGGGGACCGGCGTCGGGACGAAACCCGGTGATGCTCGACGATAAGGCCGGGGCAGCTCAAGACTGCTCTTCCCTTGACGGCATTGGTGTCAGCAAGTATCTGGTTGTGCAGCACATTATAATGGGTTTTACCCGGGACCCTTTAAAAACAAGCTTGGCTAGAGATACCCAGTTGAGCCGTTCCCGGGCGAAACCCGGGTATATAAAGCACTCTAGGCCCTCAACAAACACATAAACTAGGACCACTACATGATCAGTAGGGATCCTAGTGAGGCTTTACAAGTGGGGTTGGTTCATGTATTTGAGGGTCTAGGACGCTATTATATAGACCCGCCCGGGACTACCCGGGAAATCCCGGGTCGGTCGCGCGGGTTTACTAGTAAGGTAGAAGAGAGGGAGGGGTCCAGGTATACAATTGTACACCAGCGGGACGTAACGGGCAAAAGGAAGCAAGCCAAGTCGGCCTTCAGTCGTAAGAAACTCTGGCGCCAAAAAAATTCGGCGTTGGGCGAGCTAAAAGGGATCCCAGATGCTACCTACCTCTGCGCAATAGCTAATTTGGCGTTTGAAAACAGCCCTACGGGTCGTTTTCGCTAAAAGAAACAATTTTAATTATTAATTATTAATTGTATTGTTTACATCCCATATTGTAGTACATAAAATATACATAAAGTATACCGGTATTACATACTATATTATAGTCCCCGGTACCGGTACTCGGTACCGGTACTAACTCCTAGCTAGCGGGTATGTAGTAGTTTCTAAAGTAAAAACCCGGGTAAACTTTACAGCTGCAGCTGTAGTGTTTTCCCGGGTGATACATGTATACAGCTGCAGCTGTAAACAGCCTCTGATCGCGATGGATTTGAATGATATGGACAGCCCTTTGCCATCACACTCTGTCTTAATTTACATGGACCATGGGGTCTCGCCGGTGCCGCAGCACCAGCAGCAGCCTGACAGGCGGCTTTCTCCGCCGGAGCAGCGATGGCAGGAGCGCTCCCACTTTGCCGAAACGTCTAAAATGTTGAGCAGGGCTTCAAATATCCACGAGCACCGATTGGACGCACCGATGGAATCGGGGGCTCCACCACAACGGGGCTCCCCAAACCCACCCTTGTCACAACTTGACAATGTGATCCTGCCGCAAAAGCCAAAGTCGTTTGAGGAGCTGTTGGAGGAGGCTTTGGCCAATGGAGAAGCTTCACCGTCAGCGCTAGTTCATTGCGAAGACGCCACGGAGAAGCAGCGGCGACCTATGGCAAAGCGCTCGTTTTTGAAAAAAAAGTCTAGAGATTGGGAGGGCAAGAGCAAACGCAGCCCGCAACAGAAGAAGCGACAACTGCGGGACAAAATTGTTGGGAAACAGCAAGATGCGGTAGAGCGAATTGCAGTGCGTGTTCCTTTGTTGGGAAAATCTCAGGGGGAAGATGCGGATCATAACGCTCAGAACAGTAAGGCCAATGGTTTGGGCACCGGGTTGGATATCAGCCACGGGTATGACCAACGGCGTTCAACCCCTGAGGACAAGAACGCGTGTGTGGAGATGAACGTGCTCAACACGTCGCTGGACGAGTTTGCTATGTTGGAGCGCGCTGTAGACGACGACCTTGACTCCTCTGCATTTGCTGCGCTCTCGACGTCAATGCTTCACGATGTGCGCCGCGCCTCGGCCAAGGGGGAGGCCGGCAGTGACCGCATGGCTGCGCAGATGCAGGCGATTCGTGAGGCTGACGATATGGAGGAAGAAGATGGTGTTGCTGATGTTGGAGGTTACACGCTAGTGGACCTGCAGCAGCGGGCATTGCACGACGTTATGGAGGGATCGTTGCGGACCAAGCGTTGGAAGGAGCAGGCAATAGGATGCGGCGTCGGTTTTGATGACGTCCGTGAGGCCTGGGGGGCGGTGGAGTCGCGAACAAACGACGCAGTGAGGGTTCCTCCAGATGCGGCGGCGGGACGGGACGAGCGGCCTACTAGTAGTGGCACCGGTGTAGGGGCTGCGTGCGGACAAAAGTTGCAGGGGCAGCAGGAGAAGGCCAGCTCGAGCACGACCCCGCTGGTCAGCCGTTACTTTAACTCGCAGGAAACTCGTGGTTTTCCGCGTGGTGGCGGCAAGAGCGGTTCCCACTGTCCACCCAAACGCGAGGCAGCGGGGCCGAGAGAAATAGAGGAAGGCGACGCTGGCGACGCTGGCACAGTGAAGGGTACGACAGGTGACGGTGCCTGCGGTAACGCTAAAGTAGAAATATCGGCCAAGCTGGTGGAGAAAATGGCCGCTCTAGAGAAGGAGGTGGCGCACTATCAGAACGAGCGGCGACGCGATGCCGAGCGAAGAGCGGAGCAGGAGCGAATGATGAGCCGCGAGCGGGAGCGAGTGGAGCGCTGGAAGGTGGCTCAGCGTGTAGAGATGGACGCATACTTGGCAGAAGAGAAAAAAAAGATCAAGCAGCGGCGGCGGATCGTCGAGCGCCAAGCTAAGGCCATGTATATCGGACCTGACCGAGCGGAGCGAGCAGAGGCAGAGAAGCTGCGCGGAGAGCTGGGAAAGCTCAAGGTGGAGTATAGGAAGAAGGAGAGGCGGTTGAGGGCTGAAACGACTCGGCTGAAACAGCGTGTCCGTGAACTTCAGGCTCGCGAGGCGGAGTTGACCAGAGAGGTTCGTCAAAATGTCAATTTTTGTTCCATTCCGTGTCATCTCCTAATTCGCTTTGTTTCTTCTTTTCACCTCCTTTCTGCATGCAAAGGTGCAGCGCCTCGAGGAGTTTCGGCTGCTGCACTATGAGGGCACAACTGGCCTCAGGCCATCTGACGCTAGTAGCGGCTCCGTTCTCCCGCCAATACCACCCTCCACGTCCTTACCCCCCACCATAACCACTTCGATGACTGTGACCTCCTCGTCTTCTGCGTCCAATGACGACGCTACAGCCATGTGGAAGCCTGAGCGAGAGCACGACATTGCCGTTGTTGGGAAGCGCTCCACAACTCAGGAGCGGATGAGCGATGTTCAGGCAGAAGAGGCGGAGCGGGAGCGTCTGAATGCATTGGCAGCGGCTTCATTTACCAAAGAAAATAAAGCTATCGGTGTCATGGTTGGGATGCGGAGTGAGGAAAGACACGGTGGTAAAAACGAAGATCGCGGCGGTGCTGTCAGAAGCGAATACGACTACACTCGGTACACAGAGAACGAAAAGAGCAACAGCATTGCCGAAGCGGTAGCGAAATCGATGATTGTAGAAGAAGAGGAGGGAAATGACGACGATTTTGAAGAAATTGTGTTTGCTGATGGTAAGCGTGAGCGGCGCTATACCGGGGGGCGAACACAGTTGCTTTTTCGCAATGGGACGGTTAAGTCGATCCAGGCGGATGGCACGATCATCGTAGACTTTGCCAATGGCGATGCCAAGCACACAATGCGTGATGGAAGCGTTGTATATCACTACAAAGAAGCCCAGACGACTCACACGACGCGCCCTGACGGGGTGGAGATTTTCTCTTTCCCCAACGGTCAGACCGAGCACCATTTTCCTGACGGCCACAAGCAGATCAATTTTGAGGACGGCACTGTGAAAAACATTATGCCCAGCGGTGAGGAGCACAACCTCTTCCCCGATGGCACGTGTATGATCGAACGTCTCGATGGCTCCCAGGATGTATATCGTCCAGATGGCAGCGTGGTGGCGTGAAAAGACAAAGAGTCAGTCCGGTCAAGAACAATTTTGCATGGAAGAAAAATGATCTTGTTGATGAGACTTTTTGATTAGGGCCATGTATATACATGTACCTAGTACAGTGTATCTGTATCTACTACATGTAGTATGCATAGTACAGTGGAATTCTGTATGCCCCACCGGCAGTCTTCTGTTGATTACACAATGTATTTTAAAAGTAGGCACTTTTCAGAAAATTTTGAAACCAGTTCTGAAAACCTCTGGTTTGCGCGGATCACAATTAGATGCTTAGAGAGGCCCCAGATGGCTTTATAGTGGTTTTCTTACGTTCACAGAGATCTGTTGATTTCTCGGCCGGAAATTATTTTCAGAGCTCAAAACTTTTTTTTCGACAAAGTTGAAGTTAAAGAAAATATTTTTGCTGAGCTTAGCTACTGCCCATTTTTTGTCCTACTAGAGGTACATGTATTTTGTAGCTCCCGGCGCCATCTAGCCGGTAGCGATCTTTTTCTTGCTTAGGAATCACTATTTTCCATCAATCGGCCACCTCGAAGGCCGTTATTAACATCATAATGCATGGCGGTGGCTCCTTCTCTGCTGGCGTATGGCCATGCAACCTGTCAAAGTAGCAATATGAGTGGTGGATTCTCTAGTGTTCGGGCATCCCTCAGGGCAGTCCGCCACCAGCGCCACCACGGGAGCTCCTTGGCGACCTGGCGACGCGGCGAAACACGGCTCGCGACTTTCTTTAAATCGCAGGGATGTAAGAAAGGGAAGGCGCGGCGCAGCTAAGCGCGATTTTATGCACCAATGGGCTCGCGGTGGAGACGCGTCCGCCGCCGTCAATCGCGGCGTGCGCGTGTTGCCTATTGTCAAACGCTTTGTTTTGCTCAACCTCTTCAGTGCAGGAACGGTCGAGCTTCTGTGCGGCGGAGCGACGCTCAACTATGACGTGACATTAAACAAACCAAAACTGGTACTCAGGCAATTGCACGGCTCTTGTCGTGCGGTCAGAAACCTACGTAAGGATCGTCCGATCGCCGGGATTGAAGAAAGTTGAGCGCCGACAGTGTCCACTGCTGGACGTTGCATGCAACCGAGTGAAGCTGGTGGCGAGCGAGAACTTCGTGTCTTGAGCAAAAAAGTGTATGATCTAATTTCGCGAATGACGATGAGCGTGGCCGTCCATGAACTTCTTTTTCCTGAGCCAACATGCGCCTCGTCGCCATTTTACGCGACCATGCCTGCAACTTGGATGAAACCCGCGCTCTGTCGAGACATCGGTGGTGCTTGGATCGGTGGAAACCTGAGCCTAGGCGGCGGCGAGCACGACCAAATAGAGAGCGGCAGCGGCGACCAAAGCCCACCACGAAGAACTTCTCCCGCGCAGCCGTTTTCCTCAACGCCGCCACTGCAAGAAAAGGAGGAGTGCGGTGCGTGAGCACCGGGGCAAAAACTTTTAGACCACACACCAACCAAACGCACCCGTCGCAGCACGCCCCCTCTTTGGGGGGCTGGGCGGCATCTCCCCGTCCAAGGGCTGCCTCGTCCCTGCCCGCCGGCAGGACCTCAGCGTGACTCCCGGGACTCCCGGCCTGAAGAGTAGTCTTGGCCTACTCGATCTTGCTTGGCCACCCAACAACGTGTGCCGCGGCTGCCAGCAACTTCACTCTTCTGTCACTTGATTCCGGCCTGCATCGTCACCTGCAAGCTCTCGCCCTCAAGTCTGTGGTCTGACCCCCGGCCTGAAGGTCAGTCGCCTCAAGTCTTGGACCAACTCAGCGAGGAGCCCCGATGTTACATCTGAGGTCAAGGGGGCGGGCGAGCCAGTCGCCCTCAAGTCTGAACCAGCCCCGATGTTACATCTGAGGTCAAGGGGGGGCGGGTGGGTCGTGTCGGAGGTGCAGGCGAGGCCTTTAGTCTAGTTTAGTGAGGCCGGCCGGGTCGCAAAAAAGTGGTTGCAAGATAATCACTCCGCAGGCGTCTACTTCGTGTCCCGGGACTTAAAGTTACTGGACAAACCAGCTTACAGTACTATTTTATTAAATTTAAGTGATGTTACTGTACAGTACAGTATAGTTGCTTTGCGTCATAGTGTAACTGAGTGACGTTACAGTTGCGTTGCGTTAGAGTACTGCAGTAATCTGGTGTTCCGGATATCTCGTACGACAACCAATTTTGGCCAGAAATGGATAAAGTGTAATACAAACTAATTTCTTTTTTCGGCTTTATTCTCGTACAGTCATCATACCCCGTGCCATACCTCCACTCCGTGACCTCATCCGACCCTACCAACAACTCTTCACTCCATCCTCGGCTCTACACACTCGTCTTGGTGCCCGCGACCACCGAACTCCTCGAAGCCGGGGAGGAAGGAAAAGAGCGATCGGCGCCCAGCACGTTCGACACAAAGACGTATTTTTTTCTCCCTGCTCGCCACGTGTGCAGACGGTAGGCAGTAGAATGGAAAGAATAAGATAGACTTTGCCATGATCTTTGTAGGGGAGCCCATTGTCTCGGCCGCGCCGAACGGGCCGGCGAGCCAGCTTTAACTAGGTTTAGCGTGGCGAAAACCGCGTTAGGTCAGTTTCCGCGGGCGTGGGGAGATGCCACTTGGCCACCGGTCGAAGGCACCGTGCCCTCAACCGCTCGCCGAGTATAAGGTCGTTTTGGCGAAGCAACATACCCAAATGCGGTTTTTGCCACGCTCAAAACAGGATGGGAGACAAGGAGGACGAGAGAAGCCCTAAAACCACGTTTCTTTACTCTTTCCTTTCAAGTCTGACGCGATGTCCACTTTCTGACGCATAGACGAAGAGAAGAGCATGGGCTGAATGACTTGACAGCATCACAGCGGCGGATTAGTGCACCATGGTGGCCATGGTGGTGCGGCTGAGCGGCTGAGCCCTTCCTGCGCGCTATTTGTATAACCCGGGTACATGTATGTACAGTGCGCTGTACATGTACAGCTAATTTACTATGTAGTTCGCCAATCCAACGGATATATTCAGCGATTACGAGCTTTCTAAATGCAAATCATGTCAAATTCACCCATGCAACGTCTCTGGACATGTTGGCACCAACCAGAGAAGAGAAGGTGTGGTTGGCAGTATGAAAAACTTTTGAATTACACTTTTTATGTCATATGCCATTTTCCGCCAAAATTGGTTGTCGTACTCGTACATAAATTTACATACATATTACATAATGTAGTACCTACTAGTAATCAGGGCCGTTCGGCTGCCGAATTTGCAAGAATCGTTCAAGCTTATTGTAATTTTCATGTTACAAAAAGTTCTCACGGATGATGTTACAAAAGTGGCTGAATTTTACAATTTTTTTCACGGCACGGGAATGTCACATTCCGGCACGGGAAATGTAACACGGCACGGGAATTGTGTTCCACAAAATGTTTCACGCACCTGCAGACCCGACTTGTAGGTATGCTTATAGTGGATGATGGATGGAGGAATTACAAATTACATTATTTCCGACGCAACATTGCCCTTTGCAACCACTGCAACCGGAGTGCGACGGTTGACCATGTGCACCAACGCATGGCCGCATACTCGTCCGGTCTTGCAGCCGAAAGTCGCCACCACGCCGCAATCGTAAGAGGAGATTTTGTGGAGCCGGAGCCAATCTCACCCGTAGAATCGCTCCCACCTCCTCGGACCGCGCATTCTAGCAACAGAAGCGTACGCATGAGGTCTCGTGGTGAGGTGCTGCTGCGAACAAGGAAACGCCAGGCGTAGCGGCGGCGCATATCCCAACGTGGTGCCGACATAAGCTCCTCGCTCGCGGTTCGGGAGGAGGAGACCAATAAATCTCGACCAAGACGGTCACCACGCAGAGCAGCGAATTTGAAAACGGCAGGATCTTCGAGTCCTAAGCCGCGTTCGAGGCGGAGTAGCTCGTGCTGCAGCGCCTGAAGTTGCCAGTTTGCCTTCACAGGTTGTATCAGGGAGATAGGACACGGCGACTTGTGTGCAAACACGAGAACTATCGGCCGCGGTGCCGTGACAAACCAACTGCTGACTTGATCCACTCTAGACCTAGAAAAAGTAAAAGAAAAAAAAGCCCGTTGCACTAACATTCGAACATTGATTCGGAAAGGGGAGGGGGAAGGGGGGGGCGTACATCCCCAGCGTATGTGACACAGCTTTCTCCGACATCCAACGCCTTTCGAGAACGGACTGAACACTCATCTTAACCTTTTTGTTCGCTGTGTGTTCAGCAACAACGTCTGGCATCATAACTACACCAGCCTTGAGAAGTTTCCACGCTCCTAAACTGTATGCGCCGACGACAAAATCTCCAATCTGTACACCACTGAGTGACATCTCCTTGACGACGGAAACAACGGTCAGCCATGGAACTAACCATTTTTGACCGCACTGCACGTAATCATGCTGATCTTCTCTTGTCATGTCAAAACTAAGGCCACATTTCGGTGCCGATATTGTCACAGCGAATGCCCCAGACACGTTGACGCGGTCAAGCACCGCCTCCTCCACAGCCGTTTTGCTGTCAGCTCCAACGATGCTTACCTGTCTCGCTAACAGTTGTTCAATATTTGTTGAACACCCAGGAGTGACGGCGTCGAGTATTTCCGATTGGATAGTCGCTGCAGCAGCTGCAGCAGTATCGCCAAAGACAGCGGCGTACTGCCTTAGCAAATTCTCGCGAAGCGCACCTTCACACACTCCACGGGGGTTTAGGAACTGTATGATCTCCACCATAGCCAGCTGTGATTTGACAAGGACACAATCTGGGCATTTTACAGCATCTTTTGTCTTTCTATCCGCTTTTTTAGAGGAATTGGCATTTGCTGCACTTCCAGTCCGTCGGGACACGCCATCGTCATCGTCCATGATGTAATCCGCGTCAACTTCACGCAGGTACTCCCGCAGCACTAAATCACTCATAGAGCAATGTTTCGTTTCACGTGCCAGTTCAGCGCTTGAGTGGGAATGATCTAGCCGAACTGGAGCTGCACGCTTGCGTTGATACGAGGCCCTAGAGACTCTACTATTCCCGAGACCAAGGCGCATAATGTTTTTCTTTGATGATGTCGCTGCGGCCCTTGCTCTGATCCCGCGAGCACGATACTTACGGCGTTGATCTGCCAAAATGACCACGAGATCCTTAACCTCAACCTTACAGGCCACAAAGATCAAACTTCGACTTGGCTCAGACAAGTGGGACAGCAACGTCGGCCACGAACGTGCTGCCAAACTACCCCGCCCCGTTATCCATTTAGCATTCTCTAACGTCCAACCGTCCGGAGGAGCGTAAAGTATGTAATCCGTCGGTCGTTTACCTTGGTCATAACGGTACCCAAACTTTCGGACCAAGAATGTACAAATCTCATTCCGGGCCTTTAGTCGTGATTTCTTAGTCAGCTCTAACATTCTGGAAACTGGAACAGCGTCCAATTCGTCGTCGGACTTCAAAGCCGCCGCAGCCACCACTGACGTTGCCGACACTGCAACAAGCGAACTTTCGGCCCTTGATGTCGTGCCCCAGGACTGTGGTAAAGACACCTGTGCCACATCTGACAATTTCTCTAGTTTAGAGTTAACTCCCATGTCATCTAATTTTTCAGCACCGTTATTTTCTTGCTCTTCATTAGCCAGAGGTGACGAAGTGACTCCCGCCTCTGCCTTTTCCTTTGTTTTCTCGAAGCTCTCGATAAAGAGGCGTGGTTGAATCAAACGCACACTGAGAAGTTCCTCAAGGGTTTCTTTCATAAATTGGCCTTGTCCTCCGTCACGCCGTTCAGACGCAACGTCAAACTCGGCCGACTTGTTGAAAACCGTGCCTCCAAACCACCAGTAACGATTCATGTGACGATCGATCCCAAGCATCCTGGCTCTCAGGTTTAGACTCTCGGCGTTATCGGCGGCCCGACGTCTGATCCGATGTTCCAACAACTCAAGCGAGTCTATATCATTTTGCACAGAGACTCGTTGATCCTTGGGGCAAGTCTTGACCTTGAGCATGAGATCACGACGCTTTGCCGCAGCGACTCTGCCTTCTTGAACCAAACGTTTCTGTATCTCTTCGTGCCGCCGTTGACGTGCCGTGATGCTCTCACTGATCGACTCAATTTCACACGCCTCTTCACACAACATTCGCAGGAGTTGCACACGGAGCTGAGAGGGGAGCTCGTCCACCTCGCGGGTTGCCAACAATGCCGCAATTTTCCAAGCTGTCTGGTTGTCATCTTCTTTTTCACCACTGAAATCGCTGCCCTCGTTAATGGTCGCAGGTAACTGAACATCAGAAGTGGAAGCAACTGTACTCCTACTACCCAGGCTTTGATCATCCTGGCACAGACTTTCTCTACCACTTGAGTCCTCGCCCGAAGCCGCAGAGAGCCCGTAAGATGATGGCTTTGCAATGATTGCCTTGCCTGCCTTAATATCTCGATCTCTTCGTGAATGCTGCGCGGTCGTCTCAAAACTTAACGCCCGTTCAGAAGCGCGTGCCCAAGGAGGGCGTTTGTCAACATCAAGTTCAAGAACGCCGCTCTTGGTGCACTTTGCTATGTGTTTCTTCATCCCTGGCTCGGTCCGGAATGTTTTGAAGCATTTCGGGCAAGAACCAACGATGTTGATACTTCTTATTTTTGTGAAGGCAATTGAACTTGGATGTGATTGCGACGCAGCAGCAATCGACGCCCTTCGCACACTTTCAGACTCGTAAAAACGCTTCCAAATATCCGTCGCTCGCCTGGCGCAAGACTGGACAGCGTTTACATGAATGGCACTCAAAATCTCGCCCCTTTCTTTGAGCACCATCCGCGCTGTCTCTGACATGTTTACATTTCCTTTGCCGAACCGGCTCTGCTCCACGATCTTCTTAAAGTTCAGGGGAAACTTCACTGCTTGGAGTGCCTCAACAACTACAGGATGAGTCTCCACGCCATAATCTGAGCTCAAACCACCAACCACTTGATTTTGTGACCTGTCAACATGGGTCGCCGGTATCAGTTTGCTGCGCTTTAACTGCGGATGCCGAACCTCGGCATAAGGACGATCGCGTTTTTCATCGAGTTGCAAATTGCTCAGAAGTTGGTCTTTCCCAGGTTGGTCTTCAGGGTCAATCAAATTTTTGATCGTGGGAGGCGATAATAAAAATGGTCTCGAGACACCTAGTACCTGCGCTTTCGAATTTGTTGCCGTTGGCGGCCCTTGTGTGTAAGAAAGAAGTTCCCGTGATGGTGGCCGTGTTGGCGATGGAAGCGCCCGGGAAATTGAAGAGACGCAAGGTACCGCGCTACGTTCTCGAATACATGTGGCAGGTAGATCTGGATCATCGGGAGCCACGTTGAGGAACTGTTCAAATTCAGGTTTCACCGACGAGTGCTGGAAAGATCCCGCCACAGGCAGGGTGGCATTATGATATTGGATGCTGCGCCTCTGCATCCATTTCGATGGGGGCATACCGGGGAGCATATCAGGAATAAAGGAAGGATCTTTACCCAAATCCAGAGAACGTATAACAAAGTCATCGTACAGGCGTTCAAAGTCGCGGCCAAGCTGATACGCTATTTTCCAGATCTCCGAGCCGTAGTGATTGAATTTTTTGCAGTTTTCCCACACCAAACGAACATCATTAGCAAACTCAAGGCAGGTTTTGTATTGTCCGGCAACGGCAAACCTTTGTATTGTGCCAAGGTCGAGCGGACGACTGACAAACTTCGTGTAAGACGGAAATTCCTCTAAATTGACTGGATCTCCGAAAATTGAGGAGACCTGCTCGTTGGAAAGAAACAAATTAATCAGTGAAACACAGCGGCGTAGACGAACTGCTCGTTGGTATTCAAGAACAGCCTGCACAGCGCACTTGGAGGCATTTCCCGCTGCTTCATTGGTAAGAACGCTCTTTCCAAGGGCAAACTTGAGACGGGCCAGGAGTTGACGAAGGAGTTTTTTTTGTGCTTCTTGGTTCTTCTGAGAAAGATCGTCATAGTCGACAACTTGAGGAGGCTTCATAAAATAAACGGTTATGTCAGTTTTACTGCAAGCAAGTTGCGATGGAGATACAAATTCGCTACGCCTGCATACACGGCGCCCGAGCTTGTAAGCGACAGTAGTGTTAAATCGGGCGACAAGTGTCATTACGGCGCGTTTTGTTGGCTCAGCCGAGTTGACACTATACTTTGGCGGCTTAATAGCATCACGCAGTTCATTGACAACATCTGGTCGGTCAACGCAGGCTACGATAGCACGCTCAATTGCTCGCTTGATCGGGACGCCTTTATCAGCCGGCATCGCCCGCACCGGAAGAAGCGTCTTAAGCCACGCTGGAGTCTCATCCAAGGTGGAAGACGAAAAACTAGTAAGGAGGGCATCACCGCTCGCAATTGCATGCTCAATAAACTGCCTAACAAAACTACCACGCGTCAAGGGCGTATCAAAGACGCGCACATTAGCATTGAGCGCAAGCAGCTGGGCAGGAAGGCAAAGAAGCCAGTGAAAAGGCCTCCATGACGGTTCCAGCGGCTCTTGTGAAGCCGTTTCATTGGTTTTAATTTCATCTTTACCACTGAGTGCCACAACAGGGGCGATGAGATTGAGGCAAAAGGGAGAGTCACAAGCTGGATCCTCAATCTCAGTTCTAGTCTCTTGTGCAGATAAGTACTTTTCCACTGTTCCTGAAGAGTAGTGGAGAACTCCTGCGTTACGGCCTTCAATTGTGTTGTTGTTGGTTTGGGATGCCGC